>Ga0164318_10003768_pt1 | contig 14440 bp, 12 predicted proteins | sample GuaBasSedimGuay9_FD_113734 | JGI IMG/M metagenome (GOLD analysis project Ga0164318, IMG submission 113734) | Subseafloor sediment microbial communities from Guaymas Basin, Gulf of California, Mexico - Guay9, Core 4571-4, 0-3 cm | ecosystem: Environmental > Aquatic > Marine > Hydrothermal vents...
CAATAATTTCAATTTTATTCATCATACAGCCTCATTTTTCTTTCAATTTCGTAAATTTCAGGTTAATATAATTGTTATTATCATTATAACCAATGATGCAGAGGTGTTGATTTGTCAAGGATTATTTTAGAGGGAGTAAACAATGTAATACCCCCCAGGGGAAAAGAGGAGAAGCCAATTTTCCATCACTTTCCTTCTATGGAAAAGCTTTCAAACGGAGAAATAATTTTATGCTGTAAAGAACTGGAACACGGCATGAACGATCCTTCCGGAAAGATATTTTTATACAGATCCGGCAATGGCGGTAAAAATTGGAAAAAGGGTATTTCTCCCACATGTCATGATGAAATATCTTATCCCGGAAAAGGTTACCTCATGGCCCATATTACAGAACTTAAATCCGATGAGCTTATTTCAGTTTACGCCATCATCGATACGAATAAGAACAACCCTCTTTTCAACCCTGAAACTGATGGGATGCAGCCTGCATCCATACGAATCTGCAAATCATTTGATAACGGAAACTCCTGGGAGCCCCCCCGGGATATCGATTTTACAAGTAAAGATATCATTGTTCCGGGTAAAATAATCAAACTACCGGATGGAACATGCGGGTTCCCCTGTGAGATGCACGATCATTGGGCAGGAGGGTATAAGGAAGGCAGCTGCAGTCGATTCATCAAATCCTACGATAACGGTGAGACTTTTTCCGAAGGAAATATCATAGCTGGAGATGAAGGGATATTGTACGGGGATGCCAGACCGGTATTTACCGGCAAGGAAGTTCTTATTTTCTTTTGGACGTTGGATCTGGTGGAAATGAAGGATCTACCCATCCATTATGTTTCATCTATCGACAGTGGAGTCTCATGGACAAAGCCTGCACCCATTAATATTACAACTCAGATTATGTCCCCTTTTGCTCTTCGGGAGAGCCTGATGGTGGCCGTCCATCAGGACAGATTTTCTGATAATCCGGGGTTGAAGGCCTTACTCAGTTATGATGGAGGATTGAATTGGAACAAATCCACTGAAATAACCATTTTCGGGGCGGGAAGTAAACCAAACGGTACAAACCCCTTTGCTCAATTCGATCAATTCCAGTTCGGTTATTCATCACTCATAAAAACCGAAATTAATTCCCTTCTGGTTTCCTTCTGGCACGTAACCGAATCGGGAACCTCCATATCTGTAGCAGAAATCAGCATAAAGGAATAAACATGGACGCCTACACTCGAGTTATTAAAACCCTCAAAATGGAAAAAACAGACAGACCGCCGACGGATTATACAGCCACCCCTGAAGTGAATGAAATCCTCTTCAGGCATTTTGGATTTGAAAATGTAAAACAAATCCAGGATCACTTTCAAATTGACCTTCGCTGGGTTTACCCGAAGTTTACCGGCCCTGAAGAACTCTCCGGTGCCGCAGGTGTCGGTGCCGAGGGCAAAGACTTCCTTGGAATTACCTGGAAGCCGGTAAAAAATAAATATGCCACTTACAATGAAATTTCCATCAGTCCCCTTGCCGATGCCAGAACTGTAAAAGATATTGAAGATTACTCCTGGCCTTCAATTGACTGGTTTGATTTTTCGCATCTGAATGAAGAAATAAAACGGATTAACGACTCTGAAAGGCATTTCATTTGCTTTTTTGCAGGCGGGGCCTTTGAAACCCCCTGGTATATGCGGGGAATGGAGAATTATCTCACCGATCTGTTAACCCAGCCTGAAATAGCTGAAACCATCAGCCGGAAGGCTCAAGAGTTCTATAAGGCCAGAGCACTGAAGGCCCTTGAACAGACTGACGGTCAAATCGATATGATCGGATCTGGCGGTGACATCGGTACCCAGAGAGGAATGATGATATCTCCGGACACCTGGCGGAAACATGTTAAACCTTATACAAAAGAACTCATCCGCTCTTTTAAAGACATGGGTTATTATACGTTCTACCATTCCTGCGGGTCTTTAATACCTGTAATTGAGGACTTCATAGAAATGGGGCTTGATATACTCGATCCCATTCAAATCAGTGCTGACGGCATGGATCCTGAAATCTTGAAAGCGACATACGGCCGCAGACTATCCTTTCACGGGGGAGTTGATGAGCAGACAATGCTGCCGGTATTGTCTCCAGATAAGCTCGAAAATGAGATAGTGAATCTTATCGGTATACTTGGCCGGGATGGAGGCTATATCCCCTGTGCAGCTCATGCCATACAGCCAGATACATCAATAGAAAATATTACTACCATGTATAAAACAATCAACAATTATCGTTATTGACTATCTGGTACGTCCAAATAGATTTCTGAAAGTCCTATTCATGGCAATTCTCATTTCTCTGGCACTCAGCTTCGGGTTATCTTCTTTAAGTTTTTTAGAAAATCTGATCATAAATAATGACCCTATGCCGCATAAGCCGAAATAAATTCGGTAAGCTGACATGGGGTTGGAAAATTTCTGAATATTTCTGAGCCACTCAAGAAAAAAACCTCCTAAAAATGCCCCTAAAAACCAACCGACACCTAAAACAAAAGTTGATGCTGCAAAAAATATCGGACGTTTGTCTTCTTTACTTTGGGAAAACACCATAAATTGATGGATTGAATATATTCCCGACCCGAAAATACCTCTGGAACCTTGCCATGCAAATAAAGCATATATAAGGATGAAAAAAAGGCCCTTGCCGAGAAGCGCAAGTACTCCAACTGTGATACCAAGCATCGCAATTGTGTATATATTTTTCCCCCCGACATGATCTACCAGTTTTCCCCAATACGGTAAGGCCAGAATCGAAAGAAGAGCTACTGCTGCACTGATTATGGAAATAACTGTCATTGATATTCCCTGAATCTCCAGTAAATAGGGATTGATAAAAGCTGCAATCATGGAAGTCAGAATACTGAAGCTGCCAACTGCCAGTAACAGATTTCGAAAATCCATATTCCGGAATGGAAGCATAATATCCCCAAACCGCAGTCCCGAATATTTATGAAGATGAGATCGGGGAAGCTTCATAATGATAGAACTTGCGATAAGTTCAAACAATGCTGTTGAAAACATAAGAAAAAACATTGTTCTATAAAATTCACTATCACTTCCACCGGAATGCCGGTCAAGGATCCAGCTCAGTGGGATTGCAAGTAAAAAACTCGGAAGTGTCCACACAAGAGCTATTCTGGAAAGATGTATTCCAAGGACTTTCTGCGGTACGTTGGAACGAACCAGCAACTGTATGCTGTTATTTGCAATGATGGGAAAGATATGAACAGTTATTAGAATCACTGTTATAGCAGATACCAAGGTTGATTTATTACTGATCATTCCTGGAAGTAAAAGGAAGAGAAGCGGCATAAAGACTCTTACCAAATACCCTACAGCAACAATTTCCCTATCCTTGTTGAATTGCCCGATAAACGGTGAAAGAAGCAGATTAATACACATGGGCAGTAAATATGCAAACCCTTTAACCGCACCGAACTGCTGCATATTCAGTCCCATTCTCAGGAATATCCTGTCCAGAAAAAGAAAATTCGCTACAACAGAAATGGCTATTGTATTGAAAAAATGAAATGCGTAAATCTTTTTAAGATTAGGATCAAGCTCAGCCATTGAAATTGTTCTTTGAAATTAATTCCAGAACAGAATTAACATTCTTCTGTCTGAGTGATTCCGCCATTTTCACATGATCCAGGGAATCCTGAATAAGCCCTTTATGCCCTATGTCCTTTTCTTTTTCCTTTTTGATAAAATTAACACTTGACAATGGGATATTGGCTCGTATGTACAGATTGTATAATTTGTTGTTGTGGGCGGCCTTTACAAGCAGGTTGTGGAACCTGAGATCGCCTTCACCAACACCCAGGATATAGCCGTTTTCAGCCATCATCAGCATATGTCTGGCCGTCTCCTCCAACTCCTGCAGATCTTGTTCTGTTGCCCTTTCAACAGCCAGTCTGACAGCTGCCGTTTCAAGGATCTGCCTCACTTCAAAGGTTTCCATAAGATCCTGTTCGGTATATCTCCGAACAAAGATACCGCCTCTTTCGCCTCTGACAACAAGACCTTCAACAAGAAACCTGGAGAAGGCCTGTCTTACATCCCCTCGATTTACACCTGCTGACTCACAGAGAGCCTGCTCTGCAAGACGCTCCCCCGGTTTGAAGTTCCCGGAAAGAAGCTGCTCCCGAATAAAAGCATAAGCTTTATCAGCCTGTATGCCTCGTTCCATGCACAAATCCCCTGTAGACATTTTTATGCCTATATTGTATACTATATAATCGTTATACGTCTACAATATCGATATATGTGAGAAATTAATGAAGTACAGTTGTCAGAAAATTATACGTGATATCATTAATTTACCCAAAATTTTATTGACCAGCTGTATGCAATATACTAGTATTGCATACAGCATGTAATTCATTGAGAGACATTTTTTGGTAAATAATAAAACACTAAGTGAACAGACTTATTTAGAACTCAGCAAGATGATCCTGAATAATAAATTTTCTCCTGGTGAGAAAATTACAGAGGAGTATGTTGCTACATTGCTTGGTGTCAGCAGAACGACTGTCAAGAAAGCATTCACAACACTGGTTATGGAAGGAATCCTGGAGGACATCCCGCGTAAAGGAGTATTTATCAAAACATATTCAAATGAAGAGGTTCTTGAAATTTATGACCTTCGTGAAGTAGTCGCCGGCCTTAGCGCCAGATATGCATCTATGAATGTAAATATGAAAGATATTAATTATCTTGAATCTCTTTATCAGAAAATGGAAACAGCGCTTTCAAAGAATCCTTTTGATTTTGCCGAATATTCCCAATGTGACATGGAACTCCATGAGGCAATTATAAAATTCAGTGGATCAAAAATTGTGTCTGAAATTATTACCAGTTTTAACCTCAGGATTAAGCCTTTTAATGTTGCAGGCGTCCGTGATCCTAATGAGACGATAATTGAACATCGGAATATCATTGATGCTCTCAAGTCAGGAAATCCTGAAACCGCGGAGTTTACAATGAGAGAACATATCAAAAAAGCAAAGAACTTCCTTTAATATGAAAAAATAAGTATTACATAATAATCATGAGGATATGACAATGAATTTCCCAATGAGAAAAAGCAGAGTGCTCCGTAAGTTGAGATCTGGAGAACTTGTTAACTGTTTTAAACTGAACCTAACCGACACAAGGGCATTAGAAATTGCGGCCAGGCATGGTTTCGATGTATTATGGACTGGTATGGAGCATATTCCGAACGACTGGTCTGTTATCGAAAAACAGGTATTGGCTGCGAAAGCTTATGATGTCGATCTGGTTTGCCGTATAGCCCGGGGAAGCTACAGTGATTATATTCGCCCCCTGGAAATGGATGCCACAGGAATTATGATCCCCCATGTTATGAATGCGGAAGACGCTGAAAGAATCGTTTCAATGACCAAATACAAGCCCGTCGGGAACCGTGCGGTTGATGGTGGGAATGCTGACGGTGCATTTACAAATGTCCCCTTCCTTGAATACCTGGAGACCGCAAACTCAGAGCGGTTTTCCATACTCCAGATTGAGGATCCCCAGGCTATAGAAGAGATTGAAGCTATTGCGGATGTCACGGGATATGAGATGTTGTTCTTCGGTCCCGGAGATTACAGCTGTGCTCTTGGCATTCCAGGTGAAACAAATCATCCCGAAGTTCAGAAAGCACGAAAACTTGTTGCCGAAGTTGCCAGAAAACATGGAAAGTATGCCGGAACAGTCGGCTCTCCCGAAAATTACAAAGAGCTTGTCGATCTTGGATACAATTTTATCAGTATGGGCGCCGATGTTGTCGGCCTGAGCAATCATTGTAAAGATATTGCACAGGCATTCGGGATATCCAGCAGTAACAATCCGGTTTCATACTACGGTATAAAAAAATAACTGAAAGCCGACTTTGATGGCGGCCGTCTAAGTTACACTCCCCCCGTAAGTATTTCAGCTCCCGACAATCTTTGTCAGCCAGGGAATCGCGATAAAAGTCCCCACACTGCTTCCCACCGAGCTTAAAAAGAACACCAGCAGGATCCTGGTTACCCGATTACGGTACCAGCCCTTGAAGGAAAGAATATCGTTGTTGAGGTTTTCCATATCCTGTACTCGAGGTGTTCTGAATAAATACTCCAGAAGCCCGGCCACCATACCCACCCCAATTGTCGGATTCAGAGAGGTGATGGGGGCGCCGATAAAACTGATGAGTATGGTAAGGGGATGAGCCAGAGCGGCCAGTGCCCCCAGAGATGCCAGCACGCCGTTGGCAAGAATCCAGATTTTACTCATCTCCAGCACCTTATCGAGACCGGACCTGAACGTTCCAAAAACAAAAAGTCCAACGATTGCGACAGGTATTATCCAGGGCAGAATCTTCCCAATCCATTTTTTGGGAGGTACTGACTCTATAGAGGCGGTAGAACTGGGGCGGGTACCGGCATCCAGCTCCCGGAGCAGCTCAACAATACCCGGTACATGGGCGGCTCCCACAACAGCAAGGGTCTTTTTACCCGGTGAAGTATAAATTTTAGACGCCAGGAAAAAATCCCGCTCATCGATAAGAACGGATTTCACCGCCGGCAGATAATCGGCAAGTTCCTTCATCATTCCCTGCATGGCATCAGACTTCTTCAGGTTTTCAATCTCTTCAGGACTGGCTGATTCGTTTGTAACAACTGAAGCTACAAGTGACGAAATCAGCTTCAGTTTCGACCAGGGGCCGCTGAGCCTCCAGGCCCGACTCAGGGTAACCTGAATCGATCTGTCACTGCAGGAGAAGGGGATTTTTCCTTCCCTGGCCGCATCCACAGCGGCCTTCATCTCAGCACCGGGCTGAACACCGGTATCAACCCCCATACGCCGCTGAAAAGAAGCCAGGGCCAGGTTGGCCATCATCATGAAACCCTGACCTTTCTTCAGGACATTCTTCAGATCTGTGGCCGACCAGCGCTTTCCTTCCTCCAGATTCTTAAGCCGCCCTTCATCCATCTCCACACAGACATGGTCTGGTGATTCGGAAAGAATAGACTCTTTCACTTCTTCCAGACTCTCAGCTGAAACATGTGCGGTACCAAGAAGAATAATCTCCCGAGAATTGAGGGTTATCCGGGTTTGGGTATCGGAAATTTTATCGATGTTGAATTGTTCCATTATCAGCCGTCCATCCCATTCAGTGCAGCCCAGGCAAGATCGTATTCCATCTCACCTTTCAGATCAGCAATTCGCGTATACACAGCGACGGCACCGATTTCATTTTTTTCATATTCATAAATAGCACCAAGATAAAACCATAGCCTTTCACCCAGAGCTTCATTCTGTTCTTTGTTCAAAGCATTAACCGCGTAATAATCCGAGTTCCGTTCAGCACAGAACCTCACCACTTCATAAGCCGATTCCCCACGATCGAACCTTCTCAGGGTTTCGGAAAATATCTTATCCGCTTCAATGGAATTCCCGGAACGCAGCAGGGCTAATCCCGCCATCAATGAGAATCTGAAGTCTTCGGAATCTTCAGATGCAGCTTTTAAAAACCACATTGAAGCCTCTTCAAACCGCCCTTCCATCCAGGCGAATTTGCCCAGAGGCATATAGGCCCAGATATAATCAGATCGTAAATCTACAACCCTCTGATAGTATTTTTCTGCCAACTTAAAATGACGCAGGTCGTCGTGAAGTCCGGCAAGATATACCATTGCAAAGAAGTTATCAGGATCGAGACGTTCCACATTATTCAGATCTTCCAGAGCACCTTCATAGTCCTGAAAATACCGGAGTCTGATTCTGGCCCTATCCAGATAATGCCATTGAACATCCGGCTCTCTGGAGATAGCAAAACTGAGATCTTTTTCCGCATCGTTATAGTTTCTTAAAGCGACATTCACCCTGGACCGATCCACCCTTGCATATACGAACTCAGGGTCTATTTCCACAGCTTTATCCAACAGGGGCAGTGCTCCATCAAGACGTTCAGTCTTGGCCATTACCCAGGCCAGACCCGTCAGAGACTCAACAGAATCAGATTTGATTTCCAAAGCCTTCTTAAGATTTACCTCAGCCTTATCCCAATCTGATTCTCCCAGGGCAAGGTTACCCCGAAAAGCATAGGCATCAGCCATTGTTTTATCAGCGGAAACAGCAGAATCCAGAGCTGTATCTCTCGCCTCGTCATTCCCGGCGGCATACTCCAGCAGGGCCAGATTGTACCAGGCTTCGGCATTACCGGAATCTTTATCCACAAGAGACTGAAGCTCTTTTCGAGATTCGTCCAGACGTCCCTGGTCTCTCAGGAGAACGGCGTACACAAGGCGGGATTCATCATCCATGGAATCAATCCCGGCTTCTTCCAATGCCGCTAGAGCTTCCTGGGAATCTCCGGTTTGAGTATAAAAAGAATCCAGCACCGCAGCTGCATTCTCAGGATGAGATTCCGTCCCGGGCTGCTCGGGCTGTTCAGCCTGATTTTCAGTCTGTTCAGCCACAGGCGAATCTTCCGCCACGAAATTGCTTCCACCGGAATTTGTGGAAGTATTACAGGAGAAAAGAAGCAGTGTCAGAGCAAGTAAGAAAGGAATTAAAGTTTTCTCATAATATCGAAGCATTCGCTAATAATAGCCGACCCGTCGACACCCGGGCAACCTTGTCCCGTACTGCCGGGATCGGTATCATAGAACACAATGAATCGAATGTTTCCCGGCCGTATTTTTTTTGTATCGGTCTATGTAATATTGGCAATAGGATTTCTCACCGTTCATTTCACCAGAGTGGAGAGTTTCAGCACCGTTGTAAGCGGGATTACCGTCAAAGGGCGTTCCAGCGTTGGAACCTCGCTCTCTGAACCCCAGATCAGACAGCTGAGAATCAATGCCAACGGGTTTAATCTCTCATTTCGTAAAAATGACAAGGCGATACTCGTAACAGATGACGGGATACGGCACTATCTGGACATCACGCGTTGGGAAACCGAAGAAAACTCCGTAATAATAACCTTCAGTGAAGGTGCCGCTCTCAGGATACTGGCAAACACCCAGGAGGGTAACATCTCCATCATACCGGAAATACCCGTCACAGAGCCTCCGGTCCGTTCGCTTGAGTTGCCCTTTAAACCCGGAGAAAAAGTAGCCTTCACAATAAATCAGGACCGGCCGGGAACCCTGAGTATTGTGACACCGGAAATGGAGTACATTGCATCCCTCCCCAGCGATTCAACCTGGGATTCGGGACAGGAACGCCTCAATCTGGTTGTACTGAACAAGGCCGATCCGATTCTTGAAGTAAGGGATGATCATCGAGGCGGCGGACTGGACGCACTGGAGTGGTTCAAACAGGGATCAGCACCAACTCCTGCAGCCTACGACGGAGCCGTTGAAGCATGGCTCTCAACATCCCGAGGCGGATGGAAATCAAAACTGGAGATAAAGACTTCAGTTCAATGGAGCGACACCCTGGCAGCCGCAGTCCTGGCTGATGCTGTAGAGCAGGGTCTGCTGCCCTCTTCAATGGCGTCTCTGACATCTCTGGGCGAGAGATTCCCCAAAGAAATCGGATGGCTGCCCAGCCCCTATCTGGGCAACATCGTCAATCAAAGCCGGGTACACCGTCAGCAGTTCGGAACAGAGGCCAGAAACCTGATTGCTCAGCTGAAAAATGAATCCCCGAATTTCGGTGCTGGGCTGGCCCTGACGGCCCTGCTTGATTCAGGTTTCTCAGCTGAAGCGGCGCTACTGGTTGATTATGCCCGCAAGACACCTTCTACTGAAACTGTCAATTCAGAGATAATTGATAGACTGAGAATACTCTCAGAAGCCGAAGAACTCTCTCTGGACGATCCTATAAACGATCCTGAGTTAAGAAAACATTTTTTTGATACTTTTATTATTCCTCAAATATTCTGGGTTAAAAACGGTTTGTGGCTGATAGAAGAAGACGGATCCATCAACTTAAACCTCTCAGTTTCTGCAGGAGTCCTACTGATGAAGGAAGCCCAGAAAAACAATGACAGCCTGTATCAGGCAATCGGCAGACAGCTGATTTTATCAGCTTTGAGTTATTCACTTGAGAATGGGGCCCTTCCTGAAAAACTCTTTTTCAAAGCTGACGGTGCCGTTACAAAAGAAGGTTCCATTCCCCCGGAACAACTTTATCCCCTCATTGCCGATCCTGTGGCCTATCCCAGACATATTTCTCTTGCAAAGGAGCTGGGAGCCGGATCCTGGGCCCTCACCGGAACCGAAAGATTTACTCTGAGAAGTACTCCAAGAGAAACAACCATCTCAATGGATTTCCCCCCCGGATCGATTCATCACCTGGCTATCAAAGGAATCAAGAGCTTTAACGTTCTTTACATGAATGGAATCAGGTGGAATGGAGACCCTAATTTCCAGCGTTACTATGCTGGATGGTACTACGATCAGGCAAATGAAACACTTTACCTGAAGATCCGTCACAGGGTAAAAACAGAAACCATAAGAATCCTTTATTACGAACCGGAAGAACCTGCAGCAAAAACAGAAGGTTAAGAACGGTTGGATCTGCCGAGAACATGACAGAACCATAGTTCTGTCTTCGCTGCTCTAAGTTCCCTCGGGGCATTTCTAAGCCACGATTCCAGATTAATCAACTGCCTGAGGGCCAATCCCAATTCGTTCATACTGAATCGGTGAGCACCGTCATTATAGGCTTTAACCGCTCTTTTACCCCCCCGGAGCTTTAACTCTTTTGCAGCATCAGCCGAGGGTAGGCCCCGGTCGATAAGGACTGAGTACTCTCCCAGACGGGTTAAAGGTTCGGCCAGCATGGATAAGATTCTATCCACCAGGCCCGGGTCTGAGTGAAGCATTTTCCGGTAGGATTCCAAAACCCCGTTTAAATCCCTTCGGCAGAATCGGTCGAACAGGCTGTAGACCGTTTCGTCCCGCCCATGCTCCAGCACCCGGTCTATCTCTTTTTCCCCGATAAGCTGCCCGGGCTCCACTGAAAACGCGAGTAAATCGCAGGCTTCCCGGAGAGCATCCGTGGTTCCTTCTGTCACATCCAGAAGCAGATCTATCGCCGAATTATCAGCCCGAAGTCCTTTTTCCCGAAAGAATTTTAATACCCATCCCCTTTTATCCCGTTCAAACATCTCCCAGAACACTTCCACCGCATTTTTAGGCAGGGCATCCGCCAGAGAACGGGGATAGTTCCTGGAACCCGGCCCTTCATCCGATGTAAAAACCAGTGTGGCTTCCGGAGAAGGTGCGGCAAAATATTCTTTAAAGATTTTGATATCAGCAGCTTTAAGTACATGAGCATCAGAGAGAATCACCAGACGTCTGGAAGAAAAGAGGGCACCGTTCTTTAAAATTGAAGTAATTTCCGGGGTTTCACTGTCGTAGGGATAAAAGCGATGTACCTCAGGAGGCTCCCCATCCTGCTCCTCCAGAGCCTTCGTTAAGGCCTCCAGACGCTCGCGCTTCCTGCCGACTTCCGGGCCTGGATAAAAGTAAACTGGAAGAATTTTTTGCGGCATGACAATTCCTGATTAATAGGAGCGGATAATGGTAACAAGACGCCCCAGAATACGGACATCCGCGGTATACATGGGAGGATAAGCCGGATTTTCAGCCTGGAGACGAACTCGATTTTTCTCTTTATAAAAACGCTTCAGAGTAACCGCCTCATCCACCATTGCCACTACAATCTGACCGTTTTCCACCTGGGCCTGCTGGGAAAATACCGCTATGTCCCCATCCATGATACCGGCACCGATCATGCTTTCACCTTCAACCCGGAGAGCAAAAACCTTCCCGTTTCCCACCAACATTGCCGACATGGAAATGTTTCCCTCAAAGTTTTCCTCGGCAAACAGGGGCATACCTGCAGCGACATGGCCCAGCAGAGGCACTTGAACAAGGTTGTTATTTGAATCTGCAGGAGTTTCAATAATTTCTATTGCCCGGGAGCGGTTGTTATCACAGGCGATCAGGCCCTTTTTCTCCAGAGCTTTAACATGGTCGTAGGCACCTTTTACCGATATGCCGAAATGGCCGGCAACTTCCCTGATCGTCGGAGGGTATTTATGACCGCTCAAAAACGATTTGAGAAAATCGAGAACTTCTGTCTGCCGGCTTGTCGGTGCTCTCATTTTTTAATCTCTATTCCGTATTTCTTTATCTTACCGTGAAGGTTACTGGGATAAACACCCATAGCCTGGGCGGTTTTTGCTATATTATAGCCATTTGTCTCAAGCCGGCGCTCAACCAGCCGCTTTTCAAATAAATCTCTGGCCTCACCAAGCTTCATACTGTCGTACTCCCGATAGGAGGAATCAGAGGAAGGCCTTGAACCGGCCTCCCCAAGATAATAACGGGCTGTTTCCTCTGTTACTTCAGCTTCATCAACCAGAATGGTAACTCTCTCTATAAAGTTCTTCAACTCACGGATATTACCCGGCCAGTAATATTCGGTGAGCAGCTTCATCGCTTCACTTGAAAAATCCGGGGGCGAAACATCGTTATGCCCCTTTTTGAAATTTTTATGAAAATACTCTATCAGTGCGGGTAGATCTTCCTGTCTTTCCCTGAGCGGAGGTACCGAAAGGGGTATCACATTCAGTCGAAAATACAGGTCTTCCCGAAACCGTCCCTCCTCAACTTCTTTCCGTATATCCTTGTTCGTCGCCGAGATGATTCGGACATCCACTTTTATCTGATCCTCACCCCCAACCCGTTCAAAAGTCATTTCCTGTACGGCCCGAAGCACTTTAGACTGGGCTCCCAGGCTCATATCGGCCACTTCATCCAGAAACAGGGTTCCACTGTCGGCAACTTCAAATTTTCCCCGACGCCGGGCTACAGCTCCGGTGAAGGCACCTTTCTCATGACCGAAAAGCTCACTTTCTATCAGATTGTCCGGAATAGCGGCACAATTCACCTCAACAAAGGGACGGTTGGACCGCCGGCTGCGGCTATGGATCATCCGGGCAACCAGTTCCTTACCTGTCCCGTTTTCACCCAGTATCATCACCCGGGAATCAGAAGGAGCACTCTGGCCGACAACCTCCCGAATCCGGTGCATGGCTTCTGTTTCACCAATCATTTCATCTTCGAGAAACTGCCCCTGCCGGAGAGCAGCGTTCTCCCGGCGTAAAGCCTCCAACCGCAGGGCATTCCGGGCAATGGTAACCACCCTGCCCAGATCCAGAGGTTTTTCCAGATAATCAAAAGCACCAAGTTTTATGGCCCGAACAGCAGTTTCCACTGTGGCGTGGCCGGAAATGATAACCACCTCAACATCGGTCCATTCGGATTTGATCTCAGCAAGAACATCAATTCCACCCTTCCCCGGGAGCCATACATCCAGAAAAACAACATCAACAGGCTCTGTTTTCAATAAGCGCAGGCCCTCAAGTCCGTCCTGAGCAAGGAGAACTTCATATCCCTCATCCTTCAGAATATCCCTCAAAACTTCCTGAATGGCAGGTTCATCATCAATAATGAGAATTCGGCTCATAGTTCCTCCCCGGCCGGCAGATCGATGTAAAAGACCGTTCCCGAATCCTTCTCCGACTCAAACCAGATCCGCCCGCGATGATCATAGATTATACGCTGAACCACCGCCAGCCCGAGGCCGGTTCCCCGTTCCCGTGTTGAGTTATAAGGCTGAAAAATCGATGTGGACCTCTCCGGCGGAATCCCTTCGCCGTCATCCCGAATCAGCAGCCGCACATAGGGATCTGTCCCCCGCTGAATCATATCCGCCCTGATAGTAACCTTCCCTGCCCCTGCTTCCATGGCGTTCTTTAAAAGGTTCACAAGAACCTGCCGTAACTGACCGGAATCAGCCATCACCGGCAAAGACTCCTCCCCTGGAATAAGAACCCAGTCAATTTTCGATCCGACAGCCCGAAATCTGTCTACAGTTTCTACTAAGACCGGCCGGAGCTGCAGAGTGGAAATCTTCGGTTCCCCCCCGCCGGCAAATTCACTGAAATCCTGAAGCAGCTTATCCAGCCCATCCACTTCACGTAATATCAACTCCACAGACCTCTTCACCATCTCCTCGTCCATGGTTCCTTCAATAGCTTTCCGCTGTATCCTCTGGGCGGAGAGCTTGATAGGGGTTAAGGGATTTCTCAATTCATGGGCCAGACGCTGGGCAATAACCTGCCAGGCGGCCACCTTTTCCGTCTGAACTATTTTTGTCCGACTCACTTCAAGTTCACTGATCATACGGTTGAAAGACTCGGTAAGAAAATCAAGTTCATCGTCCCCAGGGGTGAGAACACGAAAACTGAAATCTCCCTCGGAGATTTTTCCCGTTGCCTCCCCCAAAGCAACCAGGGGTTTGATAACCCTGTCACTCATTGCCATACTGATTAAAAACGCCATAAAGATCAGGGGACCGGCAAGAAACAAACCGAAAATCAG
>Ga0164318_10003770_pt1 | contig 14435 bp, 12 predicted proteins | sample GuaBasSedimGuay9_FD_113734 | JGI IMG/M metagenome (GOLD analysis project Ga0164318, IMG submission 113734) | Subseafloor sediment microbial communities from Guaymas Basin, Gulf of California, Mexico - Guay9, Core 4571-4, 0-3 cm | ecosystem: Environmental > Aquatic > Marine > Hydrothermal vents...
GAGCTGCGATATTAAAAATATGGGAGCGAGCCTGATCAACAAAATTTGCGACCGAGAAATTCTGGTCAGGATCAATCAAATCTATCATGTGATGGGGGACAATAGACTGTTCATGACAAGTTGCTTTTGCCGTACCAATATCCATCCGCCGATAAACTTGTCGTGAATCGGCCGAAATAATTTCCAGAGGGAATTTCTCAATCAAGGAGAGAGCTAATGCTGTCTTGCCAGAAGCGGTTGGTCCACAGATGACCAGAACTGGAATTTTATCTACTTCTAAAGCCATCATTGACGCCTGAATAAACGCTCTATCTCGGTCAATGTCATACGTTGCATCACCGGACGTCCATGAGGACAATTGGCCTTAAAATCAATCCGGTCAAGCTCCTGAAACAAAGCCTTTATCTCGACAATGGCAAGAGCCTGATTGGCCCGAATGACACTGTGGCAGGCCATCAGAATCAGGATTTCATCAATCGATTCACGCAGTTGTCCGGTGCGCCCGATCCGTTCCAACTCGAGGGCAACATCGACAACTAATCGAGAAGCATTCCGGTTTTCCAGCAACTGCGGAATAGCTTTTAAAGCAAAGGATTTACCACCAAAAGGTTCAATCTCAAATCCAAGAAGCTCTAATTCCTGCCGGTTATCACCAAGTGCAGTGGCGCTATTAAAGTCAAGTTCTAACACTTCAGGAAAGAGTAATGTCTGGCTGGGAATTGTCCCGGCGGTATAAGCATGGCGCAGTTTTTCAAACCCGACCCGTTCGTGTGCGGCGTGTTGATCGATCAAGACCAGATCAGAACCATCCTGACAAAGAATATAACTTTGATGATACTGCCCCAATATATGCAAACCGGAAAAAAATCCGGAGGATTCACTCCCGGGGAGAGTATATTGAGTCGCAACACTATTTTCTTCCACTGGTTCAGAATAAACCGAAGTAGAATTCAATTGAGCTAGCATTGGATCAACTGGAAAATTATCTTTTTGACGGTTCTCTACCGGAGGCACATAGCGATCAGATAGCTCTCTGACAAAACCGTTGTCTGGAGCGCTGCCAGTCTGGTCAACTGTTTGAGATTGGCTGTGAGTTGAATAATCACCTGCATTTTCCGTAGAGAAATCGCTTCCCCCCTTGTTTAACCACTCTGCCGGACGGAGAGTCTGCTGTAAACCTTCTGCGATAAAATCATGGACCAGAGACTGTTCACGAAAACGGACTTCATGCTTGGTTGGATGGACATTAATATCCACCTGGGCAGGGTCTATTTTCAAAAACAGGACAACAACCGGGTAACGTCCTTTCATCAACAGATGTCGATAACCGGCCATAACTGCATGCTGAACGACTCGATCCCGGATATAACGACCATTGATAAAAGTATAGATGTGGGAAGCTGCTGAGCGGGTCAACTGTGGCTGGGATATCAATCCGGTCAACTGTAAATCATCACTGCCTTGCTGTTCTACCACCAACAAATCAGGCAACAATGATCGTCCCAGTAATGCTGCAACCCGTTCTCGCACCCCTTTTTCACGTCGTAAATCAAGCATAATCCGCTCATTGTGCTTCAGCCTGAAGCTGACTGCTGGATTTGCCAATGCTTGTTTCGTAACAACATCTGCCACATGACCAAGTTCGGTATTCTCTTTACGAAGAAATTTTTTACGGGCGGGGAGATTAAAAAACAGATTTCTAACCTCGATAGATGTCCCTTGGGGAAATCCCACTTCGGCAACATTTTTGATTTTCCCCCCTTCGATATAAATCTGCTGCCCCAATCCTTCATCGTTATCAGAAGTTTTCAAACGCAACCGGGAGACTGATGCAATAGAAGCTAAAGCCTCACCGCGAAAACCGAGGGTCGAGAGGGCAAACAGGTCATCAGCGGTACGAATTTTACTTGTCGCATGGCGTTCAAATGAGAGGAAAGCGTCCTGTTGACTCATCCCACAGCCATTGTCAGAAATTCGGATTAACCGTTTACCACCAGCTTCCAACTCAATCAAGATGTCTGAAGCACCCGCATCAAGTGAATTTTCAAGCAACTCCTTAACCACTGAAGATGGACGTTCAACAACCTCTCCAGCAGCGATTTTATTGCATAACTCTTCAGGCAGAACGTGTATTTTAGTTTCCATAAATTCCATTATGACTTTTTGATTTAAAAAAAGATAGCGGCCGAAATACTATCCGGCCGCTATCTTGAAGAATAATGACTAAGTGTAAATAACTGAAACTATTTTTCTTCCAACCCATCAAAGATGATCTCAATCTCATCCAACTCTTCATCAAGCTCTTCGACTGGAGCCAAAGTTAACCCCACTGCGACCAGACCAAGATCCTCAGCAACATTAGTGACGATTTCAGCTGACACTTCAGCTTCATGGCGTAAAAATGTTTCAAACAATGCATTATCACAAATTGTATTAATTAATCTTGGGACACCCTTAGAAAAATTATGAATCAAAGCTAATGCGTCGTCAGAGAATGGGGTTTTTTCACAATTCACAACTTTGAGCCGGTGATTTATATAGTCCAAAGCCGCTTCGACAGAGAGAGGCTTTAAAGTATACTTAAAAGCAACTCGCTGGGCCAACGGTGGATCCAACTGCATCACACTGTCAAGCTCAGGCAACCCGAAGAAAATAATATTAAGCAGTTTTTTATCAGGTATTTCCAAATTCAAGAGCCCACGAAACTCTTCCATCAGCTCTCGTGTTTGCAACATCTGTGCTTCATCAATTAAGACGACCGCCTTGCGACCCTCTTTTTCAATCTCAAGCAAACGTTCATAGAGCTGCTTTAACATTTTTAATGGACTGAGATCAGGACTCTTTACCCCTAATTGCATGCAGATACGGGACATAATCCATTCGGGGGTGACAGCTGAGTGAATCATCACCAACAGTGAAGATTCATATTCTTCATATGGAAGAACGTCCAACATCCGTCTGGCTAATGTGGTTTTTCCTGTCCCGACACCACCCACCAGAACAGCCAGCCCTTTATCTGAATCAACTGAATATTTCAGTCTCAACAAAGCCTGGTTGTGTTGATCGCTGTCGAAATAAAACTTATCATTGGGCGCGTTTGAAAACGGCTCACGATCGAAATTAAAGTGGTCGTTGTAACCCATAGAAGCTCCAGATTAAAACCATAGAATTGCTAAGAGACATTCGGACTTTACAAGAATTGACTACGAAACCTGCTAGAGAAAAGAGATCCGATTCTTCTTCTCTTCTGTCACTGTCTGGAAATTATCTTCCGTGCCGCCTAAAGTGTTGCTTAACTCAGAAATTTTATCCGCGACGTCCCGATAATTTTCATCTCGAGAAAAAACATCCTGGTAGCTGATCAATGCATCTTTGGAACGGTCAGCCCGTTCGTACAGCAGACCAAGTTCATAACCAAGATTCAACCTCTGGATATTTTCCAGATGGGGAGAATCCAGAGCTTGCTGAAACATCAATTCTGCTCTTTCATAATCATTTTTATCTAAAAAACTGAGCCCCTTAAGAGTCTGACAATCAACATAACGGGATGGTTCTTTCTCTGCTTTTTCAAACTCACTGATGGCATCGTCGAGTAAACCCATCTCCCGATAGGCAATCCCAAGATTGTAATGAGATTCCAAATCATCAGCCGCTATCTGCTCATCAACATCCGTTTTAAATATTTTTTTCTCATCCGCTTCATCAGTCTTAAGGGAATCAAGATTGAAATCTAATTCGCTATCGGCAAACATTGGAGTGACTGTAGAAGATTTTGTTTCCACAGTTGGTGCTGCTTTCACCTGACTCACTAAAATTTCAATCTCTTTTAACTTCTGAGAACATTCATCACAATCCGGTTCGTATGCCAGAATATCATGGCACAATTTTTCTGCTTCAGCATACAAACCCTGCTGAATATAGAACTCAGCTTCTTCTAAATCGGCCTGCAGGTTATGTTCTGCCTCCGGTACTGGTTCTTCAGCGGTATCTTCCCCAATATCTAAGGATATTTTTAGATCATTATTATTATCATTGTCCTGAACTAAATCCAGGCTATCATCAAGCTCCAGCTCAATGACCGCATCAGACCCTTCGGTCTCATCTGCAGAATCACTGTCAAGCGAAGATTCTAACTGGAGATCAACCAGCTCATCCTCGACAATATCAAGAGATGAATCGTTATCTTCATCTGTGGTTTCAAGCTCAAGGGGTGAGTCATCAATCTCTTCGTCTGTGATACCAAGCAAAGAATCAGAGAGCGTCTCTTCTGCAATGACTTCGTCAGCCTTCTCTTCCTGCTCAGTAATAATATCGAGAAGTTTATCACCCTCACCAGTCAACTCATAAATTGAGTCCAGTGTCTGAAAAACAGTACTGTTGTCGACAAGTTTTTCCCTGAGAATTTCATAGTATTCTTTTAGTCGTTCCAGACGATCCGCCTTGAAAAAAGTGTCTTTCCACTCTTCCAATGAATCCAGCGCACGATCATATTGAGTACTGTCAATTTCGCACTTGATCAGTGATTCCCGGATATCGAGATCTGATGGATCCATATCCAGAAGACTTTGGTAAGTTTCACAAGACTTTTCCCACTCCTTCAAGTCAGAATAACCTCGACCCAGCAAACGTAACAAATCGGGATTTCCCGGTTTATCCTTTAATAAATTTTCCAGGATGGTGACCCCTCTTGAATAATCCTCTTTCTCGTAGAGAGCCAGGGCCAGCCCCATCTGCAATTCACTATTTTTCGGGTAGAAGGGGAGAAACATCTTATAGAGCCTGAGTATTTTATCAAAATCGCCCTTGGTAGTTAAAATTTCAAGGACAGATTCAAGCTCGACATAACCATCATCCTTGCGATCATTGCGGGCGTAAGATTCAGCAAGTCTGACCCGGACATTCAAATTATCAAGATCAAGATCACGCATTTTTTCCAGCGTATTAATCTCATCCGCTATCAGCCCATTGCGGTTGTAATAGCTAACCAGGTTGCGGTATTCAGTTAGAGCGTTACCAATCAAGCCCTGTTTTTCATTTAATTCAGCAAGACGATTAAGTAGAGAGATCTGACTCGGATCCAGACGTTGCATCTGTTTATAGATTGCAATCGCCTTCAGGTAGAAACCATTACCTGCAAAATATTTGGCAACAGATTCATATTGTTCATAAGCCTCAGCATTCTTATTGGTCCGAACATAAAGTTCCGCCAATTTTTGTCGTGAACGGGCATCAGCAGGATCCAATTCGACAATTTTAGCGTAATCCTTTATTGCCTTGGCAACCTGCTTTTTCTTCAGGTTTTTCTGTGCCGACTCAAGTAATTTATCTTTATTCGATGCCAAAAAAAACTCCTGATCACTCTATATTACGAAAAAACACGAAACGAAAGATACGCGCACTACTCACCGCATGTCAAGTAAGACCACCAAGCTACGCACATCCTAGTGCTTTATTAGAATTTACTTTTAAAACAATAGCACATTTTAAAGACAAAGAACAATAATGAAAGATAATTTATTTAATTTTTTTCAATTTAACAATTTCACTGTCCCGCAAACGACGATAACGCCCTGTTGCGATGTCACTTAAATCCAAAAAATCTAAACGGATTCGCTTAAGCCTGACAACAGACAATCCTAAAGCCTCACACATCCGCCGAACCTGTCTGTTTCGTCCTTCATGAATCGTCAGCTCGAACCAACAGCCTGACCCTGCCATTCTGATGTTCTCGACCTTTGCTGCCGCGGTCTTACCATCATCAAGAATCAACCCGCGCTCTAACCTTTTCACCATTTCAGCAGATAAAGAGCCGCGAACTTTTACCAGATAGGTCTTATCCACGTGGTGACTTGGATGGCTGACCCGCTGTGCCAGTTCGCCATCATTGGTGAGCAGCAATAAGCCTTCCGTATTAAAATCCAATCGGCCAACTGGAAATAGACGTTGCGGGATATCAGTCACCAGATCAGTGACGAGACGTCGCCCTTCTGGATCTTTAAGTGTTGAAACATAGCCTCGAGGTTTATTCAGCAGAACAGTTATTTTTTCTTCAGCAGCAGCCAGAATTTTCCCGTCAACCTGTACCCGATCAACAGTTAAATCAGCCCGGTCCCCCAATTTGGCAGGCTGGCCATTTAAGAGAACCCTTCCTGCTTCGATCCATTTCTCTGCCTCCCGGCGTGAAGCCAGCCCTGCCTGAGCAATTATTTTCTGCAGTCTCTCAGCCACTATAGCGCCTCACCGGAACCAGGAGTTAAAGGATCAGCAGTCACCAACTGAGGATCCAAAGCGGTAAACTCTTTCAATGTCGGGAGATCCGCCAGAGCAATTAAGCCGAAATGTTCGAGAAAATGGTGACTGGTCCCATAAATTAAAGGTCGCCCTGGGATCTCTTTTTTGCCGAGGATCCGCAACAGGTTTTTATCCAGAAGAGTTTTCATCACCCCACCTGAATCAACTCCACGTAAATATTCAATTTCTGCACGGGTCACAGGTTGTCGATAAGCAATGATGGCCAAGGTCTCCAATGCGGCCCGGGAAAATCGTGGCGATCGATCCTTGCTCAGCTTACGTAACCAGGGAGCAAGCTCTACGACTGTCCTGAACTGATAACCTCCGGCAACTTCAGCAAGATAAAAGCCCCGCTCCATAGTCTCATATTGTTGCTGAAGCTGCTTGAGAATCGGCCTTATCTGTGACTTAGGCTGTTCAATCAAAGAACTCAACCGGTCAAGTGATATGGGGCTGTCAGAAGCAAAAATAAATGCTTCGACAAGCTGTAATAAATTATTCATAACCAAGCAGACCCTTTTCCAGAGACAAGCTGGATAACTGTTTGTGAGAAATCAACAGAGTCAGCCAGATCTCACTGAAATCGTCCATCTGGTCGATACTGACAATGTGCATTTTTACCAGTTCAAGAGTCGCAAGAAAAGAGACAATCAACTCATCGAAAGAGAGTTCAACGGAGAAGATTTCCCGAAAAAGGAGCCGTTTCTTCTGCAACAATTTATCTGCAATCTGATCGATATAATCGGCAACCGATAAAGATTCTCGGATAACCTCGTGAAAAGTTTCTGCCGGTTTGTCTTTTAACAGGCGGTGAAAAGCATCCGCAAGTTGATAAATGCCGATAACGACTTCATCCTCATCATGATCATCATCCAAGCAATCAGACAATAGTAATTTTCCAGAAAACACATCTCGGTTCAACTGTGGTAATTGTTGGAACAACTCCGCAACATCTTTATAGCGCTGATATTCCAATAAACGTTTTACCAGCTCTGCACGTGGATCATCTTCCTCCTCGCCAATCTCCTCACTCACCGGCAACAACATTTTTGATTTAATATGGACAAGAGTGGCCGCCATCAGTAAAAATTCACCGGCAATATCGAGGTCAAGTTGTTGCATCTGTTCAATGATTGTCAGATATTGCTCGGTAATTTCAACAATTCGGATATCATAGATATCCATTTCATGGCTTTTAATCAAATGTAACAGGAGATCAAGGGGACCGGAAAAGTTTTCCAAACGGATCTGAATTGCCATAGCTTCAGTGACCAAACAAGAAACGGATCGCCTGCTCAACCAGGCGGGTTTGATCCCCGGCCATGAAAATGACCAGGGTATTAATGATCGGGCCAAGAACCAGCGACCACACGTCGGTAAAAAACACCAAAAACAGAATCAACACAAAACCAAAAGGTTCCAGTTTGCTCACCAGGATCGCCTGCCGCTCGGGGAGGATTCCGGTCAAAACTCTACCGCCATCCAATGGCGGCAAAGGAATCAGGTTAAAAACACCCAATAGAATATTAATATAAAGGCTGAAGCCGAGCATCATTTTAGCTGGAGTCGCAAACTGATTATAGATCTGTGAATCCCCGATTGAACTCAGATCAAGCAGACCGAAACCCCGCAACAGCAGTGCTGAGAGAATTGCCAAAGTTAAATTGGTCATTGGCCCGGCAATCGCAACCCAGATCATATCACGACGTGGGTGACGAAAATTACCAGGATTGACCGGTACTGGACGTGCCCAACCGAAGCCAAAAATGAAAATTGCAATGGTTCCGATCGGGTCAAGATGTTTAATCGGATTGAGAGTTAAACGACCCAGCAACCGGGCAGTCGGGTCGCCGAACTTTTCCGCAACATATCCATGTGCGACTTCATGCAGAATAATTGCAAAGAGTGCCGGCACCAACATAATTGCAATTTTAGAAATAAGTGTTTCCATATAAGCCAAAACCTTGAACTATAATTTAACGTGCTGGAATTAAAACAAAAAAAACGTAGGTTTCCAAACTTGGATCATAACCGAAAATCTGACAAACACAATTTTAAGCTTTCACCCTGGTCTGGTCAATGGGTGGAAGAATCAGCAAATGGAGAAAATTTCTTTTGCACCAGTAAAATTTCTTCTTCTCGCGTATTAATTTCATGATTAAGTCTGGCATCAAGTAACATTTTAAAAATATCCTGAAAATATCTACCTGGGGCAAAACCAAGAGAGATGAGTGACTCGCCATCGAGAAGCACTTTTTCCTTGCGTAAATCAGTAACATAGAAAGAAATCCATTTGCGAACTTTTTCATTCTCACTGCGTGCCATCAGAAACAGGATCACTTCAAGCGAGAAACCGTTCAGCCAGGAATAGATGTCACTATTTTTGGGCTCACCCTGACCATAGCTATGTTGCCGGATAAATTTGAGAAACTGTTTTGCGGCGGGAAGCTGTTCGCACAACAACAGATGATCCTTCGGTTGAACTCCGAGCCAACGACCGATCCGGTCAACCCCTTTTTCGGTTAAATCATCCAGAAGACAAAGAAGATACAATAACCATCGACGGTAGTTTTCACCGGTATAAAGTAAATCAAACCAGCTACTCGACCGTTCGGCTGCAACAAACAAGATCGCCGTTTGCTGATTGAAATGAAGTTTAGGATCGATAAATTTCAATAAGTCAAACTGCTCCAAACGATTCAATGCCGGCACCACCCGGGGCTCATCTAAAATTTGTTCCAATTCATGCAGAATTCGGATACCGGAAATTTTTCTTACCGATTTCAAGCGCAGTGCGCTACGCATCAACCGTTCAGTTTGTCGGCCGATAGAAAAACCTAAACGTTGTTCAAATCGAACCGCACGAAATAATCGGGTGGGATCTTCAATAAAACTCAAATTATGCAGGATCCGGATCGATTTATCCTTCAGGTCCCGTTGCCCACCAAAGAAATCGAGCATCTCTCCAAAGCTTTCCCGGTTCAGCGAAAGAGTCAGGGTATTGATGGTGAAATCACGGCGGTAAAGGTCATGACGGATCGAAGCGTGTTCAACTTGTGGCAACACAGCAGGTCGATCGTAGTACTCAAGTCGAGCTGAGGCGACATCTATTTTGAAACCATCTGGAAAAATCAGAACGGCTGTGCCAAATTTTTCGTGGGTATGAACCCGGCAGGGTGATGTTTGAGCAAACTGATTTGCAAATGCAATGGCATCACCTTCAACCACAACATCGATATCAAAATTCTGTTGCCGCAACAGCAGATCCCGGACAATTCCGCCAACTAGATAAATCTGTAAGCCCAACTGATCTGCAGCACTACCCAGCTGATGCAGCAGACTTTTTACCGATTCGGGTAGTTGAGTTTCTAACAACCGACGCAGATTTTTCCGTTTAAGTTGCAGACCGTGGCGCTCAGTAATCCCTTGAAATTCACCTGTCGTTAACTGTCGATCCCCCAACATATAGTGAAGTAAATCTGTCCGGGTCACCACTCCAACAAGAATCCCGGAATCAACCACCGGGATACAACGCTGATTATGTTCAATGATCCCCTGCTGTAATTCTTCCAAAGAGGTTCCTGATGAGGCCAGCTGAAAGTCAGTATTCATCATCTCACCGACACTCATTTTTAAGAGTTTGTGGTGTGCCGCCTTTTCAACCAGTTGCCGGGTGATGATCCCGACAACCTGCAGCTGTTCATCCAGAATCGGGATAGCATTGAAGCTGAATCGTGTCATCAATTCACGCGCAACTCCAATACTTGAATTCACCGGGAGGGTCTTGACCGGTGCAGACATCAAATGGCGAGCCTCACAACGCGAACGGACATATTGAGGAAGTAACTTTTCAATCCGGTCAAGCAGTTGCGACAAAGGGAGGTCACGAACAGTTCCAGAAGCGGCAAAAGCGTGCCCACCGCCAGAAAATTCCTGAAAAAACTCACCAACATCAAGCTCAGGGATGCGAGAGCGACCAACCAGGAAAATTCGATCGTTCATCCTTACCGCAACAATCAGAGCGTCAAGATTTTCAATATCTTTAAGTTTGTGCACCAAAGTGGAGATATCACCAACATAATAATCGATAGTTGCATAAGCAATTGCAACCTCTACACCGTTGACATTTATTTTCTGGCAAGACTTCAATAGGTCATTGAGTAAACAAACCTGTTCGGAGGTCATTTCCCGAACCAGAAAATCTGATACGGTGTTCAGATTCGCACCATGTTGGAGCAGAAACGCTGCAGACTGAAAATCGGCAGGAGTTGTTCCGGAAAAAAGGAGGTGGCCGGTATCTTCGTAGAGACCAAGCATCATCATGGTTGCTTCATCCGGCGTAGGTACGATCCCCTGCTCCATAAATAATTGTGCCATGATGGTCGTTGTTGCACCGACTTCTTGAATAAACTCGACATCCCCCTTGATTGTGTGTTCATCAACAGGATGGTGATCATAAATATGAATTTGCAGCTCAGGATTTTTGAGGATTTCCGAAAAGCTACCGATTCTGGCAGCACTGCGAACATCGACGAGAATCAGTCTGGAGACCTCACTCAAATTGATATCGCGAATCCGCTTCACATCATAGGCGTAAAGAGTACTTTGCAGCAGAAAATCACGAAGTCCACGCTCCTGACCGCCAGAGAATACCAAGACAGCATCTGGGTAGAGTCGCTTTGCTGCAATCATGGAACCGAGGCAATCAAAATCGGCATTGACGTGGGTGGAGATAATATCCATAAAATTTAAACCGCAAGTGTCCCAATTAAATCATTGATATCAGCAATTCCCTCTTCCCGACAAAACTCTTCCAGCCCGGCAATGATTGTTGTCATGGCGTTCGGATCAACAAAATTAGCGGTTCCAACCTGCACCGCCTTGGCACCAACGATCAAAAATTCAAGAGCATCCATGGCACGGGAGATACCGCCAATACCGATGACCGGAATTTGTACCGCCTGCACAACCTGATGCACCAGTCGCACCGCAATAGGTCTGATCGCGGGGCCGGACAAACCACCGATAGTATTTGCCAGTCGCGGTTTCCGGGTCTTAACATCAACAGCCATCCCGGTCAGCGTATTAATTAAACTCAGGACATCCGCTCCGGCATCTTCAGCGGCTCGGGCCAGTATCTGAATATCGGTCACATTCGGCGTCAATTTAACAATCAAGGGCTTGTTGGTCCGTTTTCGGACTAAAGAGATCACCGAAAAAGCGGCTTCAGGATCGGTACCAAAAATGATTCCGCCGTGCTTAACATTGGGACAGGAGATGTTCATCTCCAGAGCGGCGACACCTGGAACATCGTTTAAACGGGCAGCAACTTCACCGTATTCTTCCTGGGTATTGCCGAAAAAATTGACAATGACAGGGGAATCAAATTGTTGAAGAAAAGGCAATTTATCGTGAATAAAGGCATCGACACCAACGTTCTGTAAACCTATGGCATTGAGCATACCACTAACAGTTTCGCAGGTACGGGGGGTATTATTACCCGCTTTCGGGTTAAGAGACAGCCCTTTGGTAACAACCGCTCCCAGCTGATTCAAATCAACATAGGGGGCATATTCTTGACCGTAACCAAAGGTTCCAGATGCCGGCATCACTGGATTTTTTAATTTTATTCCCGCTATTTCTACAGCCAACTCTGGTTGCTGATCCAGCCCTTTAGAATCAATCATTTGCCGCCTCCATTTTTCACCATCTTGATCTCAGAATGAGTCCAATCAAGTTTCTCAGCCGCAAAAACCGGGCCGCTGGTGCAAGTGCAAAGATAGTGCGGTTCACTCTCGCTATGTCCCTCACCTTTTACAACACAACTGAGGCAGGCCCCGACCCCGCAAGCCATCAAGGCCTCGAGTGAAACCTGTAAGGGAACTTCGTACCTCAAACAAATTTTTTGTACTGCTTCTATCATCGGCATCGGCCCGCAGGCAAAAACTGACGCATCTGGATATTTGTCGAGCTTTCTTTCCAGAACCCGCGTTACCAACCCCTCCTCACCCAAACTTCCATCTTCCGTTGAAACATAAGTTTCAACTCCCAGACGCTCAAACTCTGTCACTGTGATGATATCATCACGGGTGCGACCACCCATCAGCAGCCGGACTCGAGAGGTTTGAACCAACTGCTCCGCTAAGGAGTAGAGTGGCACAAGACCGATCCCCCCACCGACCAGAATCTTTTCTCCGGCCGCATCACCACAATCGAACCCGGTCCCTAAAGGTCCCAGCAATTCAACCGGATCGCCCTGGTGCAAACCCTGCATGATTTCCGTGCCGCTCCCCACAACTTTATAGATAATCTCAATGAACTCTTTTGCCGCCATATTGTCACAATCTGCCGGCATGAATCCGACCCGAAAGATTCCGAATGGACGTCGCAACAAAGGGGGTAAAGATCGCTGCACCCGAAACATGACAAACTGCCCCGGGTGAGAGGCGTTACTATAGCCGGGAGCTAAAATTTTCATCCGAAAATAGCCAGGCGATATTTCCTGATTTGACAGGACAATCGTCTTAAGATTTTTCATTAATTCTGCTCCTGAGATTTCTGCTGATTAAATATTTTAACCATAACAATGGCATCTTCACCATCTCGGTAGTATCCTTTACGAACTCCACTCTGATTAAATCCAGAACGGCGATAGAGGGCAATCGCAGACTGATTTGCAGCTCGCACTTCGAGCCAGGCAGAGGACAATTTATCTACCGGGCAACGGTTAAAAGCCTGCGTCATTAACTCTGCGGCAATCCCCTTACGGCGAAATTCTGCTGCCGTGGCCAGATTTAGAATCTCCATTTCACCGGCGACCAGCCAATAACAAATATAGCCAACAATCCGGTTTTCAATTTCACCAACCAGGAGAGTTGCAACTGGATTTTCCAACTCCTCAACAAACTGTTGGAACGACCATGGCAGGGGGTAACACTCCTTCTCAATCTGCAGGATAGCATCCAAATCGGTTTCAGCAACCACCCTGATGGTACAGCTTTCCAAACCTGTCTCCTTAAATTCAGGGAAGTTGTCTACACTCAAATTAAAATTATCTGCCAGAATAGGTTTTATACCACTCAACAAACCGTGCCACACCATCTTCAATCGAGGTGGCTGGTTTAAACCCGACATCGTCAATCAACGCTTCAACATCAGCGTAGGTTTCCGGAACATCACCGGGCTGGAGAGGCATCATCTGTTTTTCTGCCGTTTTACCGAGAGCCTTTTCCAGAACCTCAATCAGATACATCAGTTCCACCGGATTATTATTGCCAATGTTATAGAGACGGTAAGGGGCCGCGCTGGTTCCCGGGTCGGGCTGTGCTCCTGACCATTCTGGATTGGGGGCAGCGGTATGATCAAGAGTTCTTACAACACCTTCAACAATATCATCTATGTAGGTGAAATCTCGCTTCATTTTGCCGTAGTTAAACACCTGAATCGGTTCGTCAGCCAAAATCGCCTTGGCAAATAAAAACATCGCCATATCGGGACGCCCCCAGGGACCATAGACGGTAAAAAACCGTAAACCTGTCGTCGGCAGGTTATAGAGATGGCTGTAGGTATGAGCCATCAGTTCATTGGATTTTTTACTCGCCGCATAGAGAGACAATGGGTGGTCAATATTGTCATGGACAGAAAACGGCATCGCGGTATTTGCGCCGTAAACCGATGAAGAAGAGGCATAGACAAGGTGCTTGACACCATTATGCCGACACCCTTCGAGGATATTAACAAAACCCTGAATATTGCTGTCGATATAGGCGTGAGGATTGGTCAGTGAATAGCGCACCCCCGCCTGAGCCGCCAGGTTGACAACTTTTTCAAACTTCTCAGTTTTAAATAACCCGGCAATCCCCTCACGATCAGCCAGGTCAAGTTTAACAAAACGAAAATTATCCTGACTTTCCAATCGAGCCAAACGTGCCTGCTTCAGGCTGACATCATAATAATCGTTCAGGTTATCCAAACCGACAACTTCGTCACCTCGATGCAGGAGATATTTTGACAAATGGGAGCCAATAAATCCCGCTGCACCAGTTACAAGAATTTTCATATTTTTCCCTATTCAAAAATCTATTTATCACTGCGAAAAAACCAACAAGGGATAACTGTCCCTTCTGGTCATCATACCTGCAAAA
>Ga0164318_10003772_pt1 | contig 14425 bp, 12 predicted proteins | sample GuaBasSedimGuay9_FD_113734 | JGI IMG/M metagenome (GOLD analysis project Ga0164318, IMG submission 113734) | Subseafloor sediment microbial communities from Guaymas Basin, Gulf of California, Mexico - Guay9, Core 4571-4, 0-3 cm | ecosystem: Environmental > Aquatic > Marine > Hydrothermal vents...
GAAATCTCTGTTCCACTTTGTATTCTTCGGCAATGAGTTTGGCAAACCGGCTCTTGATCTTGAAGAAACCAATGTTGAAATGCAGATGGTCAATTCAATATCACTGGCTCATGGTCGTGAAGTGACCATACCTGTTTTGAGTGATGTTGTCGAACAGACGACCGCCGGAGTGGCGGTAAAGGCTCTGGTCGGTGGCGGTTATACCGGATTTACAAAAGTTTCCGGTAAGGTGACGACTTACCCTGATAAATTGGTTTTGGATGGTGATATGGAAGCGGTCTATGGTGTCGGCGGTTTCGGAATGGCTTTCGATCTTGGTCTGGCAACTGTCATCAATGAAAAAATGTCAGCCAATGTATCGCTGAACAACCTATTCGGTTTTGTCAATTGGGGTATTGTGGATGCGGAAAAGGCCGAATATTCCATCCTTACTGAAGTTTATTCCGATGAATTTGCAGATATGGATTCACTGCTGGATGCCGGTGTTCGAAAAGATACGACTTATGCTATTTCCAATTTCAGTTCAAATTATCCTACCTATCTGTTGCTCGGATTTCAATATAATGTTCTGAACAATCTGACGGCCTATACGACTGTCAAACAGTACTTTAGTAACGATTTGGCGGCGAGTTATCTGCCGAAAGTGTCTCTGGCGGCCGAATACTATGCCACGCCCTGGCTACCGACCCGGTTTGGTATTTCCTTTGGTGGGCTGGAAAAATTTCAATGGGGAATCGGAACCGGTTTGAATTTTAAACATTATGCCATGGATTTGGGATTTTCACAAATTGGTGGTATTTTTAATCATGCCAGAGGATTCGCATTCTCATTTGGACAGTCGATACTATTTTAACAGAAAGTTGCTATGCAGTTAATTTCGTGGAATGTTAACGGAATCCGGTCTGCCTATCGGAAGGGATTCATGGACTGGCTTAAACACCAGAATCCCGATATTCTTGCTATTCAGGAGACCAAGGCCCGAATGGATGTTCTGCCCCATGACTTACTGAATATCCAAGGGTATCATTCAATTTTTTCTTCAGCCGAGAAAAAGGGGTATAGCGGAGTTGCTCTGTATACCAAACAAAAACCACAGCAGGTAAGTACCGGACTTGGAATCAGCCGCTTTGATCAGGAGGGGCGCACAATCATTGCCGATTACGGCGATTTTGTACTCTTTAATATTTATTTCCCGAACGGTCAGAAAAACGAGGAACGTCTACAGTTCAAGATGGATTTTTACGATGCATTTTTGGGTGTCGTCGATGCGCGGGTCAGGGAAGGGCGGAATGTGATTGTCTGCGGCGATGTGAATACCGCTCACAGGGAAATCGATTTAGCCCGGCCGAAAGAAAACGAAAATATCTCCGGTTTTTTGCCCATTGAACGAGAGTGGATGGATAAATTCATCAGTCATGGCTGGGTGGATACGTTTCGGATGTTTCATCCGGAACCGGGGAATTATACGTGGTGGTCTATGCGTACCCGGGCGCGCGAGCGGAATGTCGGTTGGAGGATCGACTATTTTTTCGTCAATGAAGGTTTTAAGGACAGAGTGAAAGATGCATTTATTCTGTCCGATGTGATGGGCTCCGATCATTGCCCCATTGGACTTGAAATATAAAAAAACTATCTGCTATTATTCGTTGTCATAAGATTTACCGACCGTAGAAAGACTAATTTCATAAATGGGGTTGATTTCGACGGATATTTTCAGCAATTTAGCCGAGTGAAAAATGGGAAGAGAAAATGGAATATGAAATAAGAAGTATCAGTCCGTCATCGGTTTTCAAAATATCCTTCATCGTTATTTTGACCGTTTCCTGCATTTTTATTTTTATGCTGTCACTAATGGCAATGTCGGTTATTTCCAGCATGGGAGATTCGTTCAACTCGATTCCACTTTTTCAGGGCATGGAACCGGTCAGTTTCAGTCCGTTGACGATTTTATTTTCATCGATTTTAAACGGTTTTATTTTAGCGCTGTTCATCATGTTTTTCATTATGCTGACCATCATTTTCTATAATATTTATGTCAGTCACTTCGGGGGCATTATGGTTCAGCTGAAACCCCATGATGAATTAATTCCCGTTGACGAGGGAAGCGATCATGAGTGATATTTATGTCCGTTTTGCACCCAGTCCCACCGGCGCCCTGCATCTGGGTGGTGCACGTACTGCGATTTATAACTGGCTGTTTGCCCGCTCGAAAGGTGGCAAATTCCTGCTGCGAATCGAAGATACCGACAATAAACGCTCCAAGGTCGAATACGTTAATCAGATTTGTGATTCCCTGAAGTGGCTGGGACTGAACTGGGATGACGAACCTGTGTTTCAGTCCAAACGTCTGGAAGACTATCAGGAAGCCGTCAGACAGATGGTGAAGAACGGGCGGGCCTATTACTGTTTCTGTACGCCTGAGGAACTCGAGGAGCGTCGAAGGGCTTCCGGTGAGTATCGCTATGACGGAAAATGCCGATCGCTCTCCGAAACGGAAATAAAAGCAAACCTTGATGCCGGTAAACCCGCTGCTGTCCGGTTCAAAGTGAATGCCGGAATGACCCAATGGACAGACCGGGTCTATGGCACGATCAAGGTCAATAATAGTGAGATTGATGATTTTATCATTCAGCGTTCAAACGGTATCCCCACATATCAACTGGCCGTCGTGGTGGATGACATTTTTATGCGGATCAGCCATGTGATTCGCGGTGAAGATCATATATCCAATACGGCCAAACAGATTCTGCTCTATAATGCCCTGGATTATCCGGTACCCGAATTTGCACATTTGCCGTTACTGAACGGAACAGACGGCAAGCGTCTCAGCAAACGTCACGGTGCAACCGGTGTGGACGAGTACCGCGATCTGGGATATCCCCCGGAAGCGGTTTTCAATTACCTGGCAATTCTCGGTTGGGTACCGAAAGACGGCAACGAAATTCTGAAGCCGGAAGAACTGATCAAGCGTTTCAGGCTGGAAGACATTGCAAGAAAATCGGCTGTCTTCGATGTCAAGAAGTTCGACTGGGTCAGCAATGAGCATATCAAGCGAACGGATAATGAGAAAATATATAATATCGTTTTACCGATACTGATTGAAAATGGGTTGGTTCATGAAACTCCCGACCGGGAAATGCAAAAATATATTTTTAAATTTATTGACCTGATGAAATCCCGCTTTCGCACTTATCGGCAATTTGCCGAATTGGGCAGCTATTTCTTTAAAGATCCTGAAAAATATGAAGGAAAAGCCGCTCGCAAAAACTGGAAAAATGAAAGTGTCAATCAACGGATGCAAACTCTGCTTGAAGCGTTAAAAGAACTTGATGATTTCTCCGGTTCTTCAACCGAGAGGGTGATTCGTCAATTATCTGAACAGATGGAAATTTCCGCCGGTAAACTTATTCATCCGACCAGATTGGCAGTTAGCGGCTACGGTGTCGGCCCCGGTATATTCGAGCTGCTGGAAACGCTGGGGAAAGAGACGGTCGTCAGACGAATCGAGACGGCTCTTTCTAAACTGCCGCAATAAATGACGTTTGTCCGAAATAATGTTACAGTAATATAGATATCTTTGCTTGGTGTAGCGAGTTTTTCTCAATTCATCTGTTGACGAACATCGATGCCATAGTCAGGATACTAACTGACTTCCCTTTCAGTATTCTTTGCCTTAAGAGACAATCCGTGTTTCTTAATAATATTGTCAATTACCCGGATTGGCGGAATCTCAATCTGTTTTGAGGAGACCGTAAACGATGTTGTGCTGACCGGCAATTACTCATTAAAAGAGAGGACACACCGAAGTGTGTCCTCAATCCCACAAACCCACACAAAGAAAGTGTTAGTCTAAAGAGTGTACCACCAGCCCGCTGCGCAGTTTGGGTTCGAACCAGGTGGTTTTCGGCGGCATGATCTGTCCGGCGTCGGCAATGGTCATCAATTGCTGAATGGATACCGGATAAAGCGCAAATGCAACAGCCATTTCACCGGAATCGACCCGCTTCTCAAGTTCGCCGAGACCGCGGATACCGCCGACAAAATCGATGCGCTCGTCTTTGCGTAGATCCCCTATGCCGAGGATCGGCTGGAGTATGTTATTCGTCAGAATGGATACATCGAGACTGCCCACCGGATCGTCGGAATTGAAAATTCCTTTTCGGGTGTCCAGAATATACCACTGATGATCGAGATACATACCGAAAGAATTGGCATATTTCGGTTTGGCGGAGCCGCTGCAACAGACCGGGGTAACACTGAATTTTTCGGAAAGTTTTTCCAGAAATTCCTGTTTACTGAGCCCGTTCAGGTCCTTGACTAGTCGATTGTAATCGATAATTTTCAGTTGGTCATGGGGAAACAGAACGGCCAGAAACCAGTTGTACTCTTCATTGCCGGTATGATTGGGATTGGCCTTGCGACGCATTTCGCCAACCATGGCGGCCGATTTTGAACGATGATGTCCATCAGCCACATAACTGAACGGAATCCGGTCAAATTGAGCTATAATTGACTGAATGACTTCAGAATCACTGATTATCCAGACCGTATGCCGAATGCCGTCGTCGGCGGTGAAATCGTATTCCGGTTGACGCTGAACCACTTTTGTCACCAGTTGATCAATGGTTTGATCGGCGTGATAAGTCAGGAATACAGGACCCGTATTGGCATTTGTGTATTTAACGTGATTAATACGGTCTTTTTCCTTGATTTCCCGGGTCAGTTCGTGGATTTTGATTTTTCCGCTCAGATAATCGTCCACCGAGGCATCAACCACCAGGCCGTACTGTTCGTGACCATCCATGATCTGACGATAGATATAGATACATTCCTGATTATCCTGAATCAGCCAGCCTTTTTTAATCATATTCTGCAGGTTTTCCGCGGCTTTCAGATACACCTTTTCATCATAATGATCGATCTCTTCAGGCAGATCGATTTCCGATTTGACCACATGGAGAAAGGAATAGGGATTGCCGGCGGCTTCAATACGGGCTTCTTCGGAATTTAAGACATCATAAGGCCGGGATGCGATTTTTTCCACCAGGTCCCGGCGCGGGCGAATACCTTTAAGTCCTTTGATTTTTACCATTCAGTTTATCTCCAATCTGTTACTGATTTAAAACGGCGACAATTTTTTCGGCGATTTGGATTCCGACACGGTCCTGAGCCTCCTTGGTGCTGGCGCCTATATGAGGTGTACAGGAGACTTTCGGATGGTTAACCAGTTCCGGATTCGGGGTCGGCTCATTGAGAAACGCATCGATACCGGCACCGGCGATTTTACCGTTATTCAGAGCCTCAAGCAGATCCTCCTCGTTGACGACACCACCGCGGGAGGTGTTGATCAAAAATACAGTTGGCTTCATCAATTCAAATTCCGCTTTGGTAATGAAATTTTGCGCCTGCTTTGGCACATGCAATGTGATGAAGTCTGATTCTTTCAGTAGTTCCTCTTTGCTGACAATTTTAATGTCCAGATCAGTTTTAATCTCTGCCAGATCGTAAGCCAGAACACTCATTCCGAGTGAAAGCGCCATATTCGCAGTAATCTGACCGATCTTTCCAAATCCGACAATGCCAAGAGTTTTTCCCTTGAGTTCGACACCTTTGTAGGATTTTTTATTCCACTCGCCCTTGCGCATGGTGATATTGGCCTGGGGAATAAAACGAGCCAGGGCAAACATGTGGGCAAAAACCAGTTCGGAAACCGAGGCTGAGTTAGCGCCGGGCGTATTCAATACCGGGATGCCTTTTGATTTTGCGTATTGATGGTCGATATTGTCGATACCGGTGCCGCCCCGGGCAATCAGTTTCAGGTTTTTTCCGGCGTCGATAATATCCTTTGGAACCTTGGTCGCAGAACGGACCAGAATGCCGTCGTATTCCGGGATAACCTTGAGCAATTCATCGTGTTCGTAGTGCTGAATGTCAAAATCGATCCCGTTGTCCCTGAGAATCTCCTGTCCGAAGGGACTGATACCGTCTGTGATTAATATCTTCATCTTTCTCTCCTTTTTTTGAAATCATTAAGACATCAAGGCATGTAATATTTTTGCCTTTCAGTATCTTTTAGATTTCAGTTTCCAGCAGCGCCAGCAGTTCTTTTAATTCTTCTACTGTGCGGTCGGCCATGTGAGCGATCCGGAATGTCTTTTCCTTGAGATCACCATAACCATTGGAGATCATATAACCCTTTTCACCAATCCGCTTGTTCAGATCGGCAATCGAAATACCTTTGGTATTTTTAATTGTTGTCAGAGTGTTGGATTCGTATCCTTTGGCGGGAAACTGTTCGAAATGCTGATTGGCCCAGGCGCGGGTGATTTTGGCCATTTCCAGATGACGGGCAAAGCGGTTTTCCAGGCCTTCGGTATTCAGAATATAATCCAGTTGCTTGTCAAGTGCGTAATAATGAGCCAATGACGGCGTGGAGGGATACTGATAGGGTTTTTTCTGCATGTAATCATATATTGCAATGAGATCCAGGTAGAGTCCGCGATTTTCCACAGTACGACCCTGCGCCAGGGCTTTTTCACTGATGGTGCAGACCGACAGTCCCGGCGGCAGACCAAGAGCCTTCTGAGTACTGGTGATACAGACGTCGATGCCCAGTTTGTCAACCTCGATCTTCACTCCGGCAGCGGATGAAACGGCATCAACGAGCCAGAGAACGTCGGGGTATTTTTTACGGATTTCGGCGATTTCTTCGATCGGATTCATGACCCCCGTAGAGGTTTCATTGTGGGTAACGGTAAAGACATCGTATTTGCCGGTTGACAGATATTCCTCAACAACCTCCGGCAGTGTCGGCTGGCCCCACTCCGCTTCGACTTTATCCACCGGCACTCCGTTGACTTTGGCCATTTTGGCCCAGCGGTTTCCAAAGGCTCCAACGGAAAAAACCACCGCACGCTTGGCGGTCAATGAGCGGATCGAACCTTCCATTAATCCTGAACCCGAAGTAGTTGAAAGCAGAATCGGATTTTCGGTATAGAACACTTTCTGCAGCTTTTTACAGACACTTTCACCCAGAGCCGAAGCGTCTTTGGTGCGGTGTCCGATCATCGGTGTACCCATGGCTTCCAGTATTTCAGGGCGTACATCCACAGGTCCGGGAATGAATAATTTTTTATGCATAACTCCTCCTAAGGGTTTTTTAGATTGTTACCTCAAATAACTCTCTCTGCAATTTCTCTACCAATTTTTTAATTGCTTAATATTTTTAAGAATTAATTCACATTTTTTATAATGTACTTTATTAGTTAAAAAAAATCTACGGGAGAATAAAATAAATTTCCAGTATTTGTCACATTTAATAGTCACTAAAGCTGATATCTTGAACAGTGTTTGTGAAATTTTAAAACTGCTTCCCAACTTCCAGAAAAAGATAAGCGGAAATTTTTCAGAATTAGGAAAGATCAGCCGGAGGATTTCCTGACGATTGATCGTGGTTTTCTCAAAAGTAGAAATATTTTTTATTATCCTGCGGATTTTGAAATATCACGTTCTGCCTTTTCCGTCGTAAAAAATAAAGATAATAGTGGTGGCATGAGTTTTGTCGAAGCAAGAGAGCGAAGGTGCCAGTTTCAAAGCAAATTAAACTGGCGGGGCTTTCAGAATTTGATAAAAACTGGAAAGGAGTAGCATGGATCCGAAGACAACCGATTGGAGCAAACTGGATTTTAGTTACAAATACGTTCCCTACCGGTTTCACTGTTACTGGAAAGATGGTGTCTGGGATGAAGGAAAGTTGGTCACAGAGAATAAATTGCTGATTGACGAAGGTGCAGTGTGCCTGCATTACGGACAGGAGATTTTCGAAGGCATGAAGGCCCAGCGTTCCAAAGACGGTCGCATCTGGATGTTTCGTCCCTATGAAAATGCCCGTCGTTTCAATGAATCCGCCCGACGGCTGCTGATGCCGGAAATTCCGGAGGAAAAATTTATCGATGCCATAAAACAGACTCTGCTGGCGAATGAAGAATATATTCCGCCCTATGGAACCGGTGCAGCGATGTATATTCGTCCCTTTATGCTGGGTGTTGGTGAAAATCTGGGCGTTCGACCGGCTATGGAATATCAATTTATCGTATTTGTGACACCGGTTGGACCTTATTTTAAAGAGGGATTCAAACCCATCAGCCTAAAAGTTGAGACTTATTATGACCGGGCTGCTGCGCATGGCATTGGAAAGGCCAAAGCCGGAGGGAACTACTCGGCCTCGCTGCTACCGCTGAAAAATGCCCGGGATGACGGCTTTAATGAAGTGGTCTATCTGGACTCCATTGAGCATAAATATTTCGAAGAGACCGGCGCATCGAATGTCTTTTTTGTCTTGAAAGACAATGTCATTGTCACACCGAAATCAGAATCCATTTTAAACAGCATCGTGCGCCGCTCGGTGATGCAGGTTGCCCGCGAAGATTTTGGCTATAAAGTCGAAGAACGTCAGATCAGTGTCGATGAGATTGACACATTTCTTGAAGCCGGTGCCTGCGGAACAGCGGCCGTAATTACGCCGATCGGTTCTCTGGGGTATAAGGGCAAACGATATAATTTCTATGCCGGTGGGAAAGAACCGGGACCAATAACAACACAGTTGTATAAACATCTAACCGGGCTGCAGGTTGGTGATGTGAAAGATACCCGCGGTTGGCTCGAAGAGGTCAGGAAATAAATTATATAAAGGATTTGTGCCATGGTGCTGGACAATTTTAAATGGGACGATCTCGATAAAGATGGCATGACATATCTGATGGAAAACCGGAAAGAGGTTTTTAAAAGTTACCAAAAAATGGTGGGTAATCTGGGGACTCATCTTGATGAAAAAACCCGGCAACTCATTATGCTGGCCATTCAGGTCAACAGTCCATCTCCGGAGGCCATAAAAATCATCATTCCCAAGGCAATCCGGGCCGGTGCCAGCCGTGATGAGATCATCGATACCTTAATATTAACGATTCCCGTTGTCGGCCTGTCAACGGTTATGAAAATGTTACCCTTTGTCTTGAAGGAGTTGGAGTCATTTGAAAAGGCTTATGGAGAAGTCCGTTAATTCTCGTTTGTGAGAATAAGCACAGAGGAAAATATGCCGGTATCTCAGAAAATCGCTGAAAGCATTACCCGGTCATCCTGGATTCGCAAAATGTTTGAAATCGGGATTATCCTGAAAAAGGAGCATGGCAGTGATAATGTGTTTGATTTTTCGCTGGGAAATCCGGATTTACCGTCGCCACTGAAGTTCGATGAGATATTACGTATGGAATCTCAGAAGACCGGCGATTTTCTCCATGGTTACATGCCCAATGCCGGGTATCCCGAAACCCGTCGGGCCGTTGCTGAAAATCTCAGCCGGGAAAGCGGATTGCCCTTTTCGGAAGATCATATCATTATGACCTGCGGTGCAGCCGGAGCGATCAATGTGCTGTTGAAGTCAATTCTTGATCCCGGCGATGAAGTTGTCGTGATTGCGCCCTATTTTGCCGAGTACAATTTTTATATCGATAACCACCAGGGGGCTCGGGTTGTGTCGGAAACGAATCCTGAACTTCTGCCCGATTTGGATGATCTGGATCAGAAAATCGGGAAACGGACAAAAGTGGTTATTATGAATTCGCCCAACAATCCGAGTGGCCGGGTGTATTCGGATAAGCTGCTTAAAGAAATGGGTGATTTACTACAGCGTAAAAGTCGGGAATTCGGACGACCGATCTATCTTCTGGCGGATGAACCCTACAAAAAAATTATCTTTGAAGGATGGCAATACCACTCGCCGTTGCGGTTTTACCGGAATACGATCCTGGCGACATCCTTTTCGAAAGATCTTTCCGTTGCCGGTGAACGGATCGGCTATCTGGCCGTCAGTCCGCTGGTCGATGACTGGAAAACCCTGATCGATGCGGCGACTTTTTGTAACCGCATTCTCGGCTATATCAATGCCCCGGCATTGATGCAGCGGGTGGTGATGCATGTGCTGGATGCGGAAGTGGATGTGTCGGTGTACGAACGCCGGCGAAATATCATGTGTGATGCCCTGACAGAAATTGGCTACGATCTGATCAAACCGGAGGGAACCTTCTATATTTTTCCCCGGACACCGATTTCCGATGATGTGGCGTTTGTCCGGGAATTGCAGAAACACCTGGTTCTGGCGACACCTGGCAGCGGTTTTCAGCGTGCGGGACACTTCCGGATTGCCCTGTGTGTTTCCGAAGAGACCATAAAAAGATCAATCCCCGGATTTCGACAAGCCTATGAGAAATTTAAAAATTGATAAATAATCCAATAGCAATGGAGTGAGTTATGGCACAATCAAAAAGCCGAGGACATGTGGTGATCAATACCGAGGAGTGCAAAGGGTGCGAACTCTGTATTGAGGCCTGTCCTTCCGACGTATTGTTTTTGTCCGATAAGTTTAACACCCACGGTTATCATCCATCGGCCTATAAAGGGGAAGGATGTACCGGCTGTGGAATCTGTTTTTACACCTGCCCGGAGCCGGGAGCGATTACGGTCTACAAACGCTGGGACCTGATGACCGAAACCGCAGAGTGTCCCCATTGTGGCGGTGAGTATAAGGTTTTTCACGAAGATGAAACTCCTGATGTACTGATCTGCACGAATTGTTTAAAGGCAGTCAACGGAGAGTGAGGTAAATATGGCAAAGCAATTTTTAAAAGGAAATGAAGCGGTTGTCAAGGGTGCGATTCTGGCGGGTTGCCGGGCGTATTACGGATATCCGATTACACCGGCCAGTGAAATCGCGCATGCGGCGGCAATGTATATGCCCCTGGCGGGCGGAACCTTTGTGCAGGCCGAAAGTGAAGTGGCCGCTATCAATATGGTTTATGGAGCATCATCAGCCGGAGAACGGGTGATGACGGCATCATCAAGTCCGGGAATCAGCCTGAAGCAGGAAGGCGTTTCCTACTGTGCCGGTTCCGAATTACCCTGTGTCATTGTCGATGTTGTCCGGGGCGGTCCCGGTTTAGGCAATATTGCTCCCGAGCAGAGTGATTACAACCAGGTGGTAAAGGGCGGCGGTCACGGTAATTACAAAGTCATTGTTCTGGCCCCGAATTCCGTTCAGGAGATGTGTAATTTTGGGATGCTGGCGTTTGATCTGGCGGATAAATACCGCAATCCGGTTTACATTCTGACGGATGGTTTTATCGGTCAGATGATGGAACCGGTGGAATTTCCCGAGCCGGTTACGAATATTCCTGAAAAACCCTGGGCTGTCAAAGGTAATGATGAGACATCCGATAATCTGATTACTTCCATCGATCTTGATCCCGATGATCTGGAACGTCATAATCAGAAACTACAGCAGAAATACGCAATTATCGAAGAACAGGAACAACGCGCCGAAGAGTACCGGACGGATGATGCGGAAATTGTTTTGATCGGATACGGCATCGTTTCGCGGATAATTCAGACGGTGGTTGACGAACTGCGGGACAAAGGTGTTAAGGCCGGAATGCTGCGGCCAATCACGCTCTTTCCTTTTCCAAAAAAAGCCATGGAAAAACTGACAGAAACCTCCAAATTTTTTCTTACCGTGGAAATGAGTAACGGCCAGCTGGTCAATGATGTTCGTTTGGCCGTAAATGGACGTAAACCGGTTCATCTGCTGACCCGCATGGGTGGAAATGTGCCATCCACGAAGGAGATTCATGATGAAGTAATGAAACTGATGAGGTTATCATGAATACAATATTAAAAAAATCAACCAGTTTTTATGATGTCTATGAACGCCGTCCCGGAGCGGACAAACTGACGACGACTTACTGTCCCGGTTGCGGTCACGGTGTGCTCCACAAACTGATTGCCGAAGCCCTGGAAGACTTTGGAGTCCGCGATAAAACGATCTTTATCAGTCCGGTGGGCTGCAGTGTTTTTGCATACTATTATTTTCACACCGGAAATGTCCAGGTTGCTCACGGACGTGCTCCGGCGGTTGCGACGGGACTGAAACGGGCTCACCCCGAAAGCGTTGTGATCAGTTATCAGGGTGACGGTGATTTAGCTGCGATCGGCACAGCAGAGATTATGCATGCCGCCAACCGTGGTGAAGGTATTACCGTCTTTTTTGTGAATAATGCAGTGTATGGAATGACCGGTGGGCAGATGGCCCCGACAACCTTGGTTGGTCAGAAAACCATGACGACGCCCCGCGGTCGGACATTCGAGAACGAAGGTTCTCCGATTCGGATGAGTGAAATTATTGCCACTCTTGATGCGCCGGTATTTGTCGAACGGGTCATGCTCAGTGACACCAAATCCACAATGCATGCCCGCCAGGCGGTTCGCAAGGCGCTGAAGCTGCAGATTGAGAAGAACGCTTTTTCGTTTATTGAAGTCTTGTCAGCCTGTCCGAGTCAACTTAAAATGACGCCCAGCCGCTCGAAACTCTGGGTCAAAGAAGTCCTTGAAAAACAATTCCCTCTCGGTGTAAAAAAAGACATTTCGGCGGAATTTGAAAAACGAACCTTTGCCCGCAATGTTGTAAAAAATGAAGATATTCATGATATTCTGAATATTGTAACAGTTGACGTTGATTCGGAAAAAATCAGACAGTATCAGGATAAACCGATCAACGAAGAAATCAAGGTTGCCGGTTTTGGTGGACAGGGAGTTCTGAGCCTGGGAACAGTTCTATCGGAAATGGGTATGCGGCATAACTATGAAGTCAGCTGGCTACCCTCCTACGGACCGGAGATGCGGGGTGGCACCGCTAACTGCAGCGTAAAGATTTCCAATAAAAAAATCGGTTCGCCGCTGGTCGCTAATCCGACCATCCTGATTGCCATGAACCGTCCGTCGCTGGATAAGTTCGAAAACGATGTCGTCTCCGGCGGATTGATCATGTATGATAACTCCCTGATAGATCGTGAACCGGTGCGGGATGATGTGGACGTTATTCCGATTCCGGCGACCAAAATTGCAGACGAACTGGGTAATACCAAAGCAGCCAATATGGTGATTGTCGGCGCATTGATTGCCTATAAGGACCTGATGTCACAGCAGGTGATTCTGGAGTCGCTGGGTGATGTCCTGAAGCGGAAAAACCTGGTAGAAATGAACCGGAACGCCATTCTGCGGGGGGCAGAGTTCATCAGGAACTTGAAAAAATAGCTTCATTTGTCCTCTTAAATAAAAAGCCTCTTCCGGTAATGCGGAGGAGGTTTTTTTTATATTGTCGGAACATTATATTATTGCAGAGGATAGAATGATTACAATGAAACGTATTGCTTCAGTAGTATTGATCGGAGTGATGATATATGTGCCGCTGGCGGCGCAGTTGAATGCTAATCAGCATCCGCCGGGTCTGCACTGGAAAAAGATTCGCACAGATTATTTCGACATTGTTGTCCCCGACGAAATGTTGTCCGAAGGTCAACGCGTTGCCAATACGCTGGAATATCTACGTCCTTCGCTGGAAAAAACCATGGATACCCGTTTACATAAATGGACCCTTGTGTTGAACAGTCGTAGTTCCGAAACCAACGGCTGGGTTGGCTATTTACCAAGAATGAGTGAATGGTACCCCGTTGGTGCACAGGATGAATTCGGTGGGTTACTGGATTGGTATCAGATGCTGGCAGTCCATGAAGGACGCCACATGATTCAGTTTAATGCCTTCGATCGCGGATTTAATCGTCTGGCGGGTATCTGTTTCGGTGATCTGGGCTTGGGTGCACTTACTTTTTTCGGAACGCCGCTCTGGTTCATCGAAGGTGATGCTGTTGCGATGGAAACGGCATTGAGCAATTCCGGAAGGGGACGTCAGCCGATTTTCGAGCGGGGGATTCGAACATTGCTATTATCTGGACAGCCGTATTCTTATTATAAAGCATATTTAGGAAGTTATCAGGATTATTTTCCTGATTACTATGCTCTGGGTTATCAGATGGTGACGCACACCCGGCGAAAATACGGGGCGGATGTTTGGTCGCAAGTCATACAGCGATCTTCGAAATATTCCTACTGGCCCTGGTCGTTCAGCCGGTCACTGAAAAAAGTTACCGGGCGAAACAGCCGTCAGATTTATGACGATACAATGCAGGAGTTAAAAAGTCTCTGGACCCGACAGATTAATGGACTGATAGAGACACCTGTCACCAGAATCAATCAACAACCGAGGAAAACATGGACGAATTATAAATTTCCCCATGAAATTTCCGATGGCAGTGTCATTGCTCTGAAAACGGGAATGGACGATCCTTATACCTTGGTCAGAATAATGCCAAATGGTAAAGAAAAACGACTGATTCAGATTGGTTATACGGAAAGTATCTCCGTCAGCAATGATAAGATCTGCTGGAGTGAAAAGAGTCCGGATCCCCGTTGGTGGGCGCAGAGTTTCTCCGATATTGTTATTTATGATATTCAAGCGAAAAAACGGCACAGACTCACGGAA
>Ga0164318_10003773_pt1 | contig 14424 bp, 8 predicted proteins | sample GuaBasSedimGuay9_FD_113734 | JGI IMG/M metagenome (GOLD analysis project Ga0164318, IMG submission 113734) | Subseafloor sediment microbial communities from Guaymas Basin, Gulf of California, Mexico - Guay9, Core 4571-4, 0-3 cm | ecosystem: Environmental > Aquatic > Marine > Hydrothermal vents >...
ATGTGGAGTCTTTTTTGTTTTATCAAGCTACCCTTGATAACAAGTTAATTGTAAGCTTTGTACCCCTTTTTAACCATTATTTTTACTATTTCAAAAAAAACCAAATAAATCCTGCTCCAATCGGAAACCACTCAAGGTAACATCCCCAAATAATTGGATAGCTTCCATCCATTCTATCGCCAATTATAAAAAAAATACTTGCCAATATTGGAAGAACCACTACTGCTGTAAATGAAATTCGGACTAATAAGTTATTATTTAAAACTTACGTAAGTTAATTGGTACAAACCCTTTCGTTAGCTTGTAGTTTATAACTAACAATCCCAACAAACTTGATATAAGCCACAAAAATATGGTACTAAAGATTACCATAATTCGCCCTTCCAAAAATATTAGCATAATTGTAAGTGCAGATGCAGATACAATTGATGCTTTAATGGTTATACGTTTTACAGGGTTATTTAATTCATTTTGTGGCATAATTTAGTTTTTTGATATGTCTTCTTTGTACTAACCTTTTAGTTTTTTTTCCTGAGATACTGTGTTAAAATCCAAATATTTTTTTTCAATACCCTATTTTCAACTTTTTTAAGCTGACCTTTGCCTTTCGTAGTTGTCTATATAAACTGTGTCGTTTTTCCATAGAGTGTAAATTAATCCTAATATCTTTCTTTGTACAGCCACTGCTGCCACCAAAGAAATTTTTTTTCTGATAAACAAACGTTCATAAAGAGCTTTATATGTTTGCATGTATGTTATTGATGAATAGGCAGTCCAATATAGTGCTTTCCTTATATGTACATTTCCTGATTTGGTTATTTTTGATTTGCCTGTCCATTTACCTGACTCCCTAATTTTTACGTCCAGACCTGCATAAGAAACAATTTGCTTTATGCTTTTTATTAGAGCGAAACCGTCTGTTTCTGTAATAATGATAATTGCTGTTTAAAAACCTACACCTGGAATAGTTTTGACTTTCAAAACTTTAGACTTTAATTCCATGTCTTTTTCTACTAGCTCATATATATCCTTTTCAATCTTTTCAACTTGGTAATTAAATTCTTTTATCAACCGCTTAAGCCTGTTGACAGATTTTTTATTTGGATAAGCAGAATGCATCATGGACTCCAATTGATTTTTGATCATAACTCTCAACTTTACTATTGCACTACGCTCCCTTGTAAGGGTTTTTATCCTACGGTATATATGTGAACCTGGACTCCACTGTCCCAGAGTCCTTTCTGAACCCATTTGAGCTAAAGCTTTGGAATCCAGTTTATCCGTTTTTGAACTTGGGTCTAAACTTTCTGCAAATTTCTTCGCTTTATTGCTTAATACAATATGCACCAACTGTTTTTTATCGTGTAAAAAATATGCCAGATTCTCGTGGTACACACCAGTAGGTTCAAGGGTGAAATGTAAAGGTAAACCAAAATCTTTTTTTTCTTTCTAGCCACTCAATCATAGTCTTGAAACCAGATTCATTATTTATGAATTTATACAGCTTTAGATACTTTGTCCAAACTCGTAAGAAAACAAAAGGCTGGGGCAATTCCTTTCAGTGGATATCATATTAAATACGTATCTAGGTCGAAATAGATCTCCAGTCTTTTCCCATTAAAAAACTAAAATACAAAATTAGTAGTTAATTACCCTTTTCTTTATTTTTGCAAACATACGAGGTCTAGAACAAGTTTTTATAGAAGCTCAGTATAACTATTGTAGATTAAAAGAAGAAATGTTTGCATAAAACGATTCTTCCAATTCTTTAGCTAAATCTTTTTGCTTATTTTGATTAGCTACCTGTATTAAGCTTTGCATTGTATACATTGCTTCTTGTATGTCATCTTGATATTGGCTAGAGTGTTTTTCGCTTAATGAACCATAATATGATAGATCTTCTTCATATCGTTGTGCAATTTGTTTAACGAGATTGTTAGCCTTCTCAATTTCTCCAGATTTATAATAGAAATCTGCCCAAACAACCATATAATTGTCAAATGGAAATTTATTAGCTGGAAATAATTCAATTCCCCTATCAAGCACCTTTACCACTGAGTCGTATTTGTGTTCTCTTAATAATGATTGTGCGAGACGAATGTAATTTTGCTTTGCCATTCCTGCATTCCTGCTACTTTCTCTATCAACAGAAACATCATCTTGATTTAGTCTGCCCCATCTTACATCTTCATCCATAATTATTTCATATGTACGATCGGTATTAACACCACCAATTCTTTTAACAAAATCAGTAGCAATTGTAGGCTTAAATCTATATACAACACCTTCTAAGTGACAATATTTATCAACGTCAAGTACTTTGGCATGACTATTTGGATTTGCAAAATATACAGGACGTTCCCAGTTATTTGTAGCAATAAGATCCAGTAACATTAAATCATTTCTAAAAAGACCACTTTGTTTAACTGTCCAAGTAATTTGATCAACAATAGAAGCACTATCTTCTATGGGAACTGTACCAGAAGCAATTACTGCTGCTTTATCAATCTCAAGTGTTAATTTTTTTGTTGGTAAATAATCAATCCATTCGCCATTTTGAAGGGGAACCCTTGTTCCTTTATCATCATTTTCGATAAAATTAATTGCATCAATTAACTCAGCTTCTTCCACTCTTTCGAAAACAGGAACATAGCCACCTTCCTTTTTGTAAAATTCCTGATTAATTGATAATGGTAATCTGTCCGAGTCATACACCTTTCTCCCCATCTGGCTAACATACCAGTCACCTGACGATAGCATATAGTTTACAACTCTAACATCGGTTCTGTAATTTTCTACTTCTTGAACATACCATAACGGGAAAGTATCGTTATCTCCATTGGTAAATAAAATAGCATTAGGTTCACACGATGCAAGATACATTTTTGCAAAGTCGGAGGCTGAATACTTACCTGAGCGATCATGAGCCCCCCAGCCTTGCTCAGCCATAATACCGGGAACAAGAATTAAACTTGCTACCGAAACAATGCTTGCTGCTAAAACTTTGTTTCCCATTTTACTTTGTAATGCATTAAATAGTCCAAGCACACCTAATCCTATCCAAATTGCAAAAGCATAAAATGAACCAGCATAAGCATAATCACGCTCTCGAGGCTGTAAAGGTGTTTGGTTAAGATATACAATAATAGCTAACCCTGTCATAATAAACATTAGTGATACAACCCAAGTGTCTTTTTTACTACGGCTAAGTTGAAATAGGAATCCGATAATTCCTAATATAAGAGGTAGGAAATAAAAATGTGTTTTTGCAGGATTTTGCATGCTCGATGGAAGGTTATTCTGATCACCTAAACGCATTGAGTCGATAAATCCAATTCCACTAATCCAATTTCCATGTTGTATTTCTCCCTGGCTTTCAATATTATTTTGTCTTCCGGCGAAATTCCATAAGAAATATCTTAAATACATGTGATTAAACTGATATGTAAAGAAGTATTTTAAGTTTTCACCAAATGTTGGTCGATAAATTATTTTATTGCCTCCTTTACCATCAGGGACACTTATTGGTATCCCCTCAATTTCCCCAAAGTGCTCATATAGAGTTTTGTGTGCTGGTTTAGTGCTACTCCACATACGTGGAAAAATAGTCATGAAACGTTCGTCAAATACAGGAATTGTTCCTTTTCTATCATCTTTAATTACATATTTACCAAGTTTTTCATCTTGCATGTAAACAGGATTTCCATCAGCATGATCTACAACAGGTGCATTATAATACTGCCCATAAAAAATTGGCCATGTGCCATATTGTTCTCTATTTAAATATGATAACAAGCTAACTGCATCTTTTGGGTCGTTCTCGTTGATAGGTGTATTTGCATTAGCCCTAATAACTAACATGAAGAATGATGAGTAGCCTATTAAGATGAATAAGAAAGCAAGAATAATTGTGTTAATAACAACCTTACGCTTTAGATGTGAATAAAATAGTCCGCCAACAATAAGTGCAGTAATTAATATGAAATACACAATTGTTCCTGAGTTAAAAGGTAGACCCAAGCTGTTAACAAAGAAAAGTTCAAATTTACCAGCAAATCCAACTATACCAGGTATAATCATGTACATAATCACGAAAATAATGGCAAGTGATAGTAATCCTGCTAATATAAAACCTTTGTGTGAGTAATCGTATTTTTTATAATAATAAACATATACAATTGCAGGAATAGCAAGTAGGTTTAATAAGTGAACACCTATCGAAAGTCCCATTATATATGCAATAAGTATTATCCACCTAAAACCTGTACGTTTATCGGCAACCTCTTCCCAACGAAGTATTGCCCAAAAAACAACAGCTGTGAATAATGACGACATGGCATAAACTTCGCCCTCAACAGCCGAGAACCAGAACGAATCGCTAAATGTATAAGCTAAAGCACCAACAACACCTGCGCCTAGTATAGCCCATCCTTCGGCAATTGATGGGAATTTTTCTTCTGATTTAAGCATTATCTTTTTTGCAAGCATGGTAATTGTCCAAAACAAGAACAGAATAGTAAAGCTGCTTGATAATGCTGACATAATGTTAATCATAAGTGCAACATTATCTAAATCGCCAAATGCAAAAAGTGTAAAGAAACGACCAAGTAATTGGAATAAAGGAGCCCCAGGTGGGTGTCCTACTTGTAATTTATAAGCTGTTGCAATGTACTCACCACAGTCCCACCAACTGGCAGTAGGCTCAAGTGTTAAAAAATAAACTGCAGTTGCAATTGCAAAAACAATCCAACCTGTTAAATTATTTAGCTTCTTAAAATTTTCCATTAGTATATTTTTACCCCTATTTAGTATTTTGATGCGAAAATATACAATTTAGCCATATGTCATTTTTAAATTTACATGATTTTAACACATTTTAATAATTTTGGTGTAAATGTTTGTAATATTGAAAAATGGATTATCTTTGCCGCACAAATTGTCCGATGGTGTAATGGTAGCACTGCAGATTTTGATTCTGCCAGTTCAGGTTCGAGCCCTGGTCGGACAACGAGATATAGACGAAAGGGTGAAGGGGGCGATAGTCCCCTCTTTTTTTGAAATGATTAAAAAAAAATACATAGCGAAATTAGCCAACGATTGTTTGTTGGATACCGACAGATTTGTTGTGGGGATAGTTATAAGTACAGATAATGCGATAAAGGTTTTTATTGATGGAGATAGTGGGGTAACAATTAAAAATTGTGTAGAAGTTAGCCGGTATATCGAAAGTAGCCTTGATCGTGAAGATGAAGATTTTGAATTAAGTGTTTCTTCTTCAGGAGTTGATCATCCATTTGTATTATTACGACAGTATCTCAATAATATTGAAAAAGCTGTAAGTGTAATAAAAAATGATGGTGTTAAAATTAAAGGCATTTTGAAAAATGCAAATGATGATACTATTGATTTGCTTGAAGAGATAAAATATAAGAATAAAAAGAATAAAAGTACAACATATGGAGAGGTAATTACCATTCCAATGGGTGATATTAAAGAAACTAAAAGAGTAATTACTTTTTAACAATACTGAAAAAACGAGTAGCGATGGACAACATGAATCTTGTTGAAACTTTTTCGGAGTTTAAAGAATTTAAAAATATTGACCGAGAGACAATGATGCGTATCTTGGAAGATGTTTTTCATAGTATGCTGACAAAAAAGTTTGGTGAAGAAAGCAATTTTGACATAATTGTAAATATAGATAAGGGTGACCTTGAAATTTGGCACTACAGAGATATTGTGGAAGATGGAGAAGTAGAAGATGAAAATTTGCAAATATCTTTTTCGGAAGCCATAAAAACTGAACCTGATTTTGAAGTTGGAGAAGAATTTTCGAAGCAAATAAAACTTGCTGACTTTGGTCGACGTGAGGTATTATCAATAAGACAAAATTTATCATCAAGAATACTTGATTACGAGAAGGATAATATTTATAAAAAATATAAGGAGCGTATTGGTGATATAATAACAGGAGAAATTTATCAGGTTTGGAAAAAGGAGATTCTTGTTGTTGATGATGAAGGAATTGAACTTATTCTTCCTAAATCTGAGCAAATCCCTTCTGATTATTTTAGAAAAGGTGATACTACCAGAGCCATTGTGCTTCGGGTTGACATGAGAAATAATACACCTATTATTATACTTTCGCGAACATCAACAATTTTTCTTGAAAGACTTTTTGAAGCAGAAGTTCCAGAGGTTTACGATGGGTTGATTACAATTAAAAATATAGTTAGAGTTCCTGGTGAGCGTGCAAAAATAGCCGTTGAATCTTATGATGATCGTATTGACCCTGTTGGAGCTTGTGTAGGAATGAAAGGTTCTAGAATTCACGGTATTGTACGTGAATTGAAAAATGAGAATATTGATGTTATTAATTTTACAACTAATAACGCATTATTTATTCAACGTTCGTTATCTCCAGCTAGAATAACTTCCATTAAATTAGATGATGAAACTAATAGAGCAGAAGTTTTTATGAAACCTGATCAGGTTTCGTTGGCTATTGGTAAAGGAGGTTTTAATATTAAACTTGCTGGTAAATTAACTGGTTATGAGATTGATGTATATCGTGATAGCGATTCTGAATCAGAGGATGTTGATCTTACAGAATTTGTAGATGAAATTGATCAGTGGATTATTGATGAGCTTAAAACTATTGGCTGTGATACTGCTAAAAGTGTGCTAGAATTGGATAAAAAAGAACTTGTTACAAGAACAGATCTTGAAGAAGAAACAATCCTTGAGGTATTGCGTATTCTGAGATCTGAATTTGAATAAAAATAATATTTTTATGCAGATATCTTGATTTTGTATTGATAAATGAAATAATTGTATGACAGGAACAAAAAAGGTAGTGAGGTTAAGTAAAGCCGCAAGAGAATTCAATATTAGCTTGGATTCTATAGTGAGTTTTCTTACAGAGAAGGGGTATGATTTAGAGCGCAAACCTAATACTAAGCTCGACCCTAATATGTATGATCTGCTTACTACAGAATTTCAAGGTGAAAAGAAAGTAAAGGAAGTTGCCTTGAAGAAGGGTTTGGAATACGTTGGTAGAGAGTTAATTAGCAATGATAGTGACGATGTTGTTCCTCGAAAAGTAGTGCCAAATATTCCTGTTGAGGAAGAGCTAATTATTAAGGATACTGCTATTTCTTATGAACATAATCAACCTGCTAACACAAGTACTCCTAAGCCAATTATACCTGAGCCAGAAGTAGTTTCTGAACCAGAAGCAGTTATTCCCCCAGAGGTGGTAATTGAGCCAGAAGTAGTTGTTGAACCAGAAGCAGCTTCCGTACCCGAGGTGGCTCCTGAACCAATTATAACTACTAAAAGTCCTGTTGAAGAGGAAGTTACGGAGATTGAGAAAAAAGTAATAGAGCAAGTTGAAGTTGCTACTGAAGATATTAACCAAGATACATTAGATTCTAAAAAAGAATCAGATGAAAAAGATGAGGAATTACCTGCTATCATCAAAGATGTTAATGTTGATAATAAAGTTGAAATAGTTAAAGAGGAAGTTGATACTTCTGAACCTGAAGTGGAAGTACAACCAGATGTTGCTACTGATACTAAAGAAACTTCAGCTAATCAAGTTAAGGAGAGTGTAGAAACTGAAATAAAATCTGAAGAAAATATACCTAAAAGTGATGTTGTTGATGAAAAATCAGGAATTAATATATTAGGAACAATTGATTTGGATGGTTTGAATCAGAAAACAAGACCATCAAAAAAATCAAAAGCAGAAAAGAAAAAAGAACGGGAATCTAAATTGACTGTAACAAATAAGTCGAAGAAGGCTAAGCCAAAATCTGATAAAGCTGAAAAACTTTCAGAAAAGAAAGCTGTTGAGCCCGTTGCTAAGAAACCTAAAACAAAAGAAGAAGAGCCCGTTACTACACATAAAAAGGAAAAAGTAATTAGCGTACCAGCTGTAACAAAAAGTAATGAGATAAATAAGGAAGGCACTGCAGAAACAACGGATATTAATTTTATAAAAACTAATATTCCAAAACTTACAGGACCTGTTGTAACTGGTGAGAAAATTGATTTAAAGCAATTTGAAAAGAAAAAGTGGACTAAAAAGCCAGTGGCTTCTTCTAGGGATAATAAAGTAAATCAGAATAAAAAGAAGAGGAAAAGAATTAAGCCTAAACCACAAACTACTGATAGTGTTGCTAAAAACAAAGGTGCAGCTGGAGCAAAAGGTGGATTTAAGAAGAGACCATTTACAAAAGGTAAACCACGTGTAGTAAAGGCAGAACCTACTGAAGAAGAAATCCAACAAAAAATTAAAGATACTCTTGCTCGTCTTGCCCCATCTGGTAAATCAAAGGCAGCAAAGCACCGTAAAAGGAAGCGTGAGGTTGTTTCCGAAACAATGCAGCAGGAGCTTCAAAAACAGGAGGACGAAAAGAGAATAATTAAGGTTACTGAATTTGTTACTGCCAATGAGATGGCAACAATGATGAATGTTGGAGTAACTGATATTATAACTTCATGTATGCAACTAGGTTTATTCGTTTCTATTAATCAGAGGTTAGATGCAGAAACAATTGTACTTGTTGCTGAGGAATTTGGATATCAAACATCTTTTGTAAGTGTTGATGACAACGAAAGTCTTGAAGTTAATGAAGAGGAAGATGATCCAGCTAGTTTAATTGATAGAGCACCTATCGTTACTGTAATGGGACACGTTGACCATGGTAAAACAAAACTTCTTGATTATATCAGGCATGCAAATGTTGTATCTGGTGAAGCTGGTGGTATTACACAGCATATTGGTGCTTATGAAGTTGTAACTGAAAATGGGAAAAAGATTACATTTTTAGATACTCCTGGTCACGAGGCATTTACAGCTATGCGTGCAAGGGGAGCTAAAGTTACTGATGTAGCAATTATTGTTATTGCTGCTGATGATAGCGTGATGCCCCAAACTAAAGAAGCTATTAATCATGCTCAGGCAGCAGGTGTGCCAATTGTTTTTGCCATTAATAAAATGGACAAAGAAGGTGCTAATGCAGAAAAAGTAAAAGAGCAGCTTGCCAATATGAATATTCTTGTTGAGGATTGGGGTGGTAAATTCCAATCACAAGAAATATCGGCAATTACTGGCATGGGTATTCCTGAACTTCTTGAAAAAGTACTACTTGAAGCCGAAATGCTTGAACTTAAAGCTAATCCTAATAGAGTATCAAAAGGTACTGTAATTGAGGCTACCCTTGATAAAGGTCGTGGTTATGTTACTACAATTCTTGTTCAGAATGGTACTCTTAAAAAAGGAGATATTCTTCTTGCCGGACCTATTTTTGGTAAGGTAAAAGCCATGTTTAATGAAAGAAACCAAACTGTTGTTGAGGCAGGCCCTTCTACTCCGGTAATAGTTCTAGGGTTGGTTGCAGCACCTCAAGCGGGTGATATATTCAATGGCATGAAGGATGAAAAAGAAGCTAAAATTTTAGCATCAAAGCGTCAGCAACTTATACGTGAGCAAGGTTTAAGAACACAAAAACATCTTACCCTTGACGAAATTGGACGTAGGATTGCAATTGGTGAATTTAAAGAACTTAATGTTATTGTTAAAGGTGATGTTGATGGTTCAATTGAAGCTTTAACTGATGCTCTTCTTAAGTTATCTACTGATGAAGTTCAAGTTAATGTTATTCATAAAGCGGTTGGAGCAATTTCCGAATCAGATGTTATGCTAGCTTCTGCTTCGGATGCAATTATTATTGGATTCCAAGTTAGACCATCTGTTCAGGCACGTAGATTAGCTGAAAAAGAAGAAATAGATATTCGTCTGTATTCAATTATATATCAAGCTACCGAAGAGTTGGAAACAGCCATTAAAGGTATGTTAAGTCCAAAAATTGAGGAAAAAATTACCTGCAATATCGAAGTTCGCCTTACCTTTAAAATTACTAAAGTTGGTACAATTGCTGGTTGTTATGTGCTTGACGGTAAGGTTAAACGAAATACCAAAGTAAGAGTAATACGTGATGGAATTGTTGTTTACACTGGATTACTAGGTTCACTTAAACGTTTTAAAGATGATGTTAAAGAAGTGGCAACAGGTTATGAGTGTGGATTAAATATCGAGAACTTTAACGATATTAAAGTTGGTGATATAGTTGAGGGTTATGAAATGATTGAAGTTAGTAGATAAAAATTGTTTATTTGTTTAAACTGCTTATTTGTTTAATTTATTGAAATCGATAAGCTCTTGTTTATTATTACTATAAAAAAAATCCATAGCATATGTTATGGATTTTTTTGTTTTGGGATTGCACTGGTATTAATCGGGTGAACGACAAATCTCCATTTTGAATTATCAAATATTGTTTTTATCATCGGATGTAGCAGATCTATCTGGCTACGTAGCTAGACAGGTTTAACGGATTTTTAAGTCCGACTTGTCGGACTAATCTGTTAAATCCGATGATAAATATTTTGATTATGTGGAAATTTGTTGTGCACCCATTAGATCTTACCCATCATAATTAGTCAACTCTTTGGTAATATCAAATTCATAATTAGGATATTGAAATATTGGCATTCTATCAGCAGTTTGACTTTGCGAATATCCCCATATAGTTAAGTAGTCAAGTGGATTTTCTCCCATATTTTCCATTTGTTTTAAAAAGTCAGCAATTGATTTAGATTCAATAATAACAACCTTTCCCATACTGTCTATTACCGGACTATGTTTACGTTTATGGTCGTGGCTAAATTCTAATATTCTTCTTCCATCATTGGTGATTCCTATTGTAGTAAAGGTCATGCTTTTTCCAACTCCGGGTAAGTTTAGCACATTTCTGTCGGTTGCTAAAAATGGTAGATGATTTACTTTTCTTAATTCAGCAAGTCTCTTCTGGGTATTTTCAACATCAAAGTGTAACTCAGCTATCTGGTTTGTTAATTTGGTATCTAGTTGCCCAAATATTTTCTCTTCTACTTTTTCTTGTACCGCTCTTTCGTTGGTGGCAAAGTTGAAATAGTTTTCCATGAAACCCTTAACTGAAAAAGTGTAATATGGAATTACACCAATATCATTAAGCACTTTTCTTAATTTATTATTATGCCCACGTCGTGATGCAGCGGCAGTAAAAACAAGCTGATTTGTTACCATCCATCCAGATGCTAATATTCGTGATACAGCTTCTCTCATTTCGGGAGTTATTTCCATTGCTGATTGAACGTGTGTTTGAACTCTAAATTGTTGAATACCAATCTTAGATGCTTTTGCTTTAAAATCAGCAAGTACTTTAATGAATTTTTTTGTGATGCGCTGGGGTAAGAATGCTGGTAATCTGGTGCCAAGTCTTACTCTTAATATTTCGGCATGTTTTTCACCGTTAGGTCTAGCTATATTTGCATTTTTCTTCCTCAATGCCATTTCGTAAACACCCTCAAGTATTTGTTCAAGCGATTCGGTGGTATTCATAAAAGCATCACCGCCAGTAATCAGAATGTCACGCAGTTGAGTATCTTCTTCAAAATATTTCAGCAGCAAAGCCATTTTCTTTTGCCAAGTCATTTTTGGCTGGAGTTTGTCAAGATTGAAATTAAGATGTCCACTTTGGAAATCGTACATGCGTTGGCACGATACGCATAGTCCTCCACATGCTCTTCCTCGTGTATCAGGAATAAAAATAGCAACTTCTGGATAACGCCTGTGAACATTATTATACGGAGGTAATATCCAGCCGGCAGCATTTGGTTTTCCGGGCTTCACCACATCTTCTTTTTCCCATGCTACTATGTTGCCAAATTCTTCAACAAGCTCGCGGCTATGAAAAATATAATCTCTCAGAGTTCTGTCGGAACCAGTTTTCCCAGGTGTAATATTTACATCAATTAGTGTTAAATAATATGGATTTATAAAGAATGGTATACCAGCTTCGTGCGCTTCGTTAAGTATCTTTAATCTTGTGGGACGCAGCGAATAGTCGAGCATTTTATTAAGCTGCTCTGGCGACCTAACAGCAAATCGTAAATGGAATTTATAATCATTCCACCATGTTAATGCAAGTTTGTATTTTTCTTTATCCGACATTCCATCTTCAAAAACATAGCGTTTACTAGTTTGTTCACCAGAAGTTAGTTCATCAATAATTACATTAAGTATTCTCTTTTTATTTTCTTTTCTAACTTTAATTATTCTTTCAGATAAACCTGAGGGATATTTCGACATCCATAATTTTATTTTTTGTTCGGATGGTAGCTTTTGTTTTAGTTTTCCGTTTATTTGTCGAAACAAAAAAAGCATATCTAAAAAGAAGTCCTTTGAACAATTACCTTTACCATATTTTATGGCATTATATAAGTTCTTTATTGGATTACTAATCTCTGTATTGTTGTTTCTGTTTGGATCAATATATGAAGAACCTTCATTATCAATATATTTGAGTAGCCTAATTACTCCAGTATCTTTCCAGGTTAAACTATTGAATGTTTCAGAAGTATTTACTAAATAATAATCTTTAGCTGATGAATGAGAATTAATATATTCTAGTAGCCATTTTTTAAGATTTTCAGTGGCTTCTTTATACGAATTTGCAGAATTAAAGATATTGCTAATTTCATGATTTTCATCAAGTATTTTTTTTACAATTGTTAGTGATCTAACTGTTAGTGCTTGTTTTTCAGTGATATTATTTATAATCATAGTTAGTTTTATTTGTTTGCGTACTAGGTGTTGCCATTGTTTGGTGATGCAACTTTTGAAGTTATCCCTAAGATACAAATATCTCGCATTAGCGAGATATTATTAGAGGATTAAAAAAAATATTTAACAATGAAATACAAAGATAGTTATTTTCATTCGATTGTTTAATAAAAGTATATTTTTGCACTGTAAAAAAATATTTAATATGAATAATAAAATAAATGTAGCCTGGACAGGTAATATGGCTTTTGAAGCTGAAGTAAATGATTTTAAGATTAAACTTGATGCTGATAAAAAAGTTGGAGGTAATAATACGGGTCCACCACCTAAGGCATTAACCCTTGTATCGCTTGGCGGATGTACAGGTATGGATGTAATTTCGATATTAACAAAGATGCGTGTTAAACCTGATTATTTTAATGTTGAAGTTACTGGTGAATTAACAGAGGAACACCCCAAATATTACAATAAGATACATATTGTTTATACATTTCGTGGTGATGATTTACCAATGGCTAAACTTGAAAAGGCCATTAACTTATCGCAGGATCGCTATTGTGGAGTTAGTGAGATGCTACGCAAAGGTTCAGAACTTACACACGAAATAGTTATTGAAGAATAGTAACTAGCATTGTAGTTTGTTAGGGTCTAATTTTGAAATCAGACCCTGACAAACTATCTCTTTTTCTTACCACTTTTCTTTTTCTTCTTCCTTTTATCAAAGTTATCTGATTGGTTTATAAGTGTTTTCCAGTCGGAATGTGATTCGTTGGAAAATTCGAGGGTTTGCATATAGTCGCCTTTTGTTATGTCGAGCTTTGCAACGGGTTTATCCAAATAGTCTTCAATTTCTTTTAGAACTTCTCTTTCTCCTTTACTGCAAAATGAAATTGCTTTACCTTTACTAGATGCTCTACCCGTTCTACCTACACGATGAACATAGTTCTCTACTTTCTCAGGTAGGTCGTAATTAATTACATAATCAACATCTGGAATATCAATTCCTCGTGAGGTAACATCGGTAGCGATTAGAATATTATTTGAGCCATTTTTAAAACTATTCATAACCTCAAATCTGTCATCCTGATCTTTCCCTCCATGAATTGTTTGACTTGCTAGATTTACTCTTTCTAAAGCTTTTAATACTCTTTCGGCACGTACTTTTGTTCTAACAAAAACTAACATTTTACTATCAGGGTTTTCATTAATAAATCGTTCCAAAAAGAATCGTTTATCATCCATCTCAATAAATGCAACAGCGTGTTCAATATTTTTGGCTACTGGATCTTTTGGTGATATTTGTATTCGTATAGGATTATTAACCAGTGAGTAAGCAAGTTTTTTTATTTTCGCATCAATGGTTGCTGAGAAAAATAAAGTTTGATGTTTACGCGGAATAAATTTTATTAAGTCGTGAATATCTTTTATAAAACCAAGGTCAAGCATATGATCAGCCTCATCAAGAATAATGGTTTTTACTTTATCAAGTTTTATGTGCTTTTGACTAACCAAATCAAACATGCGCCCAGGTGTTGCCACAAGAATATCAATACCTTTTTTTAACTCTTTAATCTGTGGGTCTTGGTCAACACCACCATGAACAGAAAGTGTGATTACTTTTGTGTATCGGGCTATGTCGTTAAAAACATCAGTAATTTGAATGGCAAGCTCGCGAGTTGGTACTAGCACAACACACTGAATTCCAATTACATTATTCTTTTCTATTTGCTGATTAATTAATTGGATAATTG
>Ga0164318_10003774_pt1 | contig 14422 bp, 11 predicted proteins | sample GuaBasSedimGuay9_FD_113734 | JGI IMG/M metagenome (GOLD analysis project Ga0164318, IMG submission 113734) | Subseafloor sediment microbial communities from Guaymas Basin, Gulf of California, Mexico - Guay9, Core 4571-4, 0-3 cm | ecosystem: Environmental > Aquatic > Marine > Hydrothermal vents...
CCTGAGCATGCCCTCGCTGATGTCAATGGCCGCAACAGTGCCCCGGCCACGTTTGAGGAGGGCCAGAGAGAGGGGCAGAGTGCCGGCACAGAAATCAAGAACCCTTCCATCTACGCACGTACCGAGGGCCTTGACAGCAGCTATACGCCAGGTGCGGTCTATGGAAAGGCTGCAGATGGAGTTCACCAGGTCATAGTTGCCGGAAAGCCCGGCAAACATGCGGGACACATATGCCTTTTTCGCCTTTCCCTTCAGAAGTTTCATGCAGATTCGCCTTCCCTCCCTTTTGGCACTCGACTGCTCGTGTTCTTCACGTCTTGGAAGTAAGATAGGGAAACCGGTTCTTTCAGGAATCCCCGCTTGCGGGAGTACCTGAAAAAGAGTTGAAGTCCTTGCGCATGTTCCTCGTCAAGGGCATAGGAAAGCCCGCGAAAGTAGGTTTCCATGGTTTCCCTTGCGATCCCGAGTTCCTCAGAGGCCTGGGCGCTGATGGCTGAAAGGGAGGCGAGCCCTTCAGCCAACGAGGCCCGGAGAGCCTCGATTGCATGGCTCACAAGGGCAGGTTCCTTTGCTGCAAATTGTTTCCTGACGGCCCACAGGCCGAAAACAAAGGGTTTGCCGGTCCACTCCATCCAGCAGGAACCCAGGTCCGTAATGTGTAAATCGTGTTTTTTCATTGACAAGCGAAGTGCCTGGTCGCCGATAACCAGGGTTCCTGCAATTCCTGGGTCATGCAGCGTTTCGCTTGTTATTCTTCCCTGTTGGAACCGGGGAAATACATTTCGATTTTGAAAGCAAAGCTTGAGGAGTTCAACGGATGCCTCTGATTCTTCCGACAGGATGATCTTTTCATCGGACAGCTTGTCTAAGGGCATACGGCTCAGGAGCAGAACGCTCATCACAGGCCCCCCGGCGGATATGGAGAGTCCCGGGACGATAAGCCAGTCATTGCAGTTTCTGGCATAACTGATTGAGGAAACAGGACTTATATCAAGCATACTATTGGCCATCATGCGGTTCAGGGTACGGGGCGGCGCGGCCGTGATATCCAGGAACGGGGGAATATTCCCGTCCCGGAATCCCCAGTAAACCGGCAGGACATTTGTATACGAGATCCGGCCCAAGCGCACTTTCATCTAGAGCACCCACTCCGCTGACGCCTTGAGGTCTCCGGAAAGAACGCGCAAAATCACCGCCTCCGAATTTACCCCATCCACCGGGAGAAAAAGCATTTTCCCCTGTTTTCCCTGCTCCAGGGTTCCTGTATTTTCTTCAGAGCCGAGGGCCCAGGCCCCGTTGACGGTGCCCATGGCAATAATTTCAAAAGGAGAAAGCCCGGGAACCTCCTGCGCCAGGAAACGCATTTCATCCAAGAGGTCAAGGGATGAGACGCTTGCAAGGCTATCGGTACCAAGGGCGGGCCGCAACCCCAACTCCACCATGAGCCGTACATCCGGGAGCTGGTCCAGGAGGTTGCGGTTGCTGCGGGGGCACAGGCAGAGGCGCACACCCTTCCGGGCAAGTATTTGGAGGTCCGTTTTATCCGCCTGGACAAGATGTACCGCAAGGGTACGGCCATCAAGCACACCCAGCCGATCAAGATAGCGGACCGGGCTCGGAGCAGGGAGTCCCCACCCCTGGAAAGATATTTCCCGGCTTTCCAGAAAATCAGCCCATTTTCCTGTTCCCCTGGAAATAAATTCGACTTCCTCGGGTGATTCAGCCGCGTGGATGGAAAAAACCAGGTTTCTGTTTTTGCACCACTGCTTCAGTTCCTGTATGAGCGTCGGAGCCGTGGTGTGGGGCGCATGTGCTGCCAGGGAAAATGAGACTCCATTGTCTCCAGGAACCGCCCGGGGAAAAACGGTCCCAAGATATTCATGGAACACATGGATAGCAGGATTTCCGGGGGAAGGAGTCTGAAAGGGAAAGGAGCGGTGATCGGCTGCCAGGGCGCAGCCGGATTGATGAAGAAGCTGCTGTCCCTCGAAAATGCCGGCCAGTATCTCCCCTTCCGTAAGTGCTGCTTTGCCTGCGATAACCGCGCGGACCCACGAGAGAAAACCGTTTTGCGGCGGGATGGACCCCTTGAGCCGGGTCAGATCCAGGTGGGTGTGGGCGTTCACCAGGGGGGGCATGAGAATCCCGGCCCCGTGGTCCTTCACCTGGGTGCTCTTGGGTCCCCTGCCGTGACCGGACGCAGAAATCCTTCCATTGGTCACGGTGACGTAGCCGTTTTCAATGATCTCTTTCGGGGTGATCACAACCCACTTAGCTCGATGGGTAACCGTTTCCATTTACTGTGGTATTCCGTGTGTCTCCTGAAGGCGGCCGCCTTTCACCTGCACAATTTCCCTTTTAAACGTGGTTGTAAAACGTGTCGCGCTGCCGGGCGCGGAACCCGGCTGTTTCAACAATCCCGATCATGTCATCTCTGCTCAAGCCGAAGGCAACTCCCGCCGCGGCCACCACGTTTTCCTCGATCATGGTGCTTCCCAGGTCGTTTGCCCCGAATTTCAGGGCAACCTGGGCGATCTTCGGGCCCTGGGTGACCCACGAAGCCTGTATGTTCGGGACGTTGTCCAGCACCAAACGGGATAAAGCAAGGAGGCGCAGGTACTCGGCAGAGGTGGCCTTGGGGACCGTAAGACGCGTGTTGTCCGGCTGAAAAGTCCATGGAATAAATGCCGTAAAGCCTCCTGTCCGCTCCTGGAGATCACGAATTCTGAAAAGGTGTTCCAGGCGCTCTTCCGGGGTCTCAATCTGCCCGAACATCATGGTGGCGGTTGTCCTGAGACCGAGCCCGTGGGCTGTTTCCATAACGCCAAGCCATTCATCCGCGGTGCATTTGCGGGGAGAAACCTGTTTTCGTACCCTGTCCACCAGGATTTCTGCGCCGCCGCCGGGAATGGATCCAAGACCTGCTTCCATGAGGTGCACCAGGGTGTCTCGCAGGGGAAGACCCTCTTTGCGGGCAATGTAGTGAATCTCCGGGGGCGAAAACCCATGGACGTGAATGGGAAAGTTCGTTGTGATGAACCGGAGGAGGTCTTCGTAGTAGTCAAGGCCCAGGCCGGGATGTATGCCTCCCTGGAGGAGGATCTGGGTGCCTCCGAGGGCAATGGTCTCCTCTATTTTCCGGGAGAGCTCTTCGCGGGTGATGACGTAGGCTTCAGCATGCCCGGGGGGCCTGAAAAAGGCGCAGAACCTGCATCCGGAACAGCACACATTCGTGTAATTGATATTCCGGTCCACCACGTAGGTGACGGCACCGTCGGGGTGGAGGTCCTGCCGCACCCGGTCTGCCATTGCGCCCAGGGAAAGAAGGTCTTGATCCCGGTAAAGATCAAGCGCGTCGTGAAAATCCAATCGTTTTTTGCTGTGATTCATGGGTCTTTCCGTTTCTTTTGTTGCATTTCCGCCTTCCGCATTCGTCCTTCCGCCTTCAGATGGGGTTGTAAAAGGCGTCGCGTTCCACCGGATGGTAACCGGCCGAGCGGATGAGGTGCGATATTTCTTCCATACTCATGCCCGTTGGTGTCCTGGCGCCGGCCATGTGGGTAATTTTTTCCTCCACAATGGTCCCGTCAAGGTCGTCCGCCCCGAAAGACAGGGCTACCTGGGCAAGGCTCGGGGTGATCATCACCCAGTAGGCCTTAATGTGGGGGATGTTGTCCAGCAGGAGCCTGGCGACCGCGACGGTCTTCAGGTCGTCAATTCCACCTGTGGGCTTCAAGTGTGAAAGCCGGGTGTTTTCGGGATGGAAGGCAAGAGGAATGAACGCGGTGAAGCCGCCTGTGTCGTCCTGGAGGGTGCGCAGTTTCAGGAGATGATTTACCCGTTCCTCAAGCGTTTCGATGTGGCCGTAAAGCATGGTCGCATTCGTGGGGACCCCGAGGCCGTGGACCACACGGATCACCTGGAGCCATCTGTCAGGCCCGATTTTCCTGGGATAGAGCTTCCGGTGTATTCGTTCACTCAGGACTTCTGCTCCCCCGCCGGGCATCATGCCAAGACCCGCGCCCTGCAATTCTTTTATAACCTCTTCCAAGGAAAGACCCGTGAGCCGGGAAAAGTAGTCTATTTCCACGGCGGTAAAGGCCTTGACAGTCGCTTCCGGGCGGAGTTCCTTTACCATACGAACAAGGTCGAGGTAATAGGAAAAGGGAAGAGAAGGGTGAAGGCCTCCCACCATGTGAATCTCCCGGATGGGTTCATGGAGACGCGTGCGGATCTCCTGTTCAGCCTTGGAAAGATCAAAGGTATATGCCTTTTCTTCGCCCATGTCCCGGGAAAAGGCGCAGAAAACACACCTGTTCACACAAACGTTCGTGTAATTCAGGTGCTGGTTCCGGACAAAATAGGTATCCCGGCTGAATTTTTGTTCGCGCACCAGGTTGGCCATTCTTGCGACACCAAGGAGGTCATTGGTGTGATAGAGAGTCATGCCGTCTTCAAAATCAAGACGTTCTCCTGATGTCACTTTTTCATGGATTGGGAAGAGTGCCGGATCATTGAACTCCATGGGCATATCCTTATGTAAATGACTTGCTGGTCATTAACAAGGGATTGTTATATCTGAAAAACATTGTTTATCTAATTATGACCAGCCGGTCATTTATATGCCCCGGAAGGCTTCTTGTCAACCGGAAAAAAGGGGAAAGCCTGCCGCCGTTTCTGTTTGCGTGACAATCCAAGGATAGGGTATAACCGGAGAACTATGACCTGGTGATCAATACAGCCAGGTTGGAGCTGGAAGAGGCGGTAGAGGCTGTCGTGTCGGTGCTCAGGACTGTCCGTTGAACCCTACAATAAATCCAGGCCCCATTTTTTCACCGCAGCCATACCTCCCTGAAGGTTGTACGTGTCCCTGATGCCCACGTGATCCAGCAGAATCTGGGCCTCGTAGGAACGTACGCCGGTGTTGCAGATGAGGACGATACGCTTGTCCCCGGGGACCTCATGAATTCTGTCCAGGAGTTCGTCCTGGGGGATGCTCTTCCAGTGGTCAGGGAATTTCTTGACAAAGGGTTCGGCGTTTCCCCAACCGCGGCAATCGAGAAAAAAGGTCTTTCCGTCCTCCCGGTTTTCCCACCACTCGGCAAACTGGTCGGCATCCATGACCCTGTTTTTCCCGGCGAGAATATTTTCCATGGTATTCCCCAAGGCGTTCAGAACGTCCATGGCCGATGAAAAGGGCGGTGAATAGGGTACTTCCATATTGCTGATGTCCGCGACCGTGGGCCGGTATTTCAGGGTGGTTGCCACAGCACTCACCCGCGCCATCATTCCTTCAGTCCTGTTTCCCAGCCCCTGGATGCCCAGGACCCGTCCGCTCTTCTTATCCACGACAAGCTCCAGGTACATGATATCCTTTTCAGGGTAAAAATGGGCATGGTCGAGCTGTGCCATGAATCCGCTGGCCGCCTGGAACCCTTCCTGTTCTGCGGATGCGATAGACAGGCCCGCGCTGGCAACCGAGATATCAAACAATTTAATAATGAAGCTCCCCACTGCGCCTTCAAATCGTGCATCACCGCCGGCAAGGTTGGTCCCTATCACCCGGCCCTGCCGGTTGGCCATGGAGCCGAGAGGATAGTACGCCGGTCGCCCGGTGACAAGATTTTGCACCTCAACGCAATCACCACCCGCATAGATGAGGGGATCGGAAGTCTGCATTTTCTCGTTGACCACGATCGTTCCCCGGGGCGATATCTCCAGCCCCGCCGAGGCCGCAAGCGCGGAATTGGGTTTGACCCCAGCCGCCATGATGACCAGGTCGGCATCGATGGATCTCCGGTCCGTTCTCACCCCCGTAACCCTGTCCCGGCCAGTGATTTCCTGCACCTGCTCTGACAGGTGAAAGGATATACCGTTTTCCTCCATGTGGTGCTGGGCCATGCGGGCCATGATCGGGCTGACAATGCCGGGGAGGACCTGGTCCCGAATTTCCACCACGCTGGTCTCTATGCCCCAGAGATCGGCGAGGGCCTCGGCCACTTCAAGGCCGATGGCTCCTGCGCCGATAACCACGGCATTTCCCACCTTGCCCCCGGCGACCTGTTCCCGGATATGGATGGCGTCCTCCATGTTGGAAACGGTGAAAATCCCGGGAAGGTCACTTCCCGGGACCGAAAGAAGGTTGGGGATACTCCCGGTTGCGATGACCAGTTTGTCATAGTGAAGTGTTTCTTCCTCTTGCGTTTCGAGGTTGCGAACCAGGACACTCTGATGCTTCCGATCAATGGAAACCGCCTTTGCGCCGGTCATGACACGCACATACTTTGCCTTGTCAAAGAATTTTTCATCCCTGAGCATATTAAAGCTCGTGGCCCGGAGCTGTGCAGGGTCACTCACATCCCCGGAAAGGAAGTACGGGATACCGCATCCACCATAGGAAATCATCTTTTCCTGGTCGATCATGGTGACCGTGGAATCCGGTTCCAATCTCTTGAATCGGCATGCGGCCTTTGGTCCAAGGGCAACCGCGCCGATAATTACAACGTGCTGTGGCATTTCTCGCTTCTCCTGACTCGCAACTTCTGATACCCGCGATTCTTGTTTTTTTCATTTTTCCATTGCTCCGGTACTCCAATACCCCATATTTTTATAAACAACGGAGTCCCTTTTTTCAACCTTTTGTATTTGACTTAAAGGGCTTTCATGGTATTCTCGGCCCCATGGAACTGAAGCTCAATAGATTAAACTCTTTTTCCGGGCGGAAGGGTCCACTCCTCCTCATCATCATGGACGGAGTGGGGATCGGGCCTGAAAATGAAGCAAATGCTGTGTACCTGGCCAAAACTCCCACTCTCGACCGCCTCTGCCGTTCTGATCTCTTCTGCCAGCTCCAGGCACACGGAACGGCCGTGGGACTTCCCTCCGATGGGGACATGGGGAACAGCGAGGTGGGGCACAACGCCCTGGGCGCCGGGCGCGTGTTCGACCAGGGCGCCCGCCTGGTGAACAAGGCCATCGAGACAGGAAAGGTTTTCGAGACGGGGCTGTGGCAGGACATCATAAAAAGGAGCAGGGAAGGGGGCACCGTTCACTTTCTGGGGCTCCTTTCCGATGGAAACGTCCACTCCAATATCGCTCACCTGTATGCGTTCATCGATCAATGTGCGTCCATGGGAGTGAAAAACGTGAGGGTCCATGCGCTGCTGGACGGCAGGGACGTTGGTGAAAAATCCGCTCTTGACTATGTAATTCCCACTGAGGAGAAACTCAGGAAACTCTCTGAATCCCGCAACCTCGACTATCGCATCGCATCAGGCGGCGGCCGCATGAAGGTTACCATGGACCGCTATGAGGCGGACTGGGAGATTGTGCAACGAGGGTGGCAGGCCCATGTGCTGGGTATCGGCCGCGGCTTTTCTTCAGCGTCCGAGGCAGTTCGGACCTACTATGAAGAGGACCCCGGGATCACGGACCAGTACCTGGATCCCTTTGTGGTTGTTGATGGCCAGGGACGGCCCGTCGGAACCATGGAGGACGGGGACGCGGTCATCTGCTTTAATTTTCGGGGTGACCGGGCCATTGAAATATCACGGGCATTCACTGAGGCTGATTTCAGGGAGTTCGACAGGGGTCCCCTTCCTGACCTCCTTTACGCAGGCATAATGGAATATGACGGCGACCTCCACATCCCTCCGCGGTTCCTGGTGGAACCGCCCGCCATTGACCGTACTGTAAGTGAGTACCTCTGCGCCGGCGGAATTACCTCTTTTGCCATCTCCGAAACACAGAAATTCGGGCATGTAACCTATTTCTGGAACGGCAACCGCTCCGGATATATTGATGAAAGCCTGGAGACCTACGTGGAGATCCCATCGGACCGAATAGAGTTTGACAAGGCCCCGAAAATGAAGGCGGTGGAAATCAAGGATAAGACCGGAGAGATGCTCAAGAGCGGAAAATACCGCTTCGGCCGCCTCAACTTTGCAAACGGGGATATGGTTGGGCACACGGGGAACCTCAAAGCGGCCGTTGAAGCAGTTGAAACAGTGGACAAGTGCGTGGGTGAACTGCTGGCAGTGATCGGGGACATGGAGGGTATTGCAGTGGTGACCGCTGATCACGGGAATTCGGATGTTATGTTCACCGTTGACAAGCAAGGACGTCAAGTCCCCAAGACCGCTCATACCCTTAATCCCGTTCCCTTTGCCATATTTGATCCTTCCTTCAAGAACGAATATTGCATTGCCTCCCTTGAAAAGCGGGGGCTGTCAAATGTCGCCGCCACTTTGCTGAACCTGTTGGGATATGATAAACCTGACGAGTATGATCCGTCTCTTATAGCAGTCTTGAGTCGTGAGTCTTGAGTCGTGAGTAAGAATGGAGCAGGAATTATGATCGGAAAGGAATTGGGAAACTACCATGTCCTTGAGATGATCGGAAAAGGCGGTATGGCCATCGTGTACAAAGGCCGGCACAAAACCCTTTCCCGCCGCATTGTTGCTATAAAAATGCTCTCAGCATCACTGGAAGGCGACGCATCTTTCAGTGAGCGCTTTTTCAGGGAAGCCGAAGTCATGGATCAGCTGCGGCACCCCAACATTGTGACCCTGTATGATTTTATCGAGGAAAATGGTCACTACTTTATTGTTATGGAATATGTGGCTGGGAAGACCTTCTCGGAGATTATCAAAGAGGCTGGAGGCCCGCTCAGTTACGCTGAAATCAGGGCGGTGTTTCAGCAAGTGCTGGCCGGCATCGGCCATGCCCACCAGCTCGGCATCGTGCACCGGGACATGAAGCCCGGAAACATCATGATCAATGAAGAGGGGGAGGCAAAGATCACCGACTTCGGCATAGCACGCCTCCTCGGGAACAATTTTGAGGCCACCCTGACGACCACCGGCGTGGGTATCGGCTCCCCCTACTATATGTCTCCCGAGCAAGTTCTGGCATCCAAGGAACATCCCATTACCGAGGCGTCTGATATTTACTCCCTCGGGATCACCCTTTATCAGGCAGCCACGGGAAAACTGCCGTTCGAAGGCGCAGACAGCCTTTTTACCATCATGCAGTCCCATGTGAAGAAATCCCCGCCTCCTCCCCGGGAAATCGTCCCCGGGATCCCGGAACCCCTGGAAAATGTGATCTTGAAAGCCATAGAGAAGAAACCGGAGGATCGGTGGTCGTCCTGCGAGGCCTTCTGGGAATCCCTGGCAGGTGCCCTGGTGGAACCGTCATTGACCGGTGCAGCAACGGAAACAATGCGGACCGCTCCCATGGAATCCCCGCCGCCTATACAAATCGAACCGGAAAAGGCGAAAAAGAAGAATTTGACCGCCCTGGTGGTGGGTATCCTGATACTGGTGACAGTATTGGCCGGTGCGGGCACTTTTTTCTTTCTGCGGCATCGAACCCGGACGAAATCTCCTGCCCCCACCGTAACACAAGAGAAAACCGCTCAAAGTGCATCCTCCGGATCGGAGGTCACTGCTGAAACCAAGGAGGCGAATGCCGTCCCTGCTGAGAATCAGCCTGCTGAGGAAAAAACGATCCCAACCGGAGGCACGGAAAAACCTGGGAGACAAGCAGCAGCACCTGCTCAAAAAGAGCCCCCAAAGGAAGAGACTGAACAAAAAGCAATGCAAGCTCAACAGGCCGCCAAGGAACAGGCAAAAAAACAGGAGCACCAGAAGGAAATCGACCGGATGGTCAAGCAGGCCGGTGTTTTCATGGGACTCAAAGAATACTCCAAGGCCCAGGATATTGCGCTCAAAGTCCTGGAACGTGATCCCGGCAATGCCAAGGCCAGGAAGATTTATGCCCAGGCAAAAGAGAAAAAGCGCAGGATAATAGCGGACCGCAAGATCGCCCAGGCAGAGGCCGCTTTTGCCGAAAAAAAATACCGGCTTGCCGTGAAAGAAACCAGGGCTGTTCTCAAAATGTATCCAAAGGATCCCCGCGCCCTGGCATTAAAGGGGAAGCTGGAGGAACTGGCCCGGAGGGTACTGGAAAGGAGACAGCGGATTCAAGCGGCCCTGCAGCGTGCAGAGGCGGCCCTTGAAGCGAAACAATTTACAAAAGCAAAACTCATCGCCCAGCAGGTACTGGATGTGGAGCCAGAAAACAAACGGGCCCAAAGGGTCGTTGAGCTTGCGGACGAGGGGCAGGAAAACAAGATGCTCCAGGACATGGTAAAGGGTTTCCTCCCTTCGGGAGGTGGCGGTGGAATGCCGGCAAACCCGCAGGGAGTGCCGGATGAATCAGGCGGGGACCAGATGCCTACGATCCCGCAAGGATTGCCGGACCAGGGCGGGGGCCAAATGCCTTCACTGCCCCTGCCGGGCCTGCCCCAACAGTAAGAACCACGGCATGGGTTAGCTTGTCATTCCGGCCGAAGATCCGGAATCCAGAGGAACGAAAAGGAGGAAACAATGGATCTCTTTGAGGCAATGAAAGAAAGGCGGAGCTGCAGGGCGTTTCTGTCCGACCCGGTGGATGAAGATACGATTCTCAAAATTCTGGAAGCGGGGACGTGGGCACCTTCCCCGTTGAACGCCCAGCCCTGGGAGTTCATGGTGGTGACCGGCGGCGCCGTGAAAAAGGCCATTTTCAATGAGGCAGAGGAACGGAGAAAGTGGGGCCAGGAGGTGAGTGGGTGGAAATGGCTTGGGGGATACCGGGTGGATTTCCTGAAATCGGCGCCGGTCATCATCGCCGTCATTGGGGACCCGAAAAAAACGGGACTCGACAGCTTCCTGGAAGAGGGAGGAGTCGGGTATCAGCACGCCTGCGCGGCTGCCATTCAGAACATCCATTTGGCCGCGCACGCTCTGGGCCTTGGCACTCTCTGGTTCACCCTCTTTGACCGGCAGGTCATCAGGGAGATCCTTGAGATTCCGGGTGAGAAAACCCCGCTTGCCCTCATCTGCCTGGGAAAACCGGCGAAACCATCACCTGCTCCGCCGAGAAAAAAGGTAAAAGACAAGGTCAGGTTTATCCGCTAGGTTTTCTGTTTCTTTCGCGGCCGCAGAGCAGTAATCGTCAAGATATTGGCGTTTTTGTTTTCATTAATGGGTTTTGCCCTGTTTTTCTACGCACATCTGTTGGCACCTTTATTGCAGTCCTAAGCCGGGAAAAGGAATTTTTAAAGGGAGCTGCGGATGAGCAAGAAGGAAAAGAAATTTCTCTCCACTGCGGAGCTGGGGAGCCTTCTGGGAGTGACGAGACAGACCGTGCGAAACTGGTTCCTAAAAGGACAGATTAAGGCCTACCGCATCGGACAGAATATAAAAATCCCAAGGGCGGAAGCCGTACGCATTCTCCAGCACTTTGGCCAACCCATCCCACGGTGGCTTGGGGCTGAGGATGTTAATCCTCTGAAATCCCTGGAGTAACGGGCATGAAACACAAGGTCCTCATCGTGGATGACGAACAGTCCACGAGAAAACTCATGAAAGAGGCTCTTGGTATGGAGCCCTATGAATTACTGGTTGCCGATTCAGCGGAAAAGGCCCTGGAGATCTTCAGGAAAGAACCGGTGGACGTGGTTATTTCGGACGAGATGATGCCGGGGATGCCGGGCTCGGAATTTCTGGCGCTGGTGCGGAAGAAATATCCTGACACGATCCGTATGATCCTCACTGGACACGCCTCCGTTGAAGGCGCCATCAAGGCCATAAACGAGGGCCAGATCTACCACTTCTTTACCAAGCCCTGCCGTATCTACGATCTCGCCATCACCGTCCGCAAGGCTCTCCAACAGAAGGAGCTCATGAAGAAGAGCCGGCAGCTCCTGCGTCTGGCCCAGCGGCAGTCCACATTTATAGATGAGATTGAAAAAAAATACCCCGGGATCACCCGGGTGAAGAAGGACGACCGGGGAGAGATCCTCCTGGACGACGGGGTTGAGGAAGATTATGATGCCCTTATTCATGAAATCAAGTCCGTTCTCCGCAAAGAAACCCGGGAACCAAGAAAAAGGGAATATTGATGAAAGCCTCCCGCTCTAACCTAATGGCCCAAGCGAGCTATGGGGGTAGGTGCGTGAATAAGATGTCATTTCTTTGCGACTTTCCGGCTTTGCGGTGACATAGCTGTGCATGAGTGGAAAAGAGGGCGAAGATGGGGAGGTGGTCGGAAAAGCCCATCCCCAGGTGTTTTCCCTTTCCATTGCGTGCACGCTGCCACTGAAAAATCGCTCTTTTTCTGAAGAGGTACCGGCGGGTAAACCTGCCGAAAGAGTTATCCACGTAGGAAACCCCCGTATTGTCATAGAGGCCCTCAGGGATAATCATATTATCCGGGCTTCCTTTCAAGCCAAAGAAGTTGTAAGACCATCTCTTCGTGGGCTTCAGTTCCAACCATAAATTGTAGAGCAGCCGTCTCTTTTTTTGCTTCAGGAGGGTCTCCTCTGTCACCATTTGCATTCCCAGGATTGTTCCGAGGATGTGGTTGATTCCTGTTCGTCCATGGGTGTCATTTAACCTGTCCTGGGCACGAAAGGTGGTCCACTCGTTGTAATTGGAATTGAGGTCCCCAAGTACAATAAAGTCGGTGCCAAAAGGCACGTTATCGATGGCCTTGCGGAGTGCCCTGGCGTAAGGAAGGCGCAAACTTTCGGGTCCACGCTTGGACTTCCAGTGATTTACGAACAGCAGCAGGGGGCTGCCGTCAATCTTTATGGTCACCGCGAGGATGTTTCGCGACATTTCCTCGCTGACAGGTATTTCACGTTTGGAAAGAATGGGAAATCGCGAGAGGAGCGCACACTTGACCGCAGAAGGCCTTTTATCGGCAATGGCGAGGTAGGGGAAAGAAAGGCCTTTCTTTTTTACGGAGTCACGAAGGGAGACCAGGGCGCGCCTGGATTCAACTTCTTGAAGCGCCAGGATATCCGGTGCCAGGTCATTGATGACCCGCGCGATATTCCGGTATTTTACTGCCGCAGTCTGCCGGTTCCATCCCATGCGGGAATTGGGTACATACCCGTCGTATTCCGTGCCGCCGAGGACAAGGTCAAAGAGGTTCTGCACATTGTAGGTGGCCACCTTGAATGTCCGCGCGCCTGCGGACTCGCCCCACACCAGAAGGACGAGACAGAGAGCTATGATAAATAGCTTTTTGTTCATGAGAGACCGTGAAACATGGATGGGGTTAACCGTTTCATCCGTCTAGCACTTCCCGGACTTTTTGAGCGAGGGAGGCGGCGGTAAAAGGCTTCTGGATGAAATTGAGGCCGGCGTCAAGGATTCCATGGTGTGCAACGGCATTGTCCGTGTAGCCCGACATGAACAATACTTTCATTTCCGGCCGTTTTGACTGAAGCTTTTCCGCGAGTTCTTTTCCGTCCATGGCAGGCATGACCACATCGGTGAGAAGCAGATGGATCGCATCCTTGTGATCATCTGCTCTCTTCAGGGCCTCTTCGCCATCGCCGGCAAAAACGACCGTGTAGCCGTATTCACCAAGCATCCGCTTTGCCAGATCCCTGAGTGCCTCCTCATCTTCCACCAGGAGAATGGTCTCCGTCCCCCGAATTTGCGGCAATGGCCGTTTTTCCTGCCCGGAGGTTTCACTCTGCTTTTCCGAACGTGGAAGATATATCTTGAAGGTTGTGCCTTTTCCTTCCTCACTGTAGACCCAGATAAGGCCGTTGTTCTGCTTCACGATGCCAAAAGTGGTGGAGAGCCCGAGGCCCGTGCCCCGTCCCAGCCCCTTGGTGGTGAAGAAGGGTTCGAAGATCCGGGCCTGGGTCTCCCGGTCCATGCCCACCCCGGTGTCTGTTACGGCCACCATAATGTATTGCCCGGGTTCGCTTTTTACCCCGTGTTCGCGGAAATAGCGTTCATCAAGGTCCACGTTGGCGGTTTCTATGGTGAGTTTTCCTCCCTTTGGCATGGCATCCCGTGCGTTTACTGCCAGGTTCATGAGAATCTGATCAACCTGGCCGGGATCCATACAGACGTGCCAGGGTTCCTCTTCATAAACGGTCACAAAGTCGATATCTTCTCCGATCAGCCGGCGGAGCATCTTTTCACTTTCCATTATTATTTCGTTCAGGTTTACGATCTCCGGCTGGATTGTCTGCTTCCGGCTGAAAGCAAGGAGCTGGCGGGTGAGGGCGGCGGCGCGTTTGCCTGCTTTCCTCATCTCTTCTATGCAATGATAGACTGGCGTTTCCTCCTGCAGGTCCATGAGCGCGAGATCAGCGTTCCCGATGATGGTGGTGAGGAGGTTGTTGAAATCGTGTGCCACACCGCCGGCAAGCACGCCGATGGCCTCCATCTTCTGTGCCTGGTTGAGCTGGGCCTGGAGTTTTTCCTTTTCTTTCTCTGCCTGCTTACGCCTAGTGATATCTCTGGCAATTCCCAGGACCGCAACAGGTTTTTGGTCACGATAGATAACGGATGATTTACTTTCCACGTACACGATCTGACCATCCTTCCTCTTCAGGCTGAATTCC
>Ga0164318_10003775_pt1 | contig 14422 bp, 15 predicted proteins | sample GuaBasSedimGuay9_FD_113734 | JGI IMG/M metagenome (GOLD analysis project Ga0164318, IMG submission 113734) | Subseafloor sediment microbial communities from Guaymas Basin, Gulf of California, Mexico - Guay9, Core 4571-4, 0-3 cm | ecosystem: Environmental > Aquatic > Marine > Hydrothermal vents...
GGACAAAGCCCCGGCTATTTTTATCATTGGCATTGGTCAGGTTTTAAAGGACGGATATCCCCACGAAATGCGCGCCGCAGACTATGATGACTGGATCTCTGAATCCGTTGTCAAAAATGGCGAACAGTATTACGGCTTAAATGGCGATATCCTGGTTTGGAATCCGGTGACAAAGCGGCGCCACGAATTAACCTCCATGGGGATACGGGTCACAAAGGAAACCCTGAAGGTTCAGCTGAAAATGTCCGGGCAGGAAAATTTTCTCAAACTCCCCTATCATCAGGCGATCTTAAATGATGAAATACCGCTCTCTATCGGCGGGGGCATTGGTCAGTCCCGGACCTTTATGTATCTGCTACGCACAGCCCATCTTGGAGAGGTTACCGTCTCCGTGTGGCCAAAGGTTCTCAAGGATATCTGCAAAAAGAAAAATATTCATATTCTGGAATAAGAAACAACGACTCGGATCATCTCATCAAAGAGCAAAGGAGCCAGATGAAAAAACGCATAAAGATCAATAAACTTATATCATTAGATACAGCAGTGGATGCGGTGGTTGTCAAGGGATGGGTCCGAACCCGGCGCGATTCAAAGGGCTTTTCATTCATAGAGGTCAATGACGGGTCCTGCCTGAAAAATATGCAGGTGATTGCCGATAGTTCCTTAGATAATTACGACGAGATTACCCGCCTGATTACCGGGTCTGCGGTGGCGGTTTCCGGCAGCCTGGAGGAATCCCCGGGCGGCGGCCAAAGATGGGAAATTCATGCAACGCAGATTGAAATAATCAGCATTGCCCCTGAGACGTATCCCTTGCAGAAAAAACGGCATACAGATGAATTTTTACGGACCATTGCCCACCTTCGGCCGCGAACAAACAAGTACGGCGCGGCGTTTAGAATCCGGTCTGAGCTGTCATTGGCGATCCATCAATTTTTTAAGGACCGGGGATTTAACTATATTCATACGCCCATCCTGACCGGTTCCGATTGCGAAGGCGCGGGCGAATTGTTTCAGGTGACAACGCTGGACATGAAAAATCCCCCCTGTGTTGATGGAAATATCGATTATTCGCACGATTTTTTCGGCAAAGAAGCCGGTCTGACCGTGTCCGGCCAGCTGTCGGCGGAAATGTTCGCCCTGGCCTTAGGTGATGTGTATACCTTTGGCCCGACCTTTCGCGCGGAAAATTCCAATACATCCAGGCATGTGGCGGAATTCTGGATGGTTGAACCGGAAATGGCGTTTTGTGACCTTGAGCAAGACATGGATCTGGCAGAGGAGATGTTGAAATATCTGGCGGGTGTTATTTTGGAAAACTGTGCGGAAGATATTGCCCTTTTTGCAAAATTTGTTGATAAGCAATTGATGAACACCATTGAGACGCTTCTGTCCGCTGATTTTAAACGGATTACGTATGAAGAAGCGGTTAAGATTCTTGAAACGTCAAAAAAGAAATTTGAGTATGCCGTTGCCTTTGGAAAGGATCTGCAGTCTGAACATGAGCGGTATTTGACCGAGATCCATTTTAAAAAACCCGTCATTGTTTATAATTATCCCAAAACGATTAAACCGTTTTACATGCGGCAAAACGATGACAACAAAACTGTTGCGGCCATGGATATCCTGGTGCCCCGCATCGGGGAGATCATCGGCGGAAGCCAGCGGGAGGAGCGGCTTGATGTGCTTGAGGCGCGAATGAAAGAGATGGGGTTGCCCTTGGCAGATTACTGGTGGTATCTTGATTCCCGGCGGTTCGGGAGCGTTCCGCATAGCGGATTTGGTCTCGGGTTTGAGCGTCTTTTAATGTTTTTGACTGGCATCAACAATATCCGGGATGTTATTCCTTTTCCAAGGACACCTAAAAATATTGAGTTTTAACTTTGATGGGTTTGTCACGTTTGACAAAGATGTAAATAACAGCGGATTACCTGCCGGACTTTAAATATTTTTGGAGGCCCCCGCCCAGCACAATCAGACCGATGACACTCATGATAATTGCCGGGACCAGATTATGAAAGCCTTCAAGTTCCTTACTGATATATAGTGTGTGGGTCTGCATATAATATATCCAGGCAATGCCGCCGAAAAAAGCCGTCAGGCCGAGGATTATTTTGGTCATCATGCTCAGCCGATCTATCTTTAAAGCGCTTTCTTTTTCATCGAGTTTTTCATATTTCAGTGTCAGACGGTCATGAATAATATAAGCGGCAACCAGAACAATTATTGTGACGCTGGTCACAAATTCCCAGACATAGTATTAGTGTTCACCCTTTTACAAAATCCTTTGGCAATTTATTTATAACTATTTTAAATAATTAATAAATTATTTTTTTGTATCATGGTCATCGATTCCCATGAAAAGCGTTTAAATCAATATCATTTGCAGATACCGTTGTAAAGCAGTCTAAAGTTTTTAAATAGGGAATGCAAGCGTCTATTACAAAAAAGGTAAGCGGAAACAAATGTTTATCCCCACAACCAAAAAAGAAATCAACCACCTGGGCTGGGATGCACTGGATGTGATCCTGGTTACCGGTGACAGCTATATTGATTCCCCATTTATCGGGGTGGCGGTCATCGGCAAAGTGCTCCTCAAGGCGGGTTTTCGCGTCGGGATTATTGCTCAGCCGGACACGGAATCGGCGCGAGATATCCAACGCCTGGGCGAACCACAATTGTTCTGGGGGGTGACCGGCGGGTGTGTGGATTCCATGGTAGCCAATCTCACCGCCACCAACAAGAAACGTCAAAAAGATGATTATACGCCGGGCGGCATCAACAACCGGCGGCCGGATCGGGCAACCATTGTGTATGCCAATCTGATTCGGAAATATTTTAAAGACACCGCCCCCATCGTACTGGGCGGAATTGAGGCCAGTCTGCGAAGGATCGCCCATTATGATTTCTGGGTAAATAAAATTCGGCGGTCAATTTTGTTTGATGCCAAATCCGACTTTTTGCTTTATGGAATGGCTGAAAATTCTGTTTTGGCGTTGGCGCAGTGTCTCAAACAGGGAGGAGATCCTCACGATATCCGCGGATTGTGTTATATCGCCGGAAATATGCCCAAAGGGTGTCTGGAATTGCCGGCATATGAAGACTGCGCAAAAGATAAAGACACGTTTAGCAATATGTTTCATGAATTTTATCACAACAATGATCCCATAACCGCCAGCCCCCTTGCCCAGAAACAGGACACACGCTATCTGATCCAGAATCCGCCGGCTTATTGTCTTTCCGGCAAAGAACTCGATGCCGTGCATAATCTGGATTATGAACGGGAACTTCATCCCTATTACCGGAAACACGGAGCTGTTCGGGCGTTGGACACGATCCGATTTTCCATCACCACTCACCGGGGGTGTTATGGGGAATGTAATTTTTGTGCCATTGCCGTGCACCAGGGACGCCGGGTGACCTGGCGCAGTAAATCATCAATTTTGGCAGAGGCCGAAAAGATGGTTGGTCATCCGAAATTTAAGGGGATTATCGCCGATGTGGGCGGGCCCACATCCAATATGTACGGCATCGAGTGTACCCGGAAAAAAACCAAAGGAAGCTGTACGGAAAAAAGATGTCTTTATCCGGAACCCTGCACCAAACTGAACATTAATCACGACCGGCAGCTTTCTCTTTTAAAAGATCTCAGACGTATCAGCGGTATTCGTAAAGTTGTGATTGCCTCGGGTATAAGGTATGATATGGTTCTGGCCGATAAGGAAAACGGAACCCGGTATCTTGAAGACGTGATCCGATATCATGTGTCCGGCCAGATGAAGATCGCACCGGAACATAACCAGCCGAAAATACTGCAAAAAATGGGAAAGCCGGGTTCGGAAACAGTGTTGAAATTCAAGGATTTATTTTATCAACTAACGAAAAAAGAAGGTTTAAATCAGTTTTTAACCTATTATTTAATTGCCGCGCATCCCGGGTGCACGGATAAAGACATGGCAGCGCTTAAATCATTTGCATCCAAAAAACTTTCGCTTTTGCCGGAACAGGTGCAGGTGTTTACGCCGACCCCCGCCACCTATTCCACGCTGATGTACTGGACCGGCAAAGATCCCTTTACCGGCGAACCCTGCTTTGTGGAAAAGACGATTCGCGGAAAGGAGCGCCAGAAAAATATTATTACCGGCCGGGGGAACTCCAAGCGGACGGCTAAGAGAAAGCAAAATCCAAAATGCAGCAGGTAAGATTGGCCCGACCCCAAATTTCAATTTTTTCTTATGGAAACCTGAAGGTTTCCGCTACATAGTGATGTGGCAAAATCTAGCATGGTGGCACCACCCAATGTAGCGGAGGCATTTATGCCTCCATCTCCGTGACATTAGGTCAAAGGCTAAAGTCTTCCGCTACGCGTCGATGTAGCACGATCTGACATAGTGGCACCACACCCCCATGAGCGGAGGCCTTTAATAACGAAAAAGGGGTCGTATCTTAATTATTGCCTCCTTTATTTATTTTTGATACCTTGCTGGAAGTTGAATAACTTTTCAAGGTAAACTTTTCTTTGTAAGTAGACAAACGGGAGTTGTTTGGATGGCACGGGCTTTAAGGATCGAATATCCAGGTGCTTTTTATCATGTGATGCATCGCGGAAATGCGGGAACTGATATTTATAAAAACGATATGGATCGTGAAAAGTTTTTAGAATATCTTGGAAAATCAGTGGCAATCTATGGGCTAAAAATTCATACCTATTGCCTGATGACCAATCACTATCATTTACTCATCGAGACACCGCAACCGAATCTGAGCCAAGCGATAAAATGGATCAACGTAAGTTACGCCACCTATTTTAATCGCAAACGAAGCCGCTCCGGCCATTTGTTTCAGGGGCGCTATAAAGCTATATTGGTTGATGCGGATGAATATTTAAAACATCTATCCCGTTATATCCATCTAAATCCGTTACGCGCAGGGATGGTTGACCATCTAAAAGAATATCCATGGAGCAGTTATCCGGTTTTTAGCGGTTATGTTAAAGCCCCTGAATGGTTGGAAACAGGCTGGTTGTTGTCCCTATTCGGACAAGATCAAAACAAATCAAAAAAAAGATACCGGAATTTTGTTGAAGCGGTTCAAAATAAAGAAATTGAAAATCCTTCCTCTGATATTGTAAGCGGGTGTATCTTAGGTGGCGATGATTTTATTAACTGGGTTAAAGACAAGTTTTTAAACAAGGATTTAAAGAATAAAGAGAAATCGCAACTCAAAAGTTTGAAACGTACGCTCATGCCTGAAGATCTTTTGCCTATTGTATGTGACGAGTTTGATTGTGAGCATGACTCAATTCTGCGAAAAGGGAAAAAGAGGAATATTGCCCGGGATGTGGCTATTTATCTCAGCCGTGAAATAACTGGAGAAAGTGGTGTTGCCTTAGGCCAGTATTTTGGCGGTATATCTGGAGCCGGTATTACCGTCCGATACAATCATATCACAAAAATAATTCAGAATGATAGCAGACTGAGAGGGCAGATTAACCGAATACGAAAGAAAATAGTTAATAATTAAGATGCGACCTTGCCTCATACTTTTGGGGGTCAAAAAGAGCGATATAGGGGTCGATGTCTACGCTTGGGATTAAAATTTTTAAAAAGCAACCGGTTATCTTATTTGTCCGGGTTAGGGGATTTATTATTGAGGATGATTTTCTCGTTTGCCGATAGACTCTGCGATAATTGCAGTAACAAGGGCGTTCATGCTTACCCCTTCTTGTTTTGCACGTGCAGATAACCTGGCATGCAAGCTCTTTGGAAGCCGTTGCACAAAACGACCGCTTGCTTGACTACTGCCTGGATCGGGTATGGGATCATTAAATTCCTTTGCAGTCTCAATCCAGGATTTAACTGCATCCATGCCATTCATGGTTGCTTCTTCAATAGTCTCCCCATCAGATAAACAACCGGGAAGGTCAGGAAAAGTGATGAGATACCCTCCGCCTTCTTCGACTGAGAGAGGTCTGATTTCAAATGGATATTTAAATTTTTCTCCCATAATTTACTCTCCTTTTCCTGCATCTATGAGACGAACAAATTTTTTGATATAAATGGGCTTTTGGCCTATGCGCCGGTACTGTAATTTTCGGGCCATTTGGATGGCGAAAGGTTACATGACTGGTACCCGGCTGCCTCCATTCAATATCAAATCTAATGGCAATATCTTTCAGTGTTTCAATTTGCCAGTCACGCTGATTATTGCGCATTTTTATTAATAATTTTTCAATTTTACTCATATTTAATGATACTGCCGATGATATCATGAGTCAATGTTTAATTATTTCCAATTTTGTAGAGGGGAAAGATGATCAATGTGAAGAAGGTGAAATTTGTCGTAAAGGAAAAAATTTCATTGACCGGGCGATTCTTATGGAACTGCTCTATCGGTGTTGTAATATGAAACAGCCGGAAATCGGCCGCATGGTTGGCGGAATGGATTATAGTTCCGTAAGTGTCGCCAGGAAGTTTTTAAGAGATCAAATGAAGCGAAATGAATCATTAAAGCAAAGCGTTGAAAAGTTGGTAAATAATTTTTCAAGATTAAAGAGTTGACACCTATCTTCGTATATTATCATGAAACGCCATACCGCGTGAAGCGGTATGGCGTTTATATTAATTGCGAAGCAATTATAAAACCGCTTTTTTGAACGCCTCCACCCCAACACGATCCATAAACCGAGATGTTCTTTCTCTTTTCTTTGCATTTTCAAGGTAATAGGCCAGGCTGGATTCAACAAGCCGGATGACGTCGTCTTTGGAAAGATTTTCGGCAATTACATCACCGATTCGGGGCTTTTTACCGGAATTGCCGCCAAAAATCAGGGTCCACCCCTTTTTCTTGCCGATCAGGCCGATGTCCCGAACAAAGCTTTCGCCGCAGCAGAACGGGCATCCGGAAACCCCGACTTTTAATTTTGCGGGCAGGGCTTTTTCTGCAAAAAGTTTTTCAATCTCCATTCCCAATCCCAGCGAATCCTGAATGCCGAATGAACAAACAGCTGTTCCCGGACACGCCTGAACATAGTGAAGACACAATTCCGTTGCCCGTCCGATCCCGATGTTCAAATCTTCCCATACCGCGTTCACATCTTCTTTTTTAATGCCCACCAGAGCCAGCCGGTGTCCGGACGTGACTTTCGTAATGGGGATATTGTATTTTTTTACCACCTGGGTAATGGCTTCAAGGTGTTCAACACTTAATACCCCGGCCGGTGTTCTGGGGACAATGGCGTAGGTTTCTTTGTCTCTTTATAAAATGGCGCCTTTTAAATCTTCTGACATTTTTTTTCCTTTTTTGTTATTTCGTATAATCCATGTCCTGGCATCATGACGCGTCCGGCCCCTTTTCTTAATCTGCACAGGCGGCATAGCGGTTTCTGACGATAAAATGGTTTTTATTTTGTTTCGTTTTAAGTGTTTTTTGGGAAAAAAGGTTAAAAAAAATTCCTTTGGCATTAACCGTTTCAAACGATAAATTATATCACCAAAAAAAAAGAAGCAACCGCTTAATTAAATAATACATAAATGAAGATACTTATGGTAACCGCATTTGGAGATTATCTAATAAAGACACAAAATATGCTTGACATAGATTTTCAGCTTGATATAAACATCCTCTTTTGAATTTGAATTATTTGCGTTTATTTTTTTGGCGTCTCAGTTTTTTTGTAAGTTGTTTGTGTTGTTCAATAAAAACCAAGAGGTCACTGAATGGATTTTGAACAATATTTAAAAAAAAACAAGCAGGAATTGGTGGAAAAGTGGATTGCTGCAGTCATCGCAACTTATCCGGCTGACTCCGTTAAATTTTTTAACAACACCAACGACCCTTTTGCCAATCCGGTAGGTAGCACGATTAAGCGAAGTATCGGTCTTTTGTTTGCGCAAGTGGTCAAGAAAAAAATGGAACCGACGGCGGTTAAAGAAGCATTGGATTTAATTATCCGTTTACGGGCCGTTCAGGAATTTACTCCCTCTCAGACAATTTCTTTTATTTTTACCATTAAACACCTGTTTCAAAAATCACTTAATAAGTATCGGCCGGATAAAGGCGTTGATCTTTTTCTTGAAGATGTGGCGTCAAATGTGGACGAACTGATTTTGTTTGCCGTAGATATTTACGGTAAATATAGAGAAAAAATTTATTTGTTAAGGATCAATCAAGGCAAAGAAAGTCTAAAAAAATTGCTGATAAAAAAAGAAATAATTTGTGAAATACCGGATTTTGATTCGGGGCTTCAGACGTTATAAAAGTTAACGGGTACACGCTTCGCTTGATGTGACTCGTAATCATATTGTAAACCAGTAGGATGAGGTGACCTTTTATGAATGTAAACTATTTCTATTCCCTCCTGGCAGTGGTTGTTCTTGGATCGGTTGCGTATGTGGGCGCTGGAGTGGCAGGACTTCAGGGCGTGTTCGGAATTTTTATTCCGTATCTGGCGGTGGTAATTTTTATCTCCGGATTTATTAATCGGGTGATGGGCTGGGCCAGGTCCCCGGTTCCGTTTCGTATTCCCACCACATGCGGTCAACAGCAGTCCCTGGACTGGATTCAGCAAAACAAGATTGACAACCCCAGTACCCTGTTCGGCGTTATCATCAGAATGTTTTTGGAAATTGTGCTGTTCAGGTCCTTGTTTAAAAACACCCGGACGGAGATTGTCGGCGATAAAATTGCCTATAAATGGGTCGTTTGGCTGTGGCTGTTTGCCATTTTGTTTCATTATTCCTTTTTTGCGGTGGTGATCCGGCATCTCCGGTTTTTTCTGGAACCGGTGCCTTTCTTCGTTAGTTTTCTGGAACAGATCGACGGAATCCTGCAAGTCGGTCTTCCCGGCATTTTTCTTTCAGGGGTTCTCCTGCTGGCCGGAGCTGTTTTGCTCCTGCTACGGCGGATTTTGATTCCCAAAATCAATTATATTTCCATGGCCGCAGACTATTTTCCACTGCTTTTGATCATCGGCATTGCATTGACCGGAATTATGATGCGATATTTCATTAAAGTGGATGTGGTCAAAGTCAAGGAACTGGCCATGGGGCTGGCAACCTTTCACGCAGGTATACCGGAAGGCGGCCTGGGTGGACTTTTTTTTGTTCATCTGTTTTTGGTCTGTATTCTGGTTATGTATATTCCGTTTTCCAAATTGATGCATATGGGCGGCGTGTTTTTAAGCCCCACCCGAAATATGGCAAATAACAACCGGATGAAAAGACATATTAATCCATGGAATCCCCAGGTCAAGTTTCATACCTATGATGAGTATGAGGATGATTTCAGGGAAAAAATGATCGAGGCAGGGCTGCCTGTGGAAAAGGAGTAATTATGGTAGATATCCTGAAACCGGAAGAGATGTTTAATAGCATTGATTACACGAGTCCTTCGGATCGGTGGGAAGACGTTCCGCCGGATTTAACCTTGGGAAATTTTTGTTACCCCACCAAGAAGAAAAATCTGGAATATCTCGGTCTCCCGGCAAAAGATGAATGGTCTCCGGCAGACGATGACTGGCATCTTCCGGACAACTGGGAGGAAATTATTCATGAAGGATTTAAGGAACGCCTGGAAAAATATCGCTCCTTAAAGGTCTTTATGGATATATGTGTCCGGTGCGGGGCCTGCGCGGACAAGTGTCATTTTTTTATCGGCAGCGGTGATCCCAAAAATATGCCGGTGTTGCGGGCCGAGCTTCTTCGGTCGGTTTACCGTAAGGATTTCACCACTGCGGGGAAAATTTTGGGATCCATTGCCGGTGCGAGAAAAATTACGCCGTTAGTTATCAAGGAATGGTTTTCCTATTTTTATCAGTGCTCGGAATGCCGGCGGTGTTCGGTGTATTGCCCTTATGGGATTGATACCGCAGAAATCACCATGATGGGACGGGAGTTGCTGTCCCTGCTGGGTTTGAATATCAACTGGATTTTGGAGCCGGTGGCAAATTGCTTCCGGACCGGAAATCATTTGGGCATTCAGCCCCATGCTTTAAAAGAGATGATTGAATTTTTTTGTGATGATATTGAAGAAATTACCGGAATAAAAATTAATCCCTCGTTTAACCGAAAAGGGGCGGAGATACTTTTTATCACGCCATCGGGTGATTTTTTTGCCGACCCCGGCACCTATACGATGATGGGCTATTTGATGCTGTTTGAGCATATCGGGCTGGATTACACATTGAGTACCTATGCGTCTGAAGGCGGCAATTTCGGCCTGTTTACATCATCCGAAGTAATGAAACGCTTAAATGGAAAAATGTTTGCGGAAGCCAAACGGCTGGGCGTTAAATGGATATTGGGTGGTGAATGCGGTCATATGTGGCGGGTCATCAATCAGTATATGGATACCATGAACGGTCCGGCGGATTTTCTGGAAATTCCGAAAAGCCCCATCACCGGCACCCGGTTTGATAATGCCGCATCCACCAAAATGGTGCATATCGCGGAATTTACAGCCGACCTGATCAAAAACAACAAGCTAAAACTGGATCCTTCCCGAAATGACAAATTTAAAGTGACCTTCCACGATTCCTGCAACCCGGCCCGGGGTATGGGGTTGTTAGATGAACCCCGGTATGTTTTGAAAGGCGTATGTAATCATTTTTATGAAATGCCGGAAAACACCATCCGGGAACAAACTTTTTGCTGCGGGTCCGGGTCCGGGTTGAATACGGAAGAAATAATGGATTTACGTATGCGGGGTGGGTTGCCGAGGGCCAATGCGGTGAAGCATGTGCATGATAAACACGGCGTAAATATGCTGGCTTGCATTTGTGCCATTGACAGGGCAGCCTTGCCGCCGTTAATGGATTACTGGGTGCCTGAAGTCGGGGTTACCGGGATTCATGAGCTTGTGGGGAACGCACTGGTGATGGAGGGTGAAATAGAGCGAACAACCGACCTTCGGTTTGAACCCCTGAATGAAGAGGAGGCGCAAACGGATGAATGATAAACCAAAAATCATTATTGGGCTGGTCCTCTTTTTTGCGGTGTTTACATTTCCTTTCTGGTACAACCACGGCGCCGCATCATCAGCGCCGGAGCCAAAGTTGACGGATAAGGCAAAACAGGCCAGGCAGTGTGTTCGGGATACGGAATTCATGCGAAAAGAACACATGCAGCTGTTAGACGGCTGGCGGGATCGAACGGTCCGGGATGCCCAGCGGGTTTATGAAATAGATGGTAAGGAATATATGGCAAGCCTTTCCAGCACATGTATGGATTGTCATTCAAACAAAGCCGATTTTTGTGACAAATGCCATGAATATGCATCAGTGGATCCATACTGCTGGGATTGTCATACATACCCGAAGGAGAAGAAGTGATGGAGAATAACAGAAGAAGCTTCTTAAAATTCGCCGGGGTATCCGTTTTGGGACTGGGTTCTCTGTCCCTGCTGGATGGGCTGACATCAGAAGATGTGATTGCGTCTTCCGGGCAGGCTTCGGCTGAAGAAACGTATAAAAAAACAAAAAACGCCCTGACCGCAAAACGATGGGGAATGGTGATTGATACCCGGAAACTGACCGGCGGGATCTGCCATAAAATGGAAAAAGCCTGTCGTGAAGCGCACAATATCCCGGAGCATGAAAATAAAAAGCATGAAATAAAATGGATCTGGGATGCGCATTATAAACATGTTTTTCCGGGAAAAACCGATGAATTTCTGGTAGAGCGTTTAAAAGAACTTCCGATTCCGGTGTTGTGCAACCAGTGTGCGAACCCCCCCTGTGTTCAGGCATGTCCCACTCAGGCGACCTTTCAGCGGGAAGACGGAATCGTGATGATGGATTTTCACCGGTGCATCGGCTGCCGTTTCTGCATGGCAGCCTGCCCCTACGGATCAAGGAGTTTTAACTTCAGAGATCCCAGGGAAGCTATTGCCCATGAGAATAAGGATTTTCCCACCCGCATGAAAGGGGTGGTGGAAAAGTGTAACTTTTGTGCGGAACGCCTGGCGGTTGGAAAACAGCCGGCCTGTGTGGAAGTCTCTAACGGGGCGTTGGTTTTCGGAGATCTTGAAGACCCACAGTCAAAGGTCCGGCAGTTGTTAAAAGAAAACTATGCCATTCGGCGCAAACAAAACCTGGGGTCAAACCCATCGGTATATTATTTGGTATAAGGTAGGTCATTATGCTGGAAAAGGCTTTAAAAGGAAGTAAGGCGTATTGGATTTGGGTGTTTGCCCTGCTGGGAATTATTGCTGTCGGGTTTGGTTTTTATTTAAAACAGCTTGACTTCGGTCTGGGAATCACCGGGATGAGCCGGGACGTGACCTGGGGATTTTATATTGCCCAGTTTACCTTTCTGGTCGGGGTTGCGGCCTCGGCGGTCATGCTGGTTATTCCCTATTATCTTCATAATTACAAAGCATTCGGAAAAATCACCATCATGGGTGAATTTTTGGCCATATCATCGGTAATTATGTGTATTCTTTTTATTATTGCCGATTTAGGCCAGCCGTTTCGGCTTTTAAACGTATTGCTGTATCCCACTCCGCACTCTATGCTCTTCTGGGACATGCTCGTATTGAGTGGATACCTGATGATCAACTTGGTGGTGGGATGGAATGTGCTGGATGCGGAACGCAATTCCGTTCCCCCGGCAAAATGGATTAAACCGCTGATTTATCTTTCCGTTCCTTGGGCCATCAGCATTCATACAGTGACTGCATTCTTGTACTGTGGTTTACCCGGCAGGGGGTTTTGGCTGACCGCCATTCTTGCCCCCCGGTTTCTGGCATCCGCGTTTGCTGCCGGACCGTCGTTTTTGATTCTATTATGTCTTCTGGTTCGCAAGGTCACAACCTTTGACCCGGGCAAGGAACAGATTCAGTCTCTGGCAAAAGTCGTTGTATACGGTTCCATTGCCAACATGTTTTTCTTTTTGTGTGAGGTGTTTGTTGCCATGTACAGCCAGATTCCGGAACATATGGATCATCTGCAATACCTGTTTTTTGGACTCCATGGTCATGGGATTCTCGTGCCCTGGATGTGGACCGCCATGGTGCTGATTGTTTCGGGAATATTACTGCTCCTGATACCGGCTGCCCGCAAGAACGAATCCGTGCTTGCGGTTGCCTGCGTATTTACCTTTATCGGTATCTGGATTGATAAAGGCATGGGCATGGTTGCCGGCGGATTCGTCCCCAACCCGCTGCATGAGGTTAATGAATATTTTCCAACATTTGCTGAAGTTATGATCGGGGTTGCGGTTTATGCCACCGGATTTTTGGTTCTGACAATGCTTTACAAAGTATTTATCGGGGTTAAAGCAGAACTGGCCGCTTAAGCCTTTTTAAATAGAATTCAAAAAAGGGGCCTATCGAAAAAACCCCCTTTTTTTGATGACAGTTGTTTTTTTAAATGGTATCGGATTTATGATATCAGGACCCATGGAAAAAATTTTTCCGTGGGTCTTGTTTTTGAAATTGTTTTTCGAAACCGGTATTTTAAAAATTTTATATATTTTTATTGACAAAACAAAGGATAAAAATATATTTCTTAGGTTTATTAAAAGCGCTTTATGGTGATTTATACATCACTGTATGAGAAGATAACGTGCCAATTATCTCAAACGATTGAGTTGGTTGGGAGTTATATTAAGTTGTAAAGGGAGGAATCAAAAATGTATGCTGTCGTTGCAGCGGGTGGGAAACAGTATAAAGTAGAAGAAGGTGATGTATTACGGATTGAAAAAGTTGCCGGCAATGTCGGCGAAAGTCTTACCTTTGACAAGGTTTTGATGGTCGCGGACGGTGAAGCGTTAACCATTGGACAACCGGTGGTTGAAAATGCATCCGTAAATGCTCAAATCGTGGAGCAGGGCAAAAACAAGAAAATTATCGTGTTCAAATACAAACGTCGGAAACGATATCGCCGGACCCAGGGCCATCGTCAGCCTTACACGGCAGTGAAAATCGACAGTATCAGCGCATAATTTTCAAATATATAGGAGAAAAAATCATGTCACATAAAAAAGCTGCGGGTAGTTCAAGAAATGGCCGTGACAGTAATGCCCAACGGCGCGGCATAAAAAAATATGGCGGACAGACGGTTTTAGCGGGAAATATTCTGGTCCGTCAGGTGGGAACCAGAATTCATCCCGGACAGAATGTCGGAATGGGTAAAGACTTTACCTTGTTTTCAAAGGTTGACGGTGTCGTTACCTATGAACGTCTTGGGCGTTCCCGGAAAAAGGTCAGTGTTTATTCCGCGTGAGATTAATTGATGAAGCGGCGATTTTTGTTAAAGCCGGTGATGGCGGCCGGGGCTGTGTAAGTTTTCGTCGGGAAAAATTTATCCCGAAAGGCGGCCCGGACGGCGGTGACGGCGGCAACGGCGGTGATGTGATTATTCTCACCACCTCCCGCAGAAGAACGCTGTATCAATTTCGCCATAAAACGATTTTCAAGGCAA
>Ga0164318_10003776_pt1 | contig 14420 bp, 12 predicted proteins | sample GuaBasSedimGuay9_FD_113734 | JGI IMG/M metagenome (GOLD analysis project Ga0164318, IMG submission 113734) | Subseafloor sediment microbial communities from Guaymas Basin, Gulf of California, Mexico - Guay9, Core 4571-4, 0-3 cm | ecosystem: Environmental > Aquatic > Marine > Hydrothermal vents...
GAGATGTATTTCTTAGGATAAACACCTATTTCTTTCACCTTATAGTTTTCAGACTCTTTTAATATGGAATAATATCCCCAAGGCCGGTAAACAGTCAGGTTTTCTTTTGTATTAACATACTTCTTTTTGTCCAGGCGGGCTACCAACTGCTTTACCCTGTCGGAATTTCCTTTCCTAACTATTAAAAGAGAATCCTTTGAATCCACAATAATCAAATCCTTAACTCCAACAGCTGAGGCCAGCCTTTCTTTTGAATAGATAAAACAATCTTCGCAGTCTAAAAACTCTCCTCTGCCTAAGGAAAAATTCTTCCCGCCTTTAGAATAGAAATTCAGCAGGCTGTCCCAGCTCCCCAAATCCGACCAGTTAAGGTTGAACTTGACAAACCCGGCTTTATCAGTCTTCTGCATAACCGCGTAGTCTATGGAATCGGGCTGTATTTTAGGAAAACCCTTTACTAAAGATTTCAACGGCCTCTTGTAATAGCTGTGCATTTTCGGCTTAAACTTCCTGATTTCGTTTAAGAAAACGCTCTTTTTGAAACAGAACATACCGGAATTCCAGTAAGCCCCTTTTCTTAATAATGCCTCTGCCTGTTTGCGGCCTGGTTTTTCAATGAATCTTTTTACTAAATCACCATCAGGTTTAGGAATAATGTAACCATACCCTTCTTTAGGGTATTTGGGCTTAACGCCAAACACCACTATTAACCCCTTCTCTGCTAACTTAGAAGATTTTTTCAGGACAGGGCAGAATTTGGATATCGGCCTTACGATATGGTCGGAAGGAAAAACATAGGTTACATAATCCTGATGTATGCCTCTTTCTTCTTCTAAATACTTAAAGGAAAACAAAACCGCGGGAGCGGTATTCTTTGACGCCGGTTCAAAGATAAGATTTTTCTTAATTTGGTTTCTGCTCTTAGAGGATATTTTCTTAAAGAATTCTATCTGGTTTAAAATGGTAAATTTATACTTCTCAGAAGAAACGATATAGATATCTTCAGGAGAAAAGCAAGGAATTAACCTCTCCAATGCCGACTGAAAAAGAGATTCCCCCTTATCAAACTCTACAAACTGTTTGGGGTAATTCTCACGGGATAAAGGCCAAAGCCTCGTCCCTTTTCCTCCGGCAAGAATTAAAGCAATTTTCTTCATCTTTATCATGGGATCAGGCCTGCACATTGACATTCTTCCTCCGAATTGATACCCCTGGGACACCTACGAGGAATCCTAAAAGCCGCCTCGTAGGTGTCTATTCGCCATTTGCTTTCAGCTCTTTCAGCCGCCTTGAAAAATATCCATTGGTATATCCGTCTAAAGCCGCGGTTAATTCTTTTAAGTAAAGCTGTTTCTCTAAAAGTTTGTCCGGGCTATCGGGAGGGTTATTCGCCAGCTCTATTTCTAATTTCTCCCTTTCAAAGTATATCCTTCTTATATCATCCAATATCTCAAGACGGGTCTGGGTTTTGAGCCGGCTGCGGGTATCAATATCGTCTTCATAATTGTTCCAGATTAAATCCCCCATATCCCAGGAAAGAGACACCCCCCAATCCATGGGACCTACATAAGACTTTCCGTCATATGTAGAAGTCCCCGCTGTGCCATAAACACTCTTATCGTAATCTAATCTCAAAGTCGGAAACAATGCCCGGTATTTCAGCCTCTCCCTCCATTTCTTTATCTGGTCAGGATGGACTTCATTAACTTTCAAAGCTGACTCCTGAACATCCATATAAGAAGGCTCGTTCTTAAAATAAGCAGTTAACCTGTTACTGCTTTTAGAAGCCTCTTGGCTGCTTCCGCCCGCGGAGATTTTATACAACCCTTTAGAAGTGGCAGTAAACAGGCTATCCTTACCGGCTAAAGCTATATCTCTGATATCCTGAGACTCCATCCCCCTATAAACAGACTCTAATTTCCCGGCTGAAAAATCGGCTTTATATAACCCCTGATTACCGGCTAAATAAACCTGATAAGGCAAACCTGTCCCGACAATTCTCCTTATACTAAGGCCTGATAATCCTGATATATTAACCGGAATATAGTTGTTTCCTGAATCTTTGGAAACAAACAGTCCCGAAGAAGTCCCAAGATAAACCCTGCCCCTCTTATCATCAGAGTAAATACACTGCGGGACATTCCTCAAAGTCTCTTCTTCTCCGGAAGAAGTTTCAGGTGAATTAACAACAAAAACCCGTCTAAACTCCGAAGAAGAACTATTCTTCAAATATACTCCCGAGGAAGAAACAGCCGCAACCGCATTAGAAGGCAAAATTCTGATATCATTAACCTTAGAATCTTGAGAAATACTTGAAACAGGCTGAAAATCATATGTCCTGACATCAGCAGAATATAAACCGTTATCCGTCCCTAAGTAAACATAGGGATATTGCCTTAAAACAGACAGACAGCGGATATAATCCCCTTCCGCGTTCTGTTTCCTGAATAGTTTTCTTATAATCTTTCCCGTTTCCCTGCTTAAATACAGGCCTGAATCAGTAGCTATTAAAAGTTCCGGCCTTTGGCTTCCATTGAAAAACATTATACTGTTCACGGATTTATACTCCCCTTTGACTACAAACACTCTTTTGAAGTTTTTCCCTCCATCTACGCTCTTGAAAACCGAATCCCTGCTTCCGGCAAAGACTTCGCTGCTGTCAAAAGGGCTTACAGCCACAGAACACAGATCGCTGTCTATCCCCGGGATTTTAACCACTCCGGCCTCAGCCAATCCGGCAAAGAACATCACCGCTAAAAAAAATAGAATAAATTGGGAACCAGGCCTACACATTGACATTTTTCCTCCGAATTGATAATCCTGGGACACCTACGAGGAGTCATAGAGGCCGCCTGGCTCTTAGCTCTTATATTCTTTACTATCCGCTATGAGCTATGAGCTATGAGCTATGAGCCATGAGCTATCAGCTATCAGCTATGGATCAAAGAAATAGGATATCTCCCTATTTTCAAGCTTATAATAAGGCAAGAAAATAATTTCTGTATCTTTTCTTTTCAAGGTCTCTTCAAAATTCAAATTAACTATAAATGCTTTCCTGGGCTTGTATTTCTCAATAAAATTACAAAATGAGCGCGTAAATTCTACCCTTTTAAAATTCCTACATTTTACCTCTATCGGAATTGGCTCCAGGGCATGATTTATTATAAAATCAACCTCTGCTCCGTCTTTAGTCCTCCAAAAATGAACATCCGCGGAGGTACTTTTTATTTTTTCTTTTAGAATATTAAAAATGAGATTCTCAAATAGCATCCCTCTATCTTTAAAATTATTCGCTGTGCCAAAGAGATTAACAGCAAAATTTCTCAATCCCAAGTCATAAAAATAAACCATAGGAGACCTGGTTATTTCTTTGCGAATATTTTTAAAAAATGGAGTAACTTTATTAATAATAAATGTTTTCCTAAGATACCAAAGGTAATCTTTTACGGTTTTTTGAGAAATTCCCAGAAGGCGTGATACTTCGGAAACATTAATAAGACTGCCAATCTGCGCAGATAAAACTCTAACCAGATTCGTAAAATCTTCGGTCTTCCTAACTTTTAAAAGGTATGATATGTCTTTTTCCATATAACTTTGGTAAATTTCATTAATTATCTCTTTTTTCTCTTTTTGTAAATCTTCCAGCACAACAGCCGGATATCCGCCAAAGTTCAGGTATTCATCCAAAAGTTGAACCGTTTTAGGTTGATCTATACTAAAATATTCTAAAAGGTTGTTTTTATATTTATACTCCGTCTTAAAATTAACAAATTCATCAAAACTTAACGTAGAAAGTTCAAAAATCCTTTTCCGGCCGGAAAGAGATTCATGAATCTTTTCTTTTAGCTCTACACTGCCTGAACCAGAAACAATAAACTTATAAGCAAGCCTCATATCATAAATCCCTTTTAAGAAAACTCCCGCGTTCTCTTTACGTTGAATTTCATCAATAAAAACAAAAGCTTTTTCTTCTCCCACTTCTAATTTTATCTTTCTAATCAGGGTTTCCTGCGATACAAAATATTGTTTATCGTTTTCAATATCCAGGCTTAAAAATACCGTTTTCTCACCGTTTTTTTCTAAATAGGATTTCAGAATAAGCATCAGCGTAGTCTTTCCTGCCTGGCGCGGCCCGGTAATAAAGCTGATTTCTTTTTTATCAAGATGGTCAGTTAATTTCTTTAAAAGATTTCTTTGAATCATAATTATAGTTTAATGCGATATTTACATAAGTCAAGTTGCAATTTACTCGTATTAAGAAATAAATTAGGTTCTTTCTTATTTTTTGTAAGATCGAAAGAACCTGATTATTCTTGAATTTATCCCAACAGTTTGCGAATCATTAAGTTATATAAATTTGTTCACATTAACCGGGAAAATGCTGTTGAGATCGCAAAATGCTCATAATGCCCGGCAGCCTAAATAGTTACATTAAACAGCGATTGTACTAAAGAGTACACAGCATTTTCCCCTTAGGTAACCCCGGCCTTTTACCCTTACGGGCACAAGCCATACTTTTCCAGTGGAAAATATGGGGTCGGCCCTATACCCTTGCGGGCACAGGCGGGCAAATAATGCTAACCGCATTATTTGGGTTAACAAACTACCTCGCAGCAAGCTACGAGGTATCAAAAACTTTTCCAAAAAAGGAAACGCAGCAAGCTGCGGGGAATTAAACCATAGATCCTTCGACTTCCTTCGGCCGCTCAGGATCAATTCGGCTATAGACTTTTTCTTCGAAAAAGTCTAAGTCTCATTGATTAAGAATGCCCCAAAATTATATCAATAATTTTCTGTTTCGGTAAAATATTAATGTTAACTCATCTATATTAGTATATTAGGCATAGCCCTGCTTAAGGCAGAAGTTACTCTCCCTGAAGGGACAAAACAGATGAACTTTTCATTAAGAAGAGACTGCTTATTATAATTAAGTTCTGTGCCGTCAAACCTTCTTACTTTAGCGCCGGCAGTTTCAGCAATACAATGGCCCGCGGCAGTATCCCATTCCATAGTCCTTCCGCCCCTGAGATAGATATCCGCCGTTCCTTCGGCAACATAGCAGAATTTTAGAGAGCTTCCGGCAGTTATCTCTTTTACTTTGCCTAACCCGTCTAATATCTCCTTATCAAGACGGCTGGAATGAGACCTGCTTTTTACCACTGTAATCTCTTCGCCCGGACTTATGTTTGCCCGTATAGGCTTAACGCTTCCGTCCTTATCCTTTTTGAAAACCCCTTTATCAACATCCGCGTAATAAACCAAGCCTAACACCGGCACGGATAACACCCCTAAAACCGGCTTCCCTTTATGAATCAAAGCTACATTCACGGTAAACTCGCCGTTTCTTTTAACAAACTCTTTTGTCCCGTCCAAAGGGTCAACCAGCCAGAAATATTCCCAATTGCCCCTCTCTTTAAAAGAAGTTCTTTCCGCTTCCTCAGAAATCACCGGTATAGAAGGATACAATTCAGTTAATCCTTTAATTATTGTATTGTGGGAAACCTTGTCAGCTAAAGTCAGGGGGGTATTATCTTCTTTATACTCTAATCCGAAATCCGCGTTTTTATATATTTTTAAAACCTCTTTATCCGCTTCTGAAACAATATCAACTATCTTTTTAACACCAAACATTTCCATTTACCTAAAACCTTAACTCTCCGCCGGCTCCTACATACTTACTCCGGCCTGAGCTCTTCATTTTCAAAAACCAGTTAAAATCTTTCTCCGGAAGATTTTCCTTCTTAAAAACCAGGTTTATCCCCAAAGGGCTGCCTTTACGGCCCAAGAGAGAAAGAATCACCTTACTTTTATTTTTAGACTTAACCTCTGCCGAGAATTTAAGCTTACGGATTCTCTTACCATACCTCATCTCAAAACTCAAGCCGGTTCTTTTCCCAAACTTCCAATCCCCGTAAAGGGCTTTGATGCTTTCCTCCCTCAGCCTTCCTGCCCCTACACCTATTCTATATTTTATCTTTCCCTTCTGAGGATAAATGTTCTTTGTCCCCCAAGACACCTTAAAATCAAAACGGGATTTATTCTTTCCCTCCAAAACATAGCTGAGTCTATTCCTGCTTAAAACATCCCAATACCCTTTAAGCGTCAATGTTTTTTCTGATTTAGTTTTTAATTTCCTGTATTTATAGACAACTTCCTGTTTCTTATTCACATCCCATACACCTTTAAAAGTAAGAGTATCAGGTTTTCCCTTCTTATCTATCTCAAAGGTAATCCGGTTAAACTTATCCGCATCCCACCTTCCGCGCAATTTGAGAAAAGAGATTCTTGTTACAGATGAAGAAACTTTACTTTTTATTTTAAAGAGCAGGGAATCCCCTTCAGAGAAAAAGATGTCTCCCCTTATAACAAGGCTTTCTTCATTGAAACCCTCATCATCTTTCAGATTCAAAACCAAGTCACAATCAGGAGTTAACTGCCATTCACCCTCAAACTCAACCCTGATAGGTATCCCATACCGCCTCTGCCATTTATCCGGCTCATTCATAAGATAAATAAGGCTGTTATCCTTGCCAACTTTGAATTCTCCCTTTAAAGCTTTCGGATTAGATTCTAAAGGAAGCTTTACAGTGAGCTGATTTGAATCATTAACCGAGTAAACAATCCCTTTATTCCCGGACATCTTCATCCTATATTAGTAAACCCCGTTAGAGAACTTTGTTCTTTAACGGTTCGCGGCGACGGTGGCTTTCTCTAACGGGATAAATTACCCCCGACTTTGTCGAATGGCCTTTATTTATGCTTATCAAGGTTTAGATATTAAGCCGGAAGCTATGCCCAATAAACTCCAGAACAAGGGAGCGCTTTGAGTGCCTACAGTAATAATCGAACTCGCCAGGCCATAAATCAGAACAGCAAAAATAGATCCGGTCAAGCCTAATAGCACAGCCTTTTGTCTCCCTGTAATGTTCCTTATAGCTCTAAAGGCGTTTCTGAAAAATACGGCGAAAATCCACAAGAAGGATAGAAGGCCGGTTAATCCCATTTCAGAAGCGATTTCTAAATAGGTATTGTGAGCATGCAGGAAGTGATATCTCTCAATACAGCTATTCGGAAAACTGTATTTGTAAACAAGTTTATCATACATTCCTATCCCCGCCCCAAAAACCGAGAAATCTTCAAATATTCTGCCGGCAGTTTTCCAAAGCTCAATTCTACCTCCCCATTTAGCAGGCTGGACTATTGTTTCCGCGCGTTTCTGCATTTGTTTAGGAAGCAAAAAGAAACTAAATATAACAAACATTGATAATAACAAAATCAACGTAATCCTCTTCTTATGAAATAACAATACAGCTATTACACTAAACAGAACTGCCGCCCAGGCATCCCTTGAGCCCTGCAAAACCCAGCAAAAGACTAAGGAGACTAAACTAATCAACCCTACCCACCTAACCCATTTCTTAGAAAATAGAAACAGGGCAAGGCTAAAAGGAATAAAACAAACCAAATATACGGGGAACATCTTAAAAGGAATCTCTCTGCTGAATACTGTCCAGATCCTTCCCGGATGAAGATGAAAATAATCATAGGCACCTCCCAATCCAAAAATGATTCCGGAAAGAAGAAAAGCGCCAACTAAAAAATACAAGTTTATCCCGTTAGAAAAATACCCCGCTTGCCTCGAAGTAAGATATCCCGCTTTTGCGGAAGTAGGGATTAATATCCCGTCCGAAGATTTTCTAACGGGATTTACCTGAAAACTTTCTTTTGTCATCCCCTTTCTGCTTCCCGAAGTTAAACTCAAAGACATCCAGAAAAAAACAGCATAGGGTAAATAGCGGTCAAAAAAAACACTCTGGCTGTGGTAAGGATTAAGGCTGAAAACTATGGATAATATTGATGCTCCGAGAAAAATAAACAGGGGTAGATTCAAAGAATTAGGAAGGACAAGACCGCGGTAAAATCTCCATTTATACCTAAATATATTTGTTAACAGCCAAAGAACAGCGGCCGCGCAAAAGAAAGGCTTTACTATATTTTTAGAGTAAGGGATAAAAATAAAAAGAACTACCAGAACTAATAAAAGAGCCTTCTCTAAATAAAAACTGTATTCCTTCATTGTTAGTATGCCGTTTTAAGGAAAAGGGTAGGCGCCAGCCTATTTTATTTCTTGAGTATGTTCTTTTAACCACTTGGCTACAGACTTTTCATCTCTTGTCTTTTCAGCTATCCCTATCATCAATTTGTACCTTTCGTCCAACGATACCTTTAAATCATAACCGTTCAAGTTTAAGAAAAGCCTCATCGCCATATAGCCGGTGCGTTTATTACCATACCCCTTGCGCTCCTCCTGCTTGCTCAATCACTTCATGGTGAATAGCCAAAACCCGGTTAATATCAAGATAATTCATGACTTAGCTAACTTCTTCAAAAGTGTTTTATCCTCTTTCACTTTTTTCTTCACCAGATTTAGAAAATCCAGCGATACCGTTTTCCTGCGCAACTCCTCAATCAAAATATCGACCGCCTGTCTAATCAACACTGCCTGAGGAATATGCGTCCGTTCAGAAATTTCACGCAAGGCTTTAATCTGCTCCGGTGTAAGTTTAGTAGAATATTGGGTTGTACTCATTACTATCACCTCTGCTGTAATTACATCATGACAAATCTTGTTTTGTCAAGCATTCCCAAAAACCTTAAGAAAAAGAAGGCAAAAGAGCTATTTTCTTAATTGGAGCCGGACTTCAATCAACTATTGTTTTATCTCCCATCTTTTGCGTTAAGTGTCAAATCCAGACTTGACCCTTTTTGCTCAATTTGATATAAAGGAAGGGACTATTTCCTGTATTTTTCTTATAATCTTTTGTTCATTCCTTATCTTTATTAATTTTTCTAATTCTCTAATTTGGCTCCTTAACTTCCGGGAATCAAAATTATTCGGCTGAGTTATATAAATCTTATCGTATTTGGTAACTTTGTCTCTCTCTGTATCATGCAATGTTTCTTCGCGCAATTTTTCGCCAGGGCGCAGTCCTATAAACTTGATAGCGATATCTTTCTCCGGTCTAAGGCCGGAAAGCGCGATTAAATTCCTGGCAAGGTCAATTATTTTTATCTGTTCTCCCATATCTAAAATAAATATTTCCCCTCCTTTTCCTATGACTCCAGCCTGCAAGACCAGCCGCACAGCCTCATATACACTCATAAAATAACGCATTGCATCAGGATGGGTAACTGTAATAGGGTCTCCTTTCTCTATCTGCTTCTTAAAAAAAGGTATGACGCTTCCATTTGAACCTAAAACATTTCCAAAACGAACAGCCATAAATTTAGTCCTGCTGTTTTTTGCTTTTGCCTGCAAAACCATTTCGGCAATACGCTTGGTAGCTCCCATTACACTTGTAGGATTAACCGCTTTATCGGTAGATATTAACACAAACCGCTCAACATTATAATGCTCGGAAGCATAAATAAGGCTTCTGCTGCCAATAACATTATTCCTGAAAGCCGCGGCGGCATTCTTCTCCATCAAAGGCACATGCTTAAAAGCGGCGGCATGAAAAACCATTTGAGGCTTTAATCCGGAAAAAGTATATTTAAGCAAACTAATGTCCTTTATATCACCTATGATAGTCTTTAAAGAAAGGTTAGGATAATCAGATTTCAGCTCTCTTTCTAAAAAATATGTATCATTTTCATTATGATCCCATAAAATTAATCTTTTGGGGAAAAACCCGGCAATTTGTCTTGAAAGCTCTGAACCGATTGACCCTCCCGCGCCGGTTACCAAAACAATTTTACCCTCAATATAACTTTTTATCTCCTCTTCATTAATATCCACCCTTTCACGCCCCAAAAGGTCTTCCGGCTGAACATCCCTTAATTTAATTTCTAAATCACCGCTTAGAATCTTATATATCCCGGGCACAATCTTAACCTTGACTCCTTCAACCCGGCAATATTCCAGAATGGCTCTAATGGCTATTCCTTCGGCGGAAGGAATAGCTATAATAATTTCATCAATCTGATATTTATCCACTATCGCGGGAATCTTTTCTCTGCCGCCTAAAATTCTTATTCCCTGAATCCGCAGATTTCGCTTGGCAGGATTATCGTCAATAAAGCCAACCACGTTAAGATTTATGTCAGGATTCCTGCGGCATTCTTTTAACACCAAAATCCCGGCTTCTCCGGCGCCTACAATAAGAACTTTTTTGTTTCTGGACTTGAGGGAAGAAGCTATTCCCTCCATTAATAATCTTCCGCTTAGCCTAAACCCGCTGATTAATATTAAACATATCCCCCAGTCTAAAATAAATGTTGACCGCGGATAACCTATCATGCGATAGATAAAAGCAATAATCAGAAAGAACCCCGCGCTGGCAACACTATTAGCCTTTATAATCTGCCAAAGGTCAAATATGCTTACATACCTTAATGAAGAATAGAACAAACCGAAATAATAAAATACAACTATTTTTACAAGAATTAATATAGGCAGTGTCTTCAAAATAAAGATGGCATACGCGGAAACGGAAAAGTCAAAACGTAGAAGAAACGACAAATAATAAGAAATACTTATCAGTATAGAGTAAATTCCAATTACAGCAGGAAAACGAAATTTTCTAAAAGTCCGCGGAAATATCATAATTTATTAATTTTAATCCTAATTTTTTTAATCAATACAAAGAAAAAAGAACCAAATGTAATTATAGCCCTGAAAACAAAAAGCGCAATATCTTAATTGCGCCTTATCTTTTCTTGCTTTCCTCCCCCCCCATCCCAATCATCCAATCATCCTAACCATCCTAATCATCCCAACGAATCCGACTTCTGACTTCCAACCTCCAATCTTAATGCCTAACCCCTTCCCCCCAAATAACCTTAACAAAGGTCTTCAATAAGATATTTAAATCAAATAAGAACGACCTGTTTTTTAAATAATACTCGTCAAATTCAACCTTTATTGGAATCGGCAATTCATCCCTTCCGTTGACCTAAATAATATTTCTTTATCGGCTATGAGTTATTTTTATGACATTTTAAAACAGTTTCTATAACTCTATCCAAATCACTATCCGTCATCGCTGTACCTGATGGCAAACACAGGCCTCGATTGAATAAATCCTCCGCTACCTCTCCTCCAACAACTCTTGCCTTATACTTTTGCTTTACACTTTGCGCTCTGCCCCCTGCGCTTTGCTCTTTACCTTGAAACACCGGCTGCAAGTGCATAGGCTTCCATACAGGGCGTGCTTCAATATTTTCCGCCTCCAACGCCAGTCGCACAATTTCTCTATCTGCCCCAAATCTTTCCGGTGCAATCAAAATCACCGTCAGCCACCGATTTGATCGTGACCATTCAGGCTCAGGCATAAATTCAATCCCCGGCAAATCTCCCAAAGTCTCTTTATAATACCCAAAAATTTCCCTTTTTCGTTTTACCCTCTCATCTATCACCTTGAGCTGTCCCCTGCCGATTGCAGCAAGAATATTGCTCATCCGATAATTATACCCGATCTCCTGATGCTCGTAGTAAGGAAATTTCTCCCGAGCCTGTTGAGAAAGCTTTCGTGCGTGATTAATGAGTTCCTTATCATCAGACGCCAACATACCCCCGCCTGAAGTAGTAATAATCTTATTCCCGTTAAAAGAAAACACCGCCGCCTTTGCACCTTTTCCCGCATGCAACCAGATTTTGGATTTTTCATCCGGTTCCCCACCAATTCCTGCCCTCTGACCTTTGACTTCTGACCTCCGATATTCCGCCCCCATTGCCTCCGCTGAATCCGCTACTACCGGAATCTTATATTCGCTGCAAATCTTAAATATCCGCTCATAATCAACACACTGTCCATACAAATCAGTAGGTATCACTGCCTTTGGGATTTTCCCTCGTCTTTCACAGTCTTTTATCGCCTCCCTTAACAACTTTGGATTCATATTCCACGAAGTGTAATCGCAGTCTACAAACGTAAGCTGAGCTCCCTGAAAAACCGCAGGTGTCACACTTCCTATAAAGGTCAAAGTAGATGCAATTATTTCATCCCCCTGCCCTACACCTAAAAGCCGTAATGCCAAATGCATAGCCGCTGTCCCGCTGGACACCGCTACCGCATAAGGAATCCCCACATATTCGGCAAATTTCCGCTCAAAAGCATCTACCTGAGGCCCAAGCGGAGCAATGTAATTACTATCAAACGCCTCATGTACAAATTCTAATTCCTTGCCACTCATGTGCGGAGGCGAGAGGAAAATGCGTTTTGATTTTATGTTCGCCATTATAAATCTGCGTTAATCTGCGTAATCTGTGGACTTGATGATATTACCATTACCCATCACAATCTTTCATCTGTCAACAAATTGACTTCAATACATGATTCCGGTGTATCTATCGCATAGTGCAATGATTCTTTACGCCGTATGCGAACAGAAGGCGCCCAATTTAGCTTGGCAGGCACTTCAAAATCTTTCAAGGGATTATCGGCGATGTATACGCACTCTTTCGAAAAACGCCCAGCCTGAGCCAAAATATATGATCTTGAATTCGGCTTCCAGAATTCCCTCCCCCAATCATCGGTTACAATGATCTTGCTCACATATTGCTCAAGATTCAGCGCCCGAATTTTTGCCCATTGCGCATTGGAATAACCGTCGGTAATTATGGCAAGGTCATCCGGCTTATGTTTTTTTAGAAATTCCGTGGCATCAGCTTGAAGAAGAATATTTGGATGGTGGACGCGATAAACATGAACAAGCTGCCGTACAAGATCCTCATTAAAAATTCCGATATCTTTTAAAACCGTGTCAAAAATATCGCCGCGGGAGCCAGACTTAAATAAAGCCCAAGCACGTTCAAAAAAATCTTTTACATTTCGATTTTTCGCAAGCCAGCAGCCTACAGCACTAAACCCACTCTTAACATAATCACGTTCAAGGTAAAGAGTATCATCAATATCCAGTATATATATCATTGAATTAAACCTCTATTTTTCGATAAAGACAGCCGCATCATATCTCAACATTCTGACGCCCTCTCGCCAGTTATCCTGATAATCCGGGATTTTGCCCCCCAAGTCCTGAAGAATCCATCTTGCGAATGTGCCGCCCGCCTTGTCACAAATCGGATACCCGCCGCCAAATCGCGCATTGATTTCAAAAATACTTATATCACCAGAATCATCCTGAAATCCCTGAAAACAAATACATCCATAAATTCCCGGAAATATCTTATAAAGCTTATCGGCAAGCACTTTGAATTCCGAAATTCGCACCGTTTCTGCAAAACAAACCTCTCCTTCTCGTACAAATTTCCGAAAATGCGGCACACAGGCTACGCAGCCCTTCAGCCGGTCATAAAAACAGTTTACTGTAAACTCTCTCCCTCGACAAATTTCCTGTGCGATATACAAATCATTATCCACACCTTTTTTCAATAGTTCATCCTTGGAATTCACAACATATATACCCTTACTGCATGACCCATCCCTTGGTTTTATTAACAACGGGAATTTCAAATTATGGATATCCTGTATATTCCAGGTACGCGGCACTGGTATTCCGTGCTCATTTAAAACACGCGCTGTTTCTTCCTTGTCGCGCGTTACACGAACAAAATCAGCAGATGATATGTGAATCTTTGTCCCATTTGCAAAAAAACGATCTCTATTTTCCGCATAACCGATCAATTCCGTATCAATAGTGGGTATTATAAGATTAACTTCATTCCGCTTGCAAATATCCAGCACATCATTCAGAAAATCTGGAGAGGTACAGCGGGGTACTTTATAGGCATAATCTGCCACCTGACAGGCAGGACTCCACAAAGGATCCATGTCTATAGCAATTACTTCAAGATTGACCTTCAGCTCGCGCGCAGCTCTCCTAAAACAGTTGATCAACTCCACCCTGCGCCCAGCAGATGAAAACAGTAATCTAATCATTCCCTCTTCCACAGATTACGCAGATTTCACAGATTATAAACGAATCTCTTATACTCAAGCGATTTAGCTCCGAAATTGATTAAGAGGCCTACTTTCAAGCCGGTTGCCTTCAAATAGTTTATGAGTTGAGCTTCCTCAATTCCAGACAACTCAGAAATCGCCTTAATCTCAACTACAACCTCACCATAACAAATAAAGTCCGGTTGATAAGTTTTATCCAACGGTTTTCCTTTATATACTATTTGGATGGTCGGCTGGGGTTTGAACGGAATCTCCTGCCCCTTGAATTCTCTCTCAAGCGCTTCCTGGTATACAGCCTCTAAAAATCCACATCCCAATTCCTTATGCACCTCAATGGCCGCACCAATTATTTTATAGGTTTTTTCGTCTTTCATTTCTGCGTAATCTGCGTAATCTGCGGATCATCTTCTAATCCGTGTAATCTGCGTAATCTGCGTAATCTGCGGATCATCTTCTAATCCGTGTAATCTGCGTAATCTGCGTAATCTGCGGATCATC
>Ga0164318_10003777_pt1 | contig 14420 bp, 15 predicted proteins | sample GuaBasSedimGuay9_FD_113734 | JGI IMG/M metagenome (GOLD analysis project Ga0164318, IMG submission 113734) | Subseafloor sediment microbial communities from Guaymas Basin, Gulf of California, Mexico - Guay9, Core 4571-4, 0-3 cm | ecosystem: Environmental > Aquatic > Marine > Hydrothermal vents...
AAATGAGCTCCTTCTTCATCAATTTCAGGGGCAAGAGGTGCTATAGTTTGAGCAGTGATTTCTCCTACAAGTTTTAGCACCTCTCTGTACCCGTCTTTGGCATCATCGGCGTTTCTAAATGCATAATCATACTTATCAAAATCCGAGTAGTCCCCTTCTTTTAAATCGGAAACCTCTCTTAAATCTGTGTTTTCAAATAAAAGTTGAATGTCTTCATTGTCTGTAAAAAAGTTTTCCATCAGTCTACCCGCCTCTTTTTAATATCTTCAATCATTTTGGGGACAACCTCGTTCAGATCCCCAATAATACCGTAATGAGCTATGCTAAAGATAGGTGCTTCAGGATCCTTATTTATTGCAACAATCTTAGCAGATTTATCCATACCGGCTCTGTGCTGGACGGAGCCTGAAATTCCTATTGCAATGTATAGCTTTGGTCTTACTGTAGTTCCTGTTTGTCCTACCTGATGTTCTTTATCGATAAAACCTGCATCTACGGCAGCCCTTGAAGCCCCAACCTCTGCTCCGAGAAGTCCGGCCAGTTCCCAGATTAATTTAAAGTTTTCCTTTGATCCTACACCATAACCACCAGCAACGATTATCTTAGCTCCCTTAAGATTGACTTTCTTTTCTGCTTTTTCTCTTTTGATAATTTTTGTAGTATTCTTTAAATCTGCAAGATCTACCGTTTCATCAATTATCTCTCCTTCCCTATCCTTTATTGGATCAGGTAGGGGCATAACTCCTTCTCTAACAGTTGCCATTTGTGGCCTTTTCGTGGGGGTTACAATAGTAGCTATAATATTTCCGCCAAATGCCGGCCTAATCTGATAGAGTATATCCTTATATTCTAAGCCACCTTTTCCGGTGTAATCGCCAATTTGTAGATCAGTACAATCCGCTGTAAGTCCAACTCTAAGCTTTGAAGCAACTCTTGGAGCTAAATCACGTCCCCTAGCAGTTGCTCCAAAGAGAACTATATCCGGCTTATATTTTGTAATAAGGTCACCAACTGTTTTTGCATATGTAACTGTATCGTAAAGCTCTAGTTTAGGATCTTCGCTTACGTAAACACGATCGGCTCCGTGTTCAATTAGTTTTTTGGCATGTTTTTTAACATCCTTTCCCAGAAGAATAGAACAGAGTTTAACTCCCAGCTTATCAGCCAGTTCTCTACCTTTTGAAAGAAGCTCTATGCCTATTTCAGCAAGCTCTCCCCAATCCTGCTCTGCATATACCCATACATCTCCATGTTCTGCCATATTGCTCTCCAGCTTTTTGTATTAAATCAATGTAAAGTAAAATAAAATCTATAATCGGTTTTGTTTTAAAAAATTAAACTAAAAAAAAACAATAAAAAAAATATTACTATACGTTTTTAGCAAATATCTATATAGCGTGCTCCTCAATAAGTTCGGCTACAAACTCTCTGATTCCTTCATCAGTAGGCTCTATTTGCTTAAAACCTGTACCGGTTAATGTGATACTTTCTATCATTTTAACCATAGTAGGTGATCCAGCAAAGCCAACCAGTGAAGGATCAGCATTAATATCCTCAAGCCCCCATGTTTCTATAAATAATCCCCTATCACTAAGGAATTTTTTCAGTTCATTCTCTGATGAAAACTCTGGATATTTTGGTAATATATTTTTTAGCTCAAACTTTGAAGCAGCATTCCTATATTTTAATAGCTTTTTAGCAATATATGGTCTCGGTTCATTTGCATTGCTGGTTACTGTCAGGAGTGCTGGTATTGGAGCCTCCACAACCTCACTGCCGTTGTCAAGAGATTTTCTAACAACTATCTTTTTGTCTGTCAGCTCTCTAATCTCTTCAACATAGGTTAATTGTGGAATATCCAGTTTTTCCGCAGTTTGAGGGCCAACTTGCGCTGTATCGCCATCAATTGCCTGTCTACCGCAAAAAACAATGTCAAAATCGGGAATTTTTGTGACTATTGCCTGTTTTAGGGCGAAAGAGGTCGCAAGAGTATCGGATCCTGCGAATCTTCTGTCACTCAGAAGGTAAACATTATCAGCCCCTCTATAAAGGGATTCTCTTAAAACTTCAGTAGCTGTGGGAGGCCCCATCGTGATAACATTAATTGTGCCACCGTAGTTTTCCTTTACCTGTAGGGCCATTTCCAGAGCATTCAAATCCTCGGGGTTAAAAATGGCAGGAAGAGCTGCCCTGTTAACAGTGCCGTCTTCCTTCATTGCCTCACCGGTTATATTTTTTGTATCGGGAACCTGCTTTACTAGAACTACCATGTTGAACTTTTTCATCTGAGAATCCTCTGAGTTTATAGATAAACCTGAAATTTATAATGTTAGATTTGTATTGTCAAATAAAATTATTATCTGAAGAAGTTCGAGTGGTAAAGCTTACGTCTAACACGAATATACTTATCATAAAAATTGTTATATAAACTTTGTACATCTCGATCGGGTTTAAATATACTTTTTATCTTTACAATAGAATTCGCTCCTCTTTTGAGATCAGGATAGATACCCATTACCTTTGAAAGTACAATTGCGATTCCGAGGAGCTCTGCATCATTGTTCTGAATGCTGCAATAACTTTTACCTGTGATATCTGACATCATTTGCAAAAACCAATCAATCCCAGCCCACCATCCGGAAACGCTTATAGGCTTTTTAAAAACACCTCCATGCTGTTCAATTATTTCAATACTCTCTCTTATTCCAATAGCTATCCCTTTGAGAATTGCAAATAGTATATCAGAATCTTTCATACCTCTTTTTATTCCTACTATTGATGCTGTAATATCTGGGTCCCAAAATGGAGTTTTTTCACCTCTCAAATATGGAAAGAAGAGAGTATCTGGTTTAGGTTTAATTTCAAAATCAGGAAATTTTTCTAATTTAAGGATTTTTCTTGCCCAATCTACGGAGATACCTGCAGTATTTATCATGCCTGATATATTCCAAAGACCTTCAATAAAATGTTTGTAGGATAGAATGCGATTATCTTCAATCCTTTTATCCCAGCAAAGGTTTATTCCAGCTGAGGTCCCAAATCTCAAATAAGCATTGCCCGATTCAACGGCTCCAACACCAAGCTCGCCCATTGCAAAATCCCCACCCATCGCAAATACGGGTATATTCTCTTTAAGCCCAAAAAGATCTTTTGCCTTTGGCGAGGTGTTCCCAATTTTCTGCCCCATATAAATAAAATCAGGGAATTTTTGTCTATCAAGCCCAAATGCCTTAAGATCTATCTCCTTCCAGGGCTCTATTGTGGGGGAGGATACAGATGTAAAAAACTTTTCGGTCATCAAAAAAGCAATATAATCAGAAGGTGTTAGAAATACCTTTGTTTTGTTATATATTGATGGCAACTCCTTTTTGTAATACAGAGCAATCGGTATGTACATACCTGCAACAGGATCATTGGGTTTGTTCTTTTTAACAATCTTGTTATAGGGTATAATTCTTTCATCGAGAAAACCCAGGCTTTTCGATATGGGTATTATATCTTCTCCTAAGGGTACAAAGGTTTGTCCGTGTCCGGTTACTCCTATTGCGGATATATTACCTATATTGTAATTGTTCCTAATTTCTTTTAGTGCTGATTTGAATGCATAAAAAAAATCATTTTCAGTGTAGTAGTGGTATTTAAAATTCCTATTGGATGGTTCTTTATAGTAAAAATCCTTTTTAACAATTATTTCTCCAATGCTATTAATTATTGCAGTTTTAAATCTCGTTGTACCCACATCTATGCATAAAAAATTTTTTACATTGCTCATTATTTTAATCTCTGACCTTCAGTAGGAGAAACTTTCTCTATAAACTTATATAAAATTCCTCCTAAAATTGATGTTAAAATTATGATAGACAGAGCTATTCTGATTGTATAGATATCGGCTAATCTTCCTATAAAAGGCGGCACAATTATTCCTGCGCCTGCGCCAGAAGCGGCAATAACTCCAAATGCTGTTCCCGGAAAATCATTAAAGTTGTTTCTGGCATTGGAAAGTATTGTTGGCCAGATAGGAGCCATAGAAAGCCCTGAAAGAGAGAAAAATATGTATGATACAATCATTCTATCAAAAATAAGTGCAAAAAATAGAAAAAATGATGAGATGAAAAATAGAATAGATATGAATCTTTCACTTTTAAACTTATCGACTTTTAGTCCAATTGTTGACCTTCCAATAAGCTGTGCACCCCAGTATGATGATAGGGAGAGGGTTGCCATTAATCTGGATGAATGATAGTACTTTGCAAATAGATCGCTTATCCAGGAAGCAATCCCCATTTCAGTGCAGCTATAAAAGAACATTGCAAGGATGGTTAGTAAAAATCGTTTATTGATAAATAACCGTAATAATTTAATCTTTTTCTCCGGTATTTCTGCAGAATTATCAAAGACCTCAGGGAATTTTTGGGGTAAAGAGATTAATAGAGTAACAAAGCTCGAAATGGTTATAATTAGGTAAAAAATTCGCCAGTGAGTAAAGGCCATAACTAAAAAAGGTGCACTTCCTGCCCCAAGGCCAAAAAACACCTGTGAAAGATTGAGAGCCATTCCCCTTTTATTTGCGAAGATATCCATTATAACAAGGCTTAAAAGTCCCTCTAGAAAACCACCAGACAGTCCGATTAGAAAGTTGCCTATTAGTAATGCTAAATAAGTTTGTAAAAAGCCAAAGATAATAGCACCTGCAGAGAGAAGGGCAAAACCAGTAATTATTAAATATTTTCGTGGTATAAAGTCAGATAGGATTCCACCAGTAAGAATTGCAATTAAAAACCCAATAAGATTCGCTGATATTATTACACCTGCCTTCCAGTGTTTTAGATGGAAGGTTCTCTCAAGGATGGGAATAAGCCTTTCAGAGCCCACTATTCCCAAAGCAAAAAGAAATATACCTACAAAGGTTATGAAAGAGAGCCAGTATTTGTTAAAATTATTGTTTACTCGATTGTTCAATTTAAAAATCCCATTTGATATTTATACTGAATAAGATTTTATACTCTACGCTGCGTTCTTAACTAATAGAGATTTTTTTAAGCTTTTGTAATTGAGAAATATTAATGAAAATCCAATTATCCCTATTATTGGGAAGATTATCAGAGATTGTCTGAAATTCCAATATTTTGTTAGTATTGAAATAATGAGTGGAATAACTATCCCTCCAACAGGGATCCCCATTTTTATTAACCCAAGGGCAGTACCTGACATATCTGAATAGATAAGGCCTGTGATTGTAATTAAAATTGGGAAAAGTACAGAGATTGAAAATCCTGAAAGGTAGATAATAGGATATGTAAAACTACCTACATCCGTAAAAAATAGAACCAAATATATGAAAGAACTAGAGATAAGAAATACCATTAATATTAATAGAAGTTTGAACTTTTTTGAAATATACCCTATCAGAAGCCTTCCGGATGCTATTCCAGAAATAAAAATAATTAAACCAATCTTTGATGTAATTTGTGTAAAGCCCTTTATATCCATAAGGAATGATGTTAGTATCCCTATAGTACTTGTTTCCAATCCTACTGCGAAAACTGTAAGAAGGAATAGGATAACTAATCTTTTCAGGTCTTTCGTTATATGTTTTACTCTTTTGAGTAGTGAAAGCCTGGAAATACTCTGATTATCGATATTTAAAAATAGATACAGGATTGATTGTAAAAAAACCAATATCCCTGCCTGTATAGTGGCTTTTCTCCAGTTTAATGAAAGAAAAATTAGGTAAACTGTTATTGTCAAAGAGCCAATATTTACAAAGAAATGATTTACATTTATGTAAAGGTTTTTATTTGTTTCGTGGATTTCAAGCATCATTGGATCCGTGGTTCCTTCATATATTCCTGTCCCAAAGCCAATAAAAAACATTAGTATGCTGTTTATCAAGAAATTAGGGACTCTATAGAACAGTATGAATGAAACGGCAAGAATAAAACTTCCTATCGAAAGAAGCCTGGTTTTGCTCATTGAATCTGATAATGATCCGCTTACAACAACAGATATTATAAACCCGGTATTTTGTACTGCTAGAATTATCCCTATCTGGTAGGGGGATAGGCCTATATTTTTTGCTGTTGCCCCGATGATTGTTCCACCCACTCCAAGGAAATACATGGATATAAAAGAAGAAACAGTGAGAGTAATTTTTTTATTCAGCATTAATCAAACCTTCTTGCCAATGGCAATAATATAAATTTCCTTGCTCTCTTTTCTGGAACTTTTGGGTTTGAATCTTTGTATCATTTTGTATTTTGATTTTATATTATCATTTAGGTATCCTTCCAAATCTTCACCCTGAAAAACCTTGGCAACAACATTTTTACCAGGTTTAAGAAGAGCATCAGAAATGGCAAATACCTGCTTGAGCATTCTCAGGGATATTTGGCTGTCTAAAAACTTTTCACCCGTTGTATTCGGAGAAATATCGCTTAAAATCAGATCAAGCTCGCCAGTTTTCTTCTTTAAAAAATCAATGTTAATGTTAAAAATATCAGATTTGATAAAGGTAAATCTCTTGTCTTTAGACGAAATTTTAGTTTTAATTTTATTGGATATATCTATTCCAAATAGTTTGCCTTTGCTTATTCTTTTAAGTATATATTGACTCCATGAGCCGGGGCTACAGCCGATATCGAGTATTTTCATCCCCCTCTTGATTATATGATACTTTTGGTCGATTTCTATCAGTTTATATACAGATCTTGCTGCATAGTTTTCTTCTTTTGCTTTTTTATAGTAGTGATCGATGACCTTTTTCATGATTATTAAAGCACCAGATTCTTTAAAATATATGAATTTCAAGATATAAAACAATTTACTTTACAAAAATGCATATATCAATCTAATTTATTGTTATAGATTAGGCTTAACCTGGAGAAAATAATGAATAAAAAAATTTTTTGCATATTTTTACTAATATTGATAATGTTTGGAATTACATACGTAAATGCCGATACACTTAAGGATAAAATAAGTAGAACAATTAAAGGAGATGTCGGGATAGGAATAATACTAGGTGAGCCTACTGGTATTTCATTTAAGATTTTTACCCAGGATTTGAGAGCTGTTGATATTGCACTTGCGTGGGCTTTAAAGAAAAACCAGTATCTTCGTATTCATCTTGATTATCTTTTAAACGAAAACGAGTATCTAATCAATGAGCTTGGTATACCACTTTCTTTAAATTATGGCATTGGACTAAAATCGATTACTGGGCGGGACTTTATTATGGGTATAAGATTTTATACTGGTGTATTTCATAGGTTTAAGTCCCCTAATACAGAGCTATTTTTGGAACTTGTCCCCTCCATGATTATTATTCCCGCTACTGTTTTTGATATGGACGGAGCTATCGGGTTTAGATTTTATCTTCGAAGAAAGGATAAAAAAGAAATAAATAGGAAATACACAAGCTTCCAATAAAAAAATGATAACTCTAAAATTCTGTAAAAAAACTATTTTATTCACCATCACGGATTTTTCTTTTAAATTAGAATTATAGATAAAATAAAGAGAGGCAAAGATATGAACAGTACAGATAAGAAGAAAAGATCAAAGTTTAACTTAAAACAATTAAATATAAAAGGTATTACAAAGGTTTTTACAGTGATCAGGAATATTCAAGCTTTTACCTTAATAGAGCTGATGGTTGTTATTGTAATACTTGGTATTCTCTCGGTAATTGTTATTCCGAGGATCACTAAACGTCCGGAGGAAGCAAAAGTAACAAAAGCGAAAGTAGAGATCTCAAATCTTGAGCAGGCTCTTGAATTATACTATCTGGACAATGGCATGTATCCTACTACCGAGCAGGGCCTTCAAGCCCTGGTAGAAAAGCCTGAGATAGGCGAAATTCCACAGCACTGGAGGGAAGGTGGTTACCTTTCGAAGAAAAAAGTTCCTCTTGATCCATGGGGTCATCCTTATGTATATATATCCCCTGGAGTTCATAACAAGGATTTTGATCTTTATTCACTGGGCAAGGATGGAAAAGAGGGAGGCAAAGGATACGATGCAGATATTACAAACTGGGAGTAAATTACCGGGAATGTATGAAGAATAAAAAGGCTTTTACATTTATTGAACTTCTTGTTATCCTCTCGATCATATCAATAGTAGCGTTTTTGACGCTGCCAAGACTTGCTACTGTTATAAAACCAAAGAGAATAGAAGCATTTGCATACCGCCTGAGAGATACCCTGAATTATCTAAATGAGACTGCCATTTTAAAAAAGAAGGTTTATTTGTTTGTTTTTGACCTTGAAGAAAAGTCCTATTATTTCAGAGTTTCTGAGCGAGGTAATTTAGAGGGTAAAGTAAAGGATAGATACTTAAAAAAGGTTGATTTTCCTGATTTTCTAGAGATTAAAATGCTTAAAATGCAGCCAGGAGGCGAAATACGAGAGGGAAGAATGATAGTACCTTTTACTCCTAAAGGTATTCTATATCCATTTTTAATTGATTTATCGGATGGTGAAAGGGAATATGTCCTCGAAGGAAATGTAGTTAATTCAAAGATTGAATTAAAAATGCTTAAAAGAGAAGCATATTAAGTTAAACAAACTCAATTTCACCCCAGGCAGCTGCTTTTTCCTTAATTATGATTATACCTCCCTTTATACAGTCTATTCCCTTTGCATAATCGACCGTATTTTCTAGATCATCAACTGATTTTACCATATTGCTTATTGCGGTGGCAAAAATGTCAGCTGAAATTGCAGATTCAGCAATAATTACAGTCGCATCTGTATTACCAAAGTTTAATGAATGGCCTATTGATTTTGATGAAGTGCAGACTCCATAGGGTCTATTGTTTCCTCTAAGCTTAATTCTTAATTTATCCTTGAAAGGTGACTCTTCACCGGCATATATCATCAAAACTCTGTCCATTGAGGAGTTTATAAATATATCTCCGCCGTTTTCAATGATTAGTTCCTTTGAAAATCCAAGCAGTGATTCACCTACACATTGAGCCACAGCACCAGCAACACCTGCCATAGGACCAACATTCGCCTGCTTTGAAACCCGAATTATATCTCTAATATAAGGGTTTTTAGTCTCCAGATGAATTGGTTTTAGTGAAGTTTTAAATAATGGATTATTTTTAATTATTTTTTCAATAGCTTTTCTGCAGTTAATAAGAAGGGAAAAAGCAATATCCGATAGATCCTTTTCTGCAAATACGATTAGATCTGATTCTTTGTATGATACACTGAATTCCACGAGATTACCCGGTTTTTGCCATTTGCGATAAAAACGGATTGTATAATCTTCAGGTTTCATAATTTCTTCAAATTTTCTATTGCTTCTTTTATATTTTCCTGCCCGAATATTGCCGTGCCTGCTACAAGAATATTAGCTCCGGTTTTAACTATATTCCGTGCTGTGAGAAGGTTTACACCGCCATCTACTGCAATATCATACTTTAAATTATTTTTTATTCTGAAATTATGGGCTTCTTCCATTTTTTTAAGGGTATCCCTGATAAACTTTTGCCCACCAAAACCAGGAAATACACCTAGAATTAATAGATAATCAATGAGATGTAGATAATTGTAAATCGCTGAAAGGGGTCTATCCGGGTTAATTGCAAGGCCGGGTTTAATGCCGGATTTTCTTATTTTATTTAATATACTTCTAACATCCTTTGGAACATCCTCTTGAATTGTTATATAATCTGGCTTTACCCTTATAAAATCTTCGATTCTATCCTCAGGGTTTGAAATCATGAGATGCGCCTCAAGCGGGATATTTACCCTTTTTTTTAATGCAGGTATAAGGTCAATTCCAAAACTTATATTTGGCACGTAGTGTCCATCCATATAGTCTATATGTAGCAGATTTGCTCCGCCCTGTTCAGCGGAGATAGCTGCATCTGCAAGATACCCGTAATCAGCCGCTAAAAGTGATGGGCTAACCTTCAATGGAAACTCTGAAGAAATCATTTTTTGTTTTTACCTCCCCAACATAGTTTTTTAAGGTATCTTCAAGACTTGTAAGAGCATTGCTAATCGCTTTTTCTTCTGCACCTTTCTCAGTTCGACCGGCCCCTTTACCTTCTGTTGTACTTTTAAAGTAAACCATACCACTTTCTGAATCAGCAATAATTGTCTGAATTATGATCTTCTTTAAATAAAAATCAAAGGATTGCTGAACTGTTATTGGCTTATCTATAGCCAGAAGAATTAGAATGTCCGAAGCGGTTTCCCTTCCAAGGTTTTTAATAGCAGTTTTATCATTCTTTATTGCCCTGCTGAAAAGTGAAACATTGAAAGAGGGAATGATACTTACATTACTAAATCCACTCTGTTTTAAAAAATCGGCAACAATTTGTGGTATCAGGCTTAATATATTATCTATATTTGAGAAATTATTGGATTCCGTTAAAATTCTAATAGTGCTATCCATAACAGAAAGATTGGTAAAAGTAAATATTTTTGTAAGTTTATTTATAATCATTCCATCTTCAGTTTTGGGAATAGTTACGTATGCTTCAACTGAAATATTATCGGTATAGTTTTCAATTTTATCAATAAAACATTTTGCTTCACCAATATCATTGGTTATACCATCATGTGTATAACTGCCTGTGGCATTAATAAGCCTAAAATGAACCGGCATCCCCTGAACAGGTACATTTTTTTTATTAATTTTCCTCATTACTTTGTAAATAACAGGATTCATAATTCCCTTTCCTCTTTTTATTATTTCCTGGGTCCCAGATATTACAGAGTATAGAGAGACAATTAGGCTATCGTATCTATTTGAAAACTCTTTGTTCTTTGGATTTAGATCAATGGCAAGTTTGAGGTAATAGAGAGCGTTGTAGATATCACCCTTCTTTTCATACTCAAGGGCCTTTTTATAGTATTCATCAGCCACAACAATTTCTTCTTTCTCGGGCTGTTTACTTAAAAATGATAACTTAATATGGGCACAGGCTATTAACGAAAGAGAAATCGAGATTAATAGAATAAACTTTAGAATTATGTCTCTATTCAATCTTATCCCCTGAAAATAACTATAAAATCTATTACTACATAAAAATTATAGCAGATAATAGATTATTTTAAAATACATATTTCTTCCCAAAGCAATTAGTTTATGATAGATTTATATTATGGTAAAATATAATGCGGAGTCAAATGGATGGTAACAAATGAAAACAGCAAAACAAAGATAATTTCGATCGCATCCGGTAAGGGTGGCGTCGGAAAATCGGTTATTTCTGCAAACCTGGGCATTTCCCTTGCGCAGGAAGGTGCCAGAACTGTGGTAATTGATCTATCCCTTGGCAATTCCAATCTGCACAGCTTCCTGGGACTAAAAAATATCAATCCCGGAATTGGAAACTACCTTGTTTCAAAGAGGTATGATTTTAACGATATTGTTTTCCCTACGGAGTTTAATGGTCTTTGGTTTGTACCGGGAGATGTATTTGTTGTAGGTACTGCAGATATTCAAACATCGCAGAAAAGCAGGCTTATAAATGATATTTTGAAACTCAATGTGGATTATGTAATCCTTGATCTTGGGCCAGGGAGCAGCCGATCTATTATTGATTTTTTTCTAATCTCTAACTCAGGATTCTTGGTAGTTACACCTGTTACTACTTCTCTATTGAGCAGTTTTTCTTTTTTGAAGAATACGATAATGCATATGATTCTTGATGCCTTTTCTAAAAACACTAAGGTAAGCTCTTATTTGAAGAGGATTATAAAAGAGAATAAACCTGGAGATTTTCCTACTATGGAAGAGATATTATTGAATATTAAGAAGACAGATTCAAAATCATATAAAAAATTGAAAAAGATTCTATCCACATTACAACCCAAAATGATTCTGAATAACGCAAATACTCCGGATGATATTTATAATGCTAAAAAGCTTGAAGAGTTAATATATGATAATTTAATGATAAATATTGAATGTATGGGGTTGATATTCAAAGATGAGGCTGTTGATGAATCGCTCGAAGATCTTGTACCCATTATGAAAAATAATACTGATTCTATTTTTGCCAAAGAGGTACACAGAATTGCACTAAAGATAGTTCAATCGCCTGAGTTTCCTAAGATGCCTCTGGATCTTGAATATTATGAGGATAGTTACGAGCTTGCAAAAATAGAAGCAGAAAATGATTATCAGGAAATATTCTCCTCTCAACCGATAGAAAACAAGTTTGACATGGAAGAATTAATGACTGTTATTAAAGATCAAAAAAGGCAGATTAATGAGCTCCGAGGGACTATCAGGATGCTGACTCTAAAAAATGAGTTCTAATTGCCAGGATGAGAGTTTTGAACCTTCTATATAATAAAAATGCTCTGAATTAAAAGGAAACTATAATATATTTTGCTTGCTATACCAAAAACTTCACTTTTATCTGGAGCAGTATAAAGTAGAATAATCTATTCGATTTTATAATCTATAAAATCTTTGAATATCTTTTTAATAACTCTGCCTGCCTTTTCTGCATCAATCTTGGGCACATTGGCATCGCGCCAAATTGTATCAACAAAAAACTTTTCCATTACTTCGACAATATCATCAGTTGGATAGAAGATATATGAGAAATTGTGCCCCTCTGTTTTAAGTATTGTAAAAGATGTGTAGGTAACTATGGGCTTTTTCCCTATCATAATTCTGTCCTGCCTTTTAGAAACTATTGTTTCAACTTCGTTGAATCGATAAGGTATCTTATGTGCATCATCCCTATAGGCAGGTTCTGTGAACTTCTTCGGATAATTAGCGGGTTCAACAAGAACAAACATCTTTTTACCATCTGCCTGAAAAGTTAACCCTTCATCATTGAGATATATATCCTTAACATTGTTGTACGAAGTTACTTCATACTTGGAATAAGTTGAGTTTGCATCAAAAAACGCACTTACAATATAACCACCGTCTGTTGGCAGTTCATTCTTACTGTAGGCAGAAAACAATTCCTTCAATATTGCCATCGTAATCTCCTATTTTAATTTCGATTTACAAATAAAATTATAGGATATTAATATTAAGAATGCAATTTTATTTGACTTGTTAGAGGATTAATTTCATTTTGTTTGTATGGAATTGGAAGAATCTTTTAAAATACTTGGCATTGATGAAAATGCCTCAATCGAAGAGTTGAATATTACCTTTAGAAAGCTTGCCAAAAAATATCATCCAGATTTTAATCATGATCGGGAAGAGTGGGCTAATAAGAAAATGACACAGATAAACCTTGCTTATGAGGTTGCTCTAAATTACTTTACATCTCCTTCTAGAAAAAGCGCTTCAAAAGACTTTAAAGATAGGATATGGATTTTTAATAAGTATTTTAACAGGGCAAAAAATTACATACTCCAGGGAATGCTTATATACTACCAGTATGGGCTTGAAAACCCACATTTAAGAAATGAAGGGGTTAGAAGAATAAGGTTTAATGATTCAATAAGGTATGTAGAAAAAGGGATAAAATCTCTTAAAGATATATATTCAACTATAACGGATAAAGCTCAAAAGGAAAGTTGTAAAATTTTACTTGAGTTTTCTACAGCGTTTTTTAGAAATATGAATAGTAGTACCTATTTCAGACCATCAGGTAACGCATATGAAGATGAGGCTTATTGGCACTTTCACAATGGAATAGTTTTACTGGATGAAGCAATAAAGGAGATATTTTTTGGAGATCTTATTATAAATATACCAAATAGGGGAAATTATATTTCGAAGTTGAGCAGAAGCTACGAAGAGTTTGTACTGGTGGTATCTGAGTATCCAAAAAGTTCATGGGTAGTTGATACCATACTTCAAATTTATCTTGTAGAATTATTAACGAAACTGATTAAAGTTTTTAAGGAGATGAATTACTGATCTTATTGATAAAAGAGACAAAATACTTGAAAAGCTTCGTTTTTATTTATATTATAAAGAAAAAGTAAGGAGATGATATGGCACTTTTTATTCAGAAAAGAGAAAAAAGTATTGTAGATGATATTAAAAAGCATGCTGATACGGTTACTGAAACGGTTAAAAATTTTGTAGAAGCTCTCAATTTATATCTTGATGGGGATAAAGAAAAATCCCAGGAACAGACAAAGCTTGTCCACAAGTTGGAAGCGCAAGCGGATGATTATCGTAGGAAAATCGATAGAGAGATGTATGAAGGTGCTTTTATGCCCTCAATTAGGGAATCACTTTTTGTTACAGTAGACGCTGTGGATGATGTGGCAAATGAGGCAGAAACCACAGGAGATATTCTCACCCTTATTCAACCCTCGATTCCTGATGAGATTGTTAGCGATCTTAGAGAAATGGGTAAATTAACAGTAATATGTGCAGAAAAGTTAAGGGATGGGGTCTATAACCTGTTTAATGATATAAACCTTGTTTTTGATGAGATGAAAGAAGTTGAATACTACGAGGGGGCT
>Ga0164318_10003779_pt1 | contig 14417 bp, 9 predicted proteins | sample GuaBasSedimGuay9_FD_113734 | JGI IMG/M metagenome (GOLD analysis project Ga0164318, IMG submission 113734) | Subseafloor sediment microbial communities from Guaymas Basin, Gulf of California, Mexico - Guay9, Core 4571-4, 0-3 cm | ecosystem: Environmental > Aquatic > Marine > Hydrothermal vents >...
TACGATTGCCACATTACAAGATAACCAACAAGTTTTAGAACCTTTGATATACGGACATGAGAAGAATTTAGTTTGTGCAACTTATGAACAAGACGGTAAAAGGTTAATTCTTGACGGCGGTTTCACACGATTATATGTTTCGTGGGATAATGCCGGAACCGGAAGATATGTGAAAAATGCAGCTGCCTGGCTTGTTAATTATGAGCGATTTGCAAAAAAAGATGAAAAAAGTTAAAAAATAATGTATTTTTTATGGAATAAATAAAATAAAAACATCTTAGTATTAAATGAGTTTTATTCATTAACCTAAACCTTAAAACTCGAAACTGCACAAAACCGAAAGCTGTCTGAAAAGGCAGCTTTTTTTTATTTATCAAATCCTCAAAAATCTTGAAATATTTAATTTTAATTTATATATTTGAGAATATTTCAAAGAATATTTTTTCAGAATTATGAATTTCTTCAATAAAAAAACTCCCCGATTATATTTTTTATTTGTTATAATATTTGTGAGTTTTTTTATGTCTTCTTGTGAAAGAGAAACCAATCTTTCCGCAAAAAAAGGAATAATAGATGTCCGAAATGCTGAATTGAAAGACGGCCGTATCTGTCGACTAAACGGTGAATGGGAGTTTTATTTCGGTGAATTACTTGAACCTTCTGATTTTAAAAATAAAAACAAAATCTTAAAAAAGAACTATATTCATGTTCCTAATTCATGGACAAATCAAAAAAAATACCATAATTATCCTGAATACGGATATGCAACTTATCGTTTGACAATTATGACAAATGATACATTGAAGCCGGTTCTTATTGACAATAAACGCATATTTACGTCTTGTAAAATTTGGTTAAACGGGATGTTGCTGCAAGAAATCGGAAAAGTTTCAAAAACATCCTCTGAATATACACCGGACTTAAAACTTTTGTTATCACAACCGGTTTATTTAAAAAAGAAAAATGAACTTATTATACAAGTCTCTAATTATGTTGACAGAAAAGCGGGAATTATAAGTTCAGTGAGAGTCGGTGATTATAATTCGTTTTATTCTCATAAAATAAATGAATTTATTTTAATGATTTCCGTTCTCAGTATTATTTTTATTATCGGTTTATATCATTTCATAATGTTTTTATTTATTAAAACAGATTATTCTTATTTGGTATTTTCAATTCTTGCGTTATTTTTTATTATTCTTGGTTTAGTAGGTACGGATACTTTGTTAAAGAATATTTTAAGCCCGAGTTTTAATACAATTACAAGATATTTTCATTCAATAGTTTCGCTGTATCCCACTTTTATTTTTCTGTTTTTTTATCTGTTGTTTAAAAGTGAAGTAAATAAAAAATTGTTGATTATTTCTTCCGTAATTTCCGGCTTGTTGTTAATTTTCAGTCTCATTTTTCCGATTCATATTGTCAGAGAGTATGTTTTTATTAAGGTTTTATTTATTTTAATCGTTTCTCTTTATTTTATTTTTTATTCTTTACCGAAATCAATTCTTAAAAAAAGGCAAGGGGCTAAATGGGCTTATATAGGAATGCTGTTGTTATTTCTTACGAATATTAATGATATTTTATTTACGCTTGATTTACTGAAAACAAGATATCTTGCTGTTTACGGTTTTCTTGCTTATATTATATTTCAATCGATGAATATTGCCGAACGATTCTCATTTTCGTATAAGAAAAATCGAAATTTAACCGAAGAACTCAGAATCCAAAATAAAGAGCTTCAAAAAGCAAAAATCAGAGCTGAAAATGCTGATAAATTAAAATCTGCATTTTTGGCAAATATGTCGCATGAAATCAGAACGCCCATGAATGCCATAATAGGATTCTCTGATTTGTTGGCAAATGACAAAGTTGATAAAGACAAAAGGAAAAGATTGACTTCTTATATTGTTAATAGCGGGAATTCACTTCTTCAATTAATTAATGACATTATTGATGTTTCAAAAATTGAAGCAGATCAAATAGAAATTAATAAATCAGAATGTTCTATTAATAAATTATTTGAAGAATTAGAACTGACATATTCCGAAAAAGAAGATTCTGATTTTTTCAGAAATACAAAGCTTCGATTTGTAAAAAAATATACTGATAATTTAAAATTGATTACCGATGAGATTCGTCTTAAGCAAGTTCTGATTAATTTAATTGATAATGCATTGAAATTTACCGAAAACGGTATAGTCGAAGTTATTTGTGAATTAAGTGAAAATAAACAATTTGTATTATTCAGCGTAAAAGACACCGGTATAGGAATGACAGAAGAACAAAAAGAAATTATTTTTCAACGATTTATAAAGCTGGAAAATGAAGCACAAAAATTATATCGCGGTGCCGGTTTGGGTTTATCCATTTCCGAAAGTATTATACGTTTATTGGGCGGAAAAATTTGGGTAGAATCCGAATTAAATAAAGGAACAACTTTTTATTTCACAATACCCTATCAAAATGACAAAGCAGAATAAGTTTATTTAATCACTTGTTTTGTTTAATGTTTCTTATTGTAATTTTTCTTATAATTTATAAACAATAGAATTAATATTCATTCCGGATCCGACGGAAGCAAACATAATTAAATCACCTTCATTAATTTTATGTGCCGGATATTTGCCTTTAAGAATTCTGTCATACAATGTCGGAATTGTTGCTACAGAGCTGTTACCCAGCTTATTAATACTCATAGGCATAATGTCTTTCGGTATCTCCTTTTGTAAATTATAAAGTTTGTAAAAGCGATGAACCATGGCATCATCCATTTTCTCATTTGCTTGATGGATGATTATTTTGTTTAAATCTTTGATATCGTAACCCGAACGATCCATTGCAAGTTTCATTGCTTGCGGAACATTTATTAATGAATATTCATAAATTTTTCTGCCGAACATTTTAATGTATCTTACATCTTGGTTAATATACGGATTAGTCGATTTTCCCGCATATAAATAAAATGCTTCTTTATAAGTGTCGGTTCTCATTGAAAAAGAAATTAATCCTTTCTTTTCGTCGCTTTCCTGTGCTTCAATTACGGCTGCACCTGCACCGTCTGCATAAATCATAGAATCCCTGTCGTATTCATCATTCACTCTTGAAAGTGTTTCTGCACCTATTATTAAAATACGTTTCGCTATTCCGGAATTAATATAAGCATGTGCTTGAATAAATGCTTGAATCCAACCCGGACATCCGAACAAGATATCATAAGCAACACAATTAGGATTTTTAATTTGCAGAAAATGTTTAACTCTGGAGGAAATATTCGGTAATAAATCCGATTGTATATTATCTTTATGTACATCACCGAAATTATGTGCTACAATTATTTGGTCTATTGTTTCAGGGTCAATACCTGCATCTTTTATGGCATTTTCAGCAGCAAAACCGGCAAGATTTGATGTGTTCATATTGTCGTCGGCATAGCGTCTTTCTTCAATACCGGTAATTGCATTAAATTTCTTGATAATTTCTTCTCCCGAAGAAAGTATGATTTTTTGATCTTCGGAAAAGAAATCTTGGTTTAGAAATTCTTCATTTTTTACAACTTTTTTAGGTGTATAACTTCCGGTTCCTATTATTACCGTATTTAAAAATTTCATAATATTACTTTATAAATTATAATTCAGTCGACAAAACTGGACTTTTATTTTTTAAAAACAATAAAAAAAGTGGATTTTAACATTTATTTAGATTATAAAGATTTCTTTTTAAAAATGATTATTTAACTTCAAGAATGTTATTTTTGCGATTTTAAGGATAAACAGATACAAAAATAATGAACTTAATAAAATCTAAAATATATAAAACGTCAAAAGAAAGAATTGAAGAAACAAAGGCACAAAGCGATGCTCCGAAATTATACATTGAAACATACGGTTGCCAAATGAATGTTTCCGACAGTGAAGTCGTTAATTCGATTATGATTGATAACGGTTATGCGTTGACTGATGATGTGAATGAAGCAAATGTAATTTTTATAAATACATGTGCTGTTCGAGATAATGCCGAACAAAGAATACGGAATCGTTTACAAGCTTTAAATGCTTTGAAGAAAAAACGAAAGGGTTTAATCATCGGTGTTCTGGGTTGTATGGCCGAACGTCTAAAAGAAAAACTGGTTCAAGAAGAACAAATGGTTGATATTGTTGCCGGTCCGGATTCGTATCGAACATTACCGCAATTAGTCAAACAAGTTGAAATCGGACAAAAAGCGATTAATGTTCTTTTATCGAGAGATGAAACATATGCTGAAATAAGCCCCGTGAGAAAAGATGCCAATAATGTTACGGCATTTATTTCAATAACAAGAGGTTGTGATAATATGTGTGCGTTTTGTGTCGTTCCTTTTACAAGAGGACGTGAGCGAAGCCGTAATCCTGAAAGCATTTTAAGAGAGCTACGTGAAGTTATTTCGGAAGGATACAAGGAAGTAACTTTGCTGGGACAAAATGTGGATAAATACAATTGGAATAACGGAGAAGTTAATTTTGCTCAATTACTTAAATTGACTGCTGAACTTGACCCGAAGGTAAGAGTCCGTTTTTCAACTTCATATCCGCAAGATTTTACGGATGAGGTCATAAAAACAATGGCTGCTTATAATAATATTTGTAAATATATTCATTTACCCGTTCAATCCGGCAGTAACGTGATGTTGGATAAAATGAAGCGCGGTTATACGCGTGATTGGTATTTAAACCGAATTAATGCTATCAAAAAATACATTCCTGATTGTGCAATTTCTACTGATATGATTTCCGGATTTTGCGGAGAAACGGAAGATGACCATAAAGATACTTTAGAATTGATGAAAAATGTAGGCTATGATTTTGCTTATATGTTTAAATATTCCGAACGCCCGAATACTTTTGCAGCACGTAATTTTGAGGATGATATTAGTGAAGAAACCAAAAAAAGACGTTTAAGTGAGATTATTGCTTTACAACAAAAATTATCTCTGCAAAGTAATGAAAAAGATATAGGCAAAGTTTTTGAAGTACTTGTTGAAGGATTTTCTAAAAAATCACAAGATCGATTATTCGGCAGAAATTCACAAAATAAAGTAATTGTTTTTGATAAAATTGATGCAAAAATCGGTGATTATGTGAATGTTATTGTAAAATCATGTACTTCTGCCACATTGTTGGGTGAAATTGAAAAATAATTTTTATATTTGTTATTCTATTCTAAACTAAATAAAACACTTATGAAAAAACAAATATTTATATCAGTTTTGATGTTATTTTTTGTTCAAATTCTTTTTGCACAAACACATCCCGATTTTACGATTATAAATCAAATAAAAACAACACCGGTAAAAAATCAACAACTTACCGGTACATGCTGGTCGTTTGCTACAACTTCTTATCTGGAAACCGAAGCTTTGCGTCTGGGAAAAGAGGAACTTAATTTGAATCCGATGTATTTTGCATATTATGCATATATTGATAAAGGATATGATTATGTGCGACATCACGGAAATTTTAATTTTTCGGAAGGCGGACAAGCCCATGATGTTATGAATGTAATAAGAAAATACGGCGTTATGCCGGTTTCTGCATACTCAGGGAAAAAATATGATGTGCCGTATTTTGACCATTCCGAAATGGATAAAGACTTACACAGTGTGGTTGAAAATGCCGTAAAAGGTGCAAAAGAAATATTATCACCTACTTGGTTTGTTTCTTTTAAAGGAATTCTTGATGCTTATCTAGGTGAACCTTCCGAATATTTTACTTATAAAGGTAAAACTTATACTCCGCTCAGTTTTAATAAAATAATTACCGGTATAAAACCTGATAATTATATTGAATTTACTTCTTATACGCATCATCCTTTTTATCAATTAGTTGATTTAGAATTACCGGATAACTGGTCGCACGACAGATATTACAATATTCCTTTGGAAGATTTAATAAAAATTATGAATAATGCTTTGGATAAAGGATTTTCTGTTGATTGGGACGGTGACGTAAGTGAAAAAAAATGGGATAATGTAAATGCAACGGCAGAATTAAGAGATATTGATTATACCAGAATTCAAAAAAGTAATTATCAAGCTTACAGACAAAGAACCTTTGATAATTATACAACTACAGATGATCATCTCATGCAGATTACCGGAACAGCAAAAAATAAAGACGGTAAATTGTATTATCTGACAAAAAATTCGTGGGGAAATGATTATAATAAATACGGCGGATATCTTTATATGTCAAAAGATTTTGTGAAAGTTAAAACCATTGCAATAATGATTCATAAAGATGCAATACCGGAAGAAATTGCAAAAAAATGCGGAATATAATAATAATTTGACATCATTTAAATGATATTGCAAAATAATATTCAGGGTTTCTCTTCAGCGAAACCCTTTTTTATTGCTTACTTTTTAATATCGTAAAAACATCTTTTCGGAGAGTAAATTTTTTCTTCCGTTTTTAACTCTTTAATTAATTTACTGACTTCTTTTGAGTCAATTCCGGTTTTATCAGTAATTTCACCGGGACGCATCGGTTTTCCGGTTTCTTCGAGGCTTTTTAAGATTTGGTCTTTTTTATTCATCGTTACTTAAACTAAAGTTTATAAAATTTGTTAATTAAATTTTAGTAAATTTACAAAAGCAAAAAATAAAATTATGAAAACTTTAAAAATAGTTTCATTAATTCTGATAAACGGAATTATAGTATTAAATATAAATGCTTGTTCGGAGACGAATAATCAAAAAAATGCCGAAAAAACTTTATCTGCTGTTGATTCGAGAAAAGATATTGATACACTTAGGTTTATTACGGAAACACCGTCTGTTTTTAAAACCCCCGAATCTGTTAAATTTGACAGAATCAAGGGTATTTTATATGTGGCAAATATTAACGGCAAACCAAGCGAAAAAGACGGCAACGGTTTTATTTCTAAACTTAATATTAACGGAGAGATTCTTGATTTAAAGTGGATTACGGAGCTTAATGCACCGAAAGGCATGGGAATTTTTGACGACAAACTATATGTGACGGATATTGATAAATTGGTTGAAATTTCAATTTCTGAAGGGAAAATAATTCAAAGATTTCTTGCAAAAAATGCTGAATTTTTAAATGATATTGATATTGATAAAAACGGAAATGTTTATGTTTCGGATATGGCTACGGGTAAAATTTGGATGTTGAAAAATAATACGTTTGAAATATGGTTACAATCTGAGGAACTTATCCATCCGAACGGTTTATTTGTTAAAGACGAGAATTTATTAATAGGAACGAAAACAAAAATTTTATCCGTTAATCTGAAAAGTAAAAAGATTAACAGCTTGATTAAAAATACCGGAAGTATTGACGGATTGGAATTTGCCGATGATGACAAATATCTTTTTTCTGATTGGTTCGGGCATGTTTATATTGCAAAAGCCGGCGGTGAAAAGAAACTATTACTGAATACATCAGAAAAAAAAATAAATGCAGCAGACATAGAATTTATTCGTGATAAACAATTACTGCTTATCCCGACATTTTATCATAATACGGTTTCATTTTATAAACTTATAAAATAATAAAAAGAAATCGGTATTTATTTTGTTTTGTATTTATCAATTACTTTGCTGAAGATTTCTTTACTGATCGGTTTTGAAATAAAATCATCACAACCGGCTTTTAATGCTTTTTCTTTTTCTTCGGGAGTTGAATACGCTGTTTGAGCAATAACCGGTAAATCGGGTCTGAATTCTTTTATTAATTTAGTCGCTTCATAACCGTCCATTACAGGCATTTTCAGATCCATCAATACAAAGTCAATATCGCTTCTTTCTTTGCATAATTCTACAGCTTGTTTTCCGTCAATGGCATGTAAAACGATTAAATCTTTTACAAAATATTCCAGTAAAGTTTCGATATAAATGAAGTTTACTTCTTCATCTTCTGCAATTAAAATTGTTTGTGTTTTTTTGTCAGTCATAGTCTTTTTTTTAGTTTTTATAATATGATTATCTTCAAACGGTTTGTAAGGGATTGTAATATAAAAAGTCGAACCTTTTCCTTTTTCGGATTCTAAAGTGATTGTTCCGCCCAGTAATTCAGCATTTTCTTTGGCTATGGATAAACCTAAACCCAAACCGCCGGCATGTTCCGAAACTTTTTTCTCTTCTTGTGAAAATCGTTCGAAAATTGTTTCTTGTTTCTCAGGTTTTATACCAATGCCCGTGTCTTTTACATAAATCATAATGGTATCATTTTTTACTCGATAACCGAATTCAATGAATCCTTTGTTTGTAAATTTAAGTGCATTTTCTAACAGATTACTAAGAATTTTATTTAATTTAGAACTGTCAGTCAGAACCATACTTTCAGTATCCGGAAGTCCTTTTTTAAGATACAGAGGCGTTTTGTTTTCTTTGGCTCTTATATCAAAAATTGAAAACAATTCTAAAAATAAATCATTTAAATAGACTTTGTTTTCAATTGCTTTAACTTGTTTCGTTCCGAGTTTTGAAATTTCAAGAATGTCATCAATTATTCGCATTAATTGCTTTCCGCTGTTTTGAATAATACTGATATAATTAATGAGTTTCTCGGGAGGCAAATCAGGTGTGCTCAGAAGTTCGGAAAAACCTAAAATCCCGTTCATCGGAGTTCTGATTTCATGCGACATATTATTGATGAATTCTGTTTTTAAACGGTCACTTTCCTCAGCTTTTTCTTTGGCTTTTAATGTTTCTTCTTGTGCTTTTTTCAAATCTGTAATATCAATTATGACACCTCTTAAACCTACAGGTTTTTTATTTTTTAAGGTTACGGAAGAGAAAATTAATACCGGAAATGTTGTTCCGTCTTTTCTTAAAGCTGTAAAATTCCGATTTTCAGGTTCTTCACCTTGAAGAACTTTTTGAAAATCAGTTTTTGCTTTTTCTCTGTCCTCGGGTATTAAAGCCTGCATAAGATTTATCCCTTTTTCAAAATCTTCTCTTGTATATCTGAAAAATTCAAATGCTTGTTCGTTTACATAAGTTAAATTTCCTTCAATATCACATTCGTAAATAATTTGGGGTAATAGATTTGTTAAATCTTTAAACCGTTGTTCACTTTCTTCTGCAATTTCTTTTGCTTTTTTGAGATCCTCATTTTGTGATTTGTATTCTTCGTTTAGTGCAAAATATTCTTTGTTTTTTTCTGTGAGCTCTTCATTTAATGATAAGTATTCTTCGTTTAATGAAGCATATTCTTCATTTTGAATTTTGAGTTTTGTTGCATTTTCTTTTTGTTCTGTTATATCATTAAAAAAACCGACATTACATTCAATACCGTCAATTAAATTTGTAGTCGTATTTATATTTGCATAAAAAACAGTTCCGTCTTTTCTTAAACAGGGGATATTTGTTGCTAAAACTTTTTCTTTTTTTGCTTGAGCGTTGAATTCTGAAACGACAAATTCAAGAGCATCTTTAGGGTGAATATTATTTACTGAAAGTTTTGTAAATTCTTTTTCTGAATATCCGAACATCTCGCAAATTGCAGGATTAGCTGAAATAAATTTCATATCCTTAATATCGGCAATCAAAACACCTATTGTAGAATTATCAAAAAGCTTTTGATATTTTTTTTCACTTTCTTTTAAAGCTTCTTGTGATGTATATTCTTGCGTTATATCTCGATAATTAATTACAATACCGTTTATGGGTGTATCAAGAAGATTCTTTCCCGTTCCTTCAAGATAATGATATGTTCCGTCTTTATGCAGAGCTTTGAATGAGATTTTTTTTACTTGATTTGGTTTGCTCAGACTTTCTTGTATTTGTTTCCTTAAATTTTCTTTGTCATCCGGATGAATAAAATTGAATACATTTTTACTCAGCATTTCTTCAGCGGAAAATCCCATTACTTTTTCATATGAAGGACTTCGATACAGTGATTTTCCGTTTTTATCTATAACTGAAATAACATCACTGCTGTTTTCTGTTAAAGATTTAAAGTAAGTTTCACTTTTCAACAGCCTTTTTTCAGTTTTTTTTCGTTCAGAAATATCATGAATAATTACGTATATAAATGTTTTGGTTCCGTTTTTAAAAGGGGAAGCATAAACCTCTACATCTTTTATTTCTCCTTCAGCTGTTTTATGCTGAAATTCAAAAAGTGCAGATTTGTTCTTTACGGTTTCATTAATTTTTTTTTGAATTTCGGAAGCAGATAACAGATATAAATCATTAACTGTTTTTTTAAGGAGTTCTTCTTCAGGGTATTTGTAGAAATTAACAGCTGCTTTATTGGCTTTTATTATTTGTTTTGTTTCAACATCAATTTGCATCATTACGGCATGGTTATTATCAAAATAACTGTTAAATCGATTATCCTTGGTTTCAGAGTTTAGTTTCTCTCGAAGACGTTTATTTTCTTTTTCTAATTCTTTGTATGTTGGTTTATTCGACATTATAATCGATAGGATTCAGTGTTAAAAAAAACGTATAAATTTTACGTTGACGTAAATTTATATTTTTTTTTTAAATATTTTCCAAATAATTAAAAAAATATAAATGTGAATAACAAAAAAAACTCCTTCAAAGAAGGAGTTTTTGTGCCCGGAACAGGGGTCGAACCTGCATGTCCTTGCGGACACATGAACCTGAATCATGCGCGTCTGCCAATTCCGCCATCCGGGCAATATCTTGAGGAGTGCAAAAGTATAAAAAACTTTAATTCAGCAAATGTTTTTTCCAAAAGTTAAGCATCATTGTGTAAAGATGGTAGCGTGTATTGCCTCCGTATATGCTGTGATTTCTGTTTGTGTAATAGAATTCGTTAAATTGCTTATTTGCCTGAACAAGTGCTTCCGAAAATTCGGCAGAATTTTGCCAATGAACATTATCGTCACCGGTTCCGTGAACCAAAAGGAAATCACCTTTTAGTTTATCGGCAAAATTTATAGGTGAATTGTCATCATATCCGTTCGGATTTTCTTGCGGTGTTCGCATAAATCGTTCGGTGTAGATATTATCATAGTAACGCCAATTTGTTACAGGTGCAACGGCAATCCCGGTTGAAAAATAATCGGCTCCTTTGGTCATGCAAAGCGAGGTCATAAATCCGCCGTAACTCCAACCCCAAATCCCGATTTTTTCCGGATTTACATAATCTTGATTTTGCAACCATTTTGCAGTTTCAATTAAATCAATTGTTTCATATTTACCCAGTTCTAAATAAGTTAATTTACGAAAATCTTCACCTCTTGCTCCGGTACCGCGCGAATCAACACAAACCATAACGATGCCTTGTTGTGCCAATAGATTATCCCAACCGAAATCCCAATGATTTAAAACTTCTTGAGAGCCGGGTCCGCTGTATTGTGTGATAACGACAGGATATTTTTTTGTATTATCAAAATCAGGCGGTTTTATCATCCAAGCATTCAGCTCAATACCTTCCGATGTTTTAAAAGAGAAAAATTCTTTATTGACACCTCCGTATTCATTCACAAGTTTTTTCACACGTTTATTTTCTTCCAAAATTCTGATTAGATCCCCTTTAGTATTATGCAAAGTAACGTAATTCGGGGTTTCTGAGTTTGAAAAATAATTAATGTAATAGTTAAAGTTTTTACTGAATTCAGCTTTGTTTGTTCCTAATTGTTCGGAGAGTTTATTTTTTTTTGTTCCCTTAATATTTACCTTGTAAACAGCTCTGTTAACAGGCGATTCTTCAGCCGATTGAAAATAGAATAATTTTCGATTTTTGTCATAACCGTAAAAATCCGTAACATCCCATTTCCCGGAAGTTAATTGTTTGACTTCTTTACCGTTTATGTCATGAAGATACAAATGGCGGTATCCGTCTCTTTCACTTGTCATTACAAAATGTTTGCCGTCATCAAGAAAACGTAAATTATCAAAATTAGCTTCATCAATATAGTATTTATTGGTTTCTGTATAAACAACATTCGTGTTTCCGTTATTCGGGTCGGCAAAAAGCAGTTCAAATTTATTTTGAAGACGGTTTAGTCGAAAAATGGCCAATTTATTAATGTCTTTTGTCCAACGAATTCGCGGGATGTAAATGTCGGTTTTTTTACCTATGTCTGCATCTATTGTTTTTTGTGTTTCAATATTATAAATGTGAATACTTACCACTGAATTAGATTCACCGGCTTTCGGATATTTAAAGCTTCGGCATTCGGGATACAATTTATTTTTTATCAGTTCGGGATGACTTCCTGCAAACATGGTCATTCCGAACATTTTTACTTTTGATTCGTTAAATTTAATGTAGGCAATTGTTTTCCCGTCGGGCGACCATTCATAAGCTTTATTAAATTCAAATTCTTCTTCATAAACCCAATCAGGAATTCCGTTTATTATTTTATTATGTTCACCGTCAAAAGTTATTTGTGTTTCTTTTCCGGTTTCTAAATTTTTAATGTATAGATTATTTTTTCTGACAAAAGCAATTTTTTTAGAATCAGGCGAAAAACTTGCAATTTGTTGATTGCCGTTTTCCGAAACAGGATTCAATTTTTTTGTTTGAACATCATAAACAAAATATTCAGCCGTAAAGGATCTTCTGTATATTCTTTTATAGTTTGTTTGCAGTAAAATTTTACTTTCATCTGAGTTAAACTCATAGTTTCCGGGATTTATGCCTGCATCAACAGCTTTAAAAATCGTGTCGGTAACTTCACCTGTTTCATAACTGTATTTAACAATGTTTCCGACTCGGTCGCTTGTTGAATAATGAATCCCGTCATTCATTGAACGCACACCATATACGGAATTTGTCCAAAAAGTCCAATTTTTCCATAAATCGTCAACCGTAATTTTTTTAAAAGAATTTTGTTGAGCAAAAATGCTGCTTGTAACCAGAATACTTAGAATTAATAAATTAAATTTTCTATATTTTTTCATACCGGTATAAAATTTGATTAATTTTCAACAAATATAAAGTTTTACGGTTTAAATCATATAAAAATATTATTTTTGAAAAAAATTAAATTATGAGAGATTTTGATTCGGCTTTTTTAAGCTCATTATTGTTGCTTTATGATAGTTTTGAAGATCACGGAATTTCATTGGTATATGTCGGTAAATTTAATCATACGATTACAAAAGTTTTTACGGCTTTAACAAGTGAAGATACCGAGAAATTAAATGAAGCTCCTAAAGTACAACGAACTTTACACCATTCATTAATTGAGATTCTTCAAAATATGACAAAACATTCAAATAATATGTTTCATGATATCAGTTTCGGTAAGGGATTGTTCATGTTAGGCAGAAAAAATGAAGCCTATCATATTATTACTGCAAATGTTGTAAATAATGAACAAGAGGAAAATTTAAGAACTGCTATTGATGATCTTAATGCTTGTACTCCTGAAGAATTAAAAGCGATGTATAAAAAGCAATTGCGCGAAGGGAAAATTTCAGGCAAAGGCGGTGCCGGCTTAGGTTTAATAGATATCACCAGAAAAACCGGAAACCCTTTGGATTATATGTTCTTTCCGGCAGATGATCAAAATAAATATTTTGTGCTTAAAGTTAAGGTGGATTCTCAATTAAAAGAAGAAGAAGCGTAGCTTTAATGAAGCCGGTACAAAAGATATCTTTAAAGGAATACAATACGTTTAACATTGATGTTAATGCATTGTATTCTTTTTTTTGTAAATCGGAGAAGGATTTATTTGAAATTCTTAAGTCTGATTTTGTAAGAGAAAAAAAAATAATAATCTTAGGGGGAGGAAGTAATTTGCTTTTTACCGGAGATGTGGAGGATGTATTAATCTTGATGCGAAATAAAGGAATTGAGATTGTTGAAAAAGATAAAGAAACTGTTTTTGTAAAAGCATCAGCCGGTGAAATTTGGGATGAATTTGTTGATTGGTGTGTTAATAACAGTTACGGCGGAATTGAAAACCTTTCTTTAATTCCCGGAACTGTCGGTGCATCACCCGTACAAAATATTGGTGCTTACGGTGTTGAAGTAAAAGATGTTATTGAAGAACTGGAAGCTGTAAATATAAAAACAGGAGAAAAAAAAGTTTTTAAAAATATCGAATGTAATTTTGCATACCGTAACAGCATTTTTAAGAATGAATTAAAAGGAAAGGTGATAATCACCCATGTATGGTTTGAATTATTGCGAAAGCCAAAATTTGTTCTAGATTATGGTAATTTAGCTAATGAGGTTGAGAAATATGGTGAGGTAAATCTTTCAAATATCCGTAAGGCTATAATTGATATTCGTTCAAGTAAACTTCCTGATCCCAATGAAATGGGTAATGCGGGTAGTTTTTTCAAAAATCCGGTTATTAATAAAGATAAATACGAAAGATTAGCTAAAGAATATTCCGACATAAAAGGCTTCAAATTAACCGATGATGAATATAAAGTCCCTGCAGGCTGGCTAATTGAAAAGGCTGGATGGAAGGGTGCTCGAACA
>Ga0164318_10003781_pt1 | contig 14416 bp, 11 predicted proteins | sample GuaBasSedimGuay9_FD_113734 | JGI IMG/M metagenome (GOLD analysis project Ga0164318, IMG submission 113734) | Subseafloor sediment microbial communities from Guaymas Basin, Gulf of California, Mexico - Guay9, Core 4571-4, 0-3 cm | ecosystem: Environmental > Aquatic > Marine > Hydrothermal vents...
ATAGATAAAGGGTATTACAGCGGCAGATCGCGATTTAAACTTTCTGAAAACCCCTTATTTTTCTGTACAACTCATTCTATTTTCCGATTTCGTGGAGAGATAAATGTAAGATTAAGAAGACCTGGTAGAATACTTGATTATATTCGCTAAAAATACAATATGAGAAGGAAAATAAAAAAATGTCACGAAAAATTACCCTGTTATCTAGTTACATTAATTTCCTGAACTGTTTTCCGGCGTAAATTGTCGTTTTATTTTGGAGACTTGCAGGTTTAATTTCTACAATTTCAGCCAGACGTGGTTCAGTGCATAAATAATTTTTCAAATCTTTAATATCTATGTTAGATTTGATAAATTTAGTTCGACCATATCTTCCCGTTGATTTAACCCGTGCATTAACCATTCCCGCGAGATCAAGTTCCCGAATTAATTCAGAAACACGGCGTTGAGTTAATTTATTTAATCCAGGGATAAATTTGACAAGTTCAACATATGTGTTATAGATATCCCCAGTAATAACAGCACCTTGCTTTGAGTGCTTTTCTAATTGAAAAAGACTAAGGAGAATCATTTTACTTTGAAGAGGTAGTGCTTCAAAATATTCTTTCATTTTATCTTTTTCCATATTTTCTTGGGCAGCATAAACATGATCTATTACAACTTTTTTTGCATTTCTACGCTCAGCACATTCGCCTGCTTTGCGTAATAAATCAAGTGCCTTTCTTGCATCACCATGTTCTTTGGCAGCTAATGCCGCACATAAAGGAATCACACTTTGATCCAAAGCATGAGGAAAAAATGCTCTTACTGCGCGTTGGTCCAAAATATCTTTGATTTCAAGAGCATTATAAGCAGGAAATACAATATCCTCATCACCCAAACTACTTATAACTCGGGGATCTAATTCATTTTTAAAATTCAAAACATTAGAAATTCCAATGATATTTACTTTGGTAGATTGCAATCGAGAGTTAATTCTGAATAAATTATATAAAACATCTTGCGATTTTCGAGCTTTCTTAACTAAAACATCAATTTCATCAAGAACAATAAAACAATTTCCGCGTAAGAGGGTGTTGATTTTTTCAATTAAAGCATCGAATACTACATCTATCGGCCATCCTGCAATTGGAACGGGATGTTTTGGATCAATTTCATCACAAATTTTTGCTAAAACTCGATATCCTGTATTAACTTCTTGACAATTCAAAAAGATCCATTTACTTTCAGGAATTCCAGATTCTCGACATTGCTGATTCAAATGTTCACTGACATACTTGATAACTGCCGTTTTTCCTGTTCCAGTTTTTCCAAATAGAAATAAGTTCGATGGCATTGAATTTTTAAGGGTGCATGCTACGATTTCAGCTACTTTTTGAATTTGATGATCTCGATGAGGAAGAAAGCTGGGAACAAATTCTGGTCGTAAAACATTTCGTTCGTGAAAAATTTCTTCCTTTTCCATAAAATCCTTAAAATAACTGTCTATATCAAACATTTATCCACACACCCTCATTGATTCCCACACCCTTGCATCCTAATAAGGAATCAAATCATACTATGTTTTTGTCGAGATGCTATTTAAGTTAGGTTGTTAATGGAGAAGTTATTATGGGGAAAATAAAGAAGACCTCTCCCATTAATCAAATAAATTTAATATGTTCTCATTAATACCTTTAAGAATTTTATGCAAAAAATCTTAAAAACGAAGGAACCATTTCTTTTGATTTGCAGTTATCATTTCTCGGATTTGCTTATAAAGGTGGTTACTAACCCTTCATTTTTCCCTTTAGTTGCAATTTCCCAATTTTCATTGTATAACTTTTAAATTCTTTCAAAATAATGAAATAGTGATCACTATTCTCTTCACCGACGCTTTAAATTCGTTCTTAACCATTCCAAGTACTTTGTTACAATGTCTCCGCTATTATATTTCGCCGGAGGGTGCAGAAATGCTACAACGATTTCGTAACTACTGTGAATCAGTCAACATTTCACGATTAATCCTGATCGGTCATAGTTATAATTATTTTGCTTCTTTAATTCCCTATTATTATATAAATTCATCAATTGATGCCTCGGTTCTTCAAGTTAAACAAGTAAAACCAAGAGAATGTTTAATTTTTGAACCAGATGAATTTATAACATACTGTCACCCCTATAAATTTGATGAAAATTCTCTATTTATATTTGTAACCCGCACCGGTTCTATCCAAATTAATAAAGGTATCGAGAAATTGAGAAAATATGATGTAGATATTCGTAAAATTGCCTTAGTCTCCAATAATGACAATCTTAAACCATTAGCCCATTTTTTTTTCCCAATTTTCTGCGGGGATGAAATTGTTATCGGCTCGAATTCATTTCCTGCGGATATTTTAGTATTATATTTCATTACTCGAGCCTTTATGAATCAAGAAATTATTTCAAAAACAATTGAAGACGAAATTCGGCAAATGATTTTTGAAATCAAATTTTACCAACAAGATTGGGAATTCCATGTTTCCAGCCTAAATGATTTCTTGGGTGTTGATTATGATTTTCTATACTTTATCTCAAAGGGGACAAGTTTATCTACTGCATATCAAGGGGCTTTAAATTGTAAAGCATATCTCCGATTATTTGGAGAAGGAATTTCATTTGGACTCTTTCTGCATGGGCCGTTTCAAATAATCGATAATTCTTTTCGATGTATTCTCTTGGTTAGTGATGAAACAAGCATTGAAGATACCGTTAATCTAATTAATTTAGCCAGTAAAAAGTTAGGATCTGGGCGTATAATATTAATAAATAACAATCGGTCGCTTTCTTCTTTAGGAAGAGCTAATAAAAATGTATGGGTTTTTGAACACACTACACAAAATCCATTTTTGGCACCCATTTTCGAGATGGTAGTTTTAAACTATCTTTTTCTAGATCAAGCTTTACGCAGAGGTGTTATTCAATAGTGAACCGAAATCCTTCATCGTTTCCAAGTTCCTTTCAATGGCCTTTTACATTTGAACAAATTAGAGATGACTTTTTTGATGAGATAGATTGCTTAACTTCCTGTGCAGATCATTATTTTAATGGAGAATTTGAATCTAAATTTGAAAAACTACGGCAAATTGTGGTAGAACGTTCCATTTCTAAAGTATTTTTTATCGGGAATACCTATAGTTATTTTGCAAGTCAAATTTCCCGCCAGATGTTCATGGAAACGGCGCGTAAGATTCCCTTTTCACTTTACTGCGTAGAGTTGAGTGAATTTTTTGACTACATGCTTCCATCAGAATCGGAAGGTGCTTTGTATATTTTTATTTCGAAATCTGGAAAATCTCGATTCTTAAAAAGCTGTGTGGATCATTTACGGCTTACTAAAGTTGATCCTGATTTGATATGGCTAATAACAAATAATGAGAATACTTACTTATCCCCCACAATTCAAAACATCTTTCAGCTTTTCATTCCACATGAATTTGTTCTCGGCTCTAAATCTTTTATCAATACCATTTTTGTGGTATACCTAACTACGCGTGTAATTATTGGAGAAAAACCCCAATCAACTACTCTTCAAGCGCGATTTAGCAGATTTATTGGCGATTTAACCGAATATAAACAAAATTGGATATCCACAACTGATCAAATCGTTCAATTTTTAAGTGATTTTGATAATCTATATATTATCGCTCGAGATCCTGCTTCTATGGCTGCAGCACTATTGGGTGCCCTTCATGCAAAGAGTTTCACCCGTTTGCTAACAGAAGGTATATATATATCTCATTTTTTTCATGGACCCTTTCAAATTTTAGAGAGAAAAATTCATCCACAAAATATCCGTATTATTTTATTAATTGGAGATCATACCACTAATGAAAGCACCATATATCGCTTGGTTAATTTGATTTTGCAACGAACGAGGGAAATTCTTGTCTTGAGTAATAATCCTGGCGTATCCCAAATTCTTCGAAAAAATGAACGCATTATCTTGGTTGATTTTAATGCGGAAATTCAATTATTGGCTCCGATTTTTGAATTCTTCATTCTTCAATTTGTATTTCTGAAAATTGCAGAAAAAAAAGAACTATTGAAGAAATAAACTGGAATATAAATCAAGCAAGATTCTCTTCCCGTTTATAGATTTCAATCGCAAGCTGTTGCAGTGCTTCATCCACATTTTCACCCGTTTTCGCAGAAACTTCTACAAAACCAGACAAACCATGCGCTTTCACATATTCTAATGAATCCGCCCGAGACACTTTCCGCTCCAAATCTATCTTGTTGCCCACCAGGAGAGTTGGAATACGACCAAGGTTCTCTTCTAACTCCAGCAGCCACTTATCCAGATTTTGAAAGGACACAGGATTATTCACATCATAACACAGTAAAGCACCTTTCGCATCACGATAATACATACCTCTAATTTTAGCAAAATGTTCTTGGCCCGCTGCATCCCATAAATTAATTTTTACTTTAAACCGGTATGTTCCCGAAAAAAGTATGTCATTGGGGGTATACATGCAAGAAATTTCTTTGCTTCCGAAATCAACACCCAGTGTTGTCTTTAGATCTTGCTTGAAATAATCGTCGGTAAATCGAACCTTGATGGCGGTCTTTCCGGTGGCGGAATCACCAATTTCAATAATTTTGAAGGAATACTCATTTTTCAAAAGAGCGCGGACTTCATGATTAGCCCACGGCTCGATATTCGCGCCAGTAATCAAGTCTTCTTGGATGTCCTCGATCTCTTTGAATTTTATGATAAAACCATCAGAATAAGTGTCATTTTCCATATATTTTAAAGCATCTAGATTAATGTACTCAATACTTCCAGTGCAAGGCGAGTTTAACGTGGTAATACTCGTTTCCGTTGTAATTACAGCAAACGGCTCTCCGATTTTTAAAGATGTTTCAGAAAGAATGACTAATTCAGTTGGTTTTTTCAGGAAAGCATAACCGATTTGATCCAGTCCAATTGTTTTTTTGACACGATCCAGATAAACATGTTGAGTTTTCGAATATAGAAGATTGTCGGGAAGAATATATCTTCCATCTGCTATTGTAACCACGATGATAAAGCTCCTTTTATCGTAAATACTTTTATCATAAATCTTTATAAATTTTTTCTCATGCACTTTAAGAACAATTTGAGGGAAGAAAAAATAGAAATTCTCTACAAATACGAGATTAAAAAAAATAATAACCTAACCTTTGGTTACACCAATCGGGACTAATCGTGCCACCTTTCTTACAATTCCCAAATCGTGACTCACATTTACAACTTGATCAATGTTTTTATATGCCAAGGGGGCTTCTTCTGCCAAGACCTTCATGGAAGCGGCTTTCACTGCAATACCCATTTGATTAAGTTCTTGCTGGATATTTTTTCCGTAAAATTTACGTTTGGCCTTTGACCGGCTCATTTCACGACCTCCTCCATGAGCGGTACTGGCAAAACTTAAATCCATAGCTTTTTCTTGCCCAACACATAAATATGAAGCCGTACCCATACTACCTGGAATTAAAACGGGTTGACCAATAGATCGATATTTTGCGGGAACATCGGGATGATTGGGTGGAAAAGCCCGCGTGGCACCTTTACGATGTACGTTTACCATTTCACGTTTACCTCCCCCTACATCATGTTCCTCTACCTTTAGAATATTATGAGCTACATCATAGATCAATTCCATTTGTTCGGGATTGATGTGCAGGATTTCATTAAAAGCTTCTCTTGTCCAATGCATAATAATATGGCGGTTTGTATAAGCAAAATTAGCTGCAGCTCGCATTTGAGCCAAATAACGATCGGCTTCTTTGGTTCCCGATATTACATAGCCTAATTCTCTATCCGGTGGGATAATATTTTCTCGATGCATCATATGGTCAATTTCTTGTAAAGAATCAGTACAAATTTGGTGTCCCATGGCACGCGATCCCGTGTGGATCATAACCGTAACTTGGTTTTTCTCGATACCCATGATTTTTGCGGTTTCTTCATCATAAATCTTTTCGACCCGTTGGATTTCGATAAAATGGTTTCCAGATCCTAATGATCCTAATTGCCGAATACCTCTGGCTTTTGCTTTACTTGACACAATGCTTGAATCTGCGCCTTCCACCCTACCGTGATCTTCACAATATTCGCGATCTTTTTCAAAACCATAACCTTTACTGATTGCCCAGTCAATACCTTCATCCAAAACATGATTTAAATCATTTTCAGTGATGTGGAGTTTACCTTTCGATCCCAATCCACTGGGAATGTGATGAAATAGAGATTCGGTTAATGCCGGAAGTTCGGAGGCAATATCGGAATAATTTAAACCGGTACGAAGTAAACGGACGCCACAATTTATGTCATATCCTACCCCGCCTGGACTAATTGCCCCTCCGTCCACACTAGTTGCCGCAACTCCTCCAATGCAAAACCCATAGCCTTGATGGGCATCCGACATGGCAATTACATGTTTTCTTATTCCTGGAAGACATGCTACATTCGTAATTTGATCAATACTCCTATCTTGTTGAATGTGCTGCATGAGATAGTCATTGGCATAAATCCGCGCCGGAACGACCATCGTAAAATTATACATTTTTTCATTATATTTTATGACTTTCATTTCCGGGTCGACTTGATAAATTCCTTCTTTAATTTTCTTCGGTATCATGATTACCACTCGTTGATATTGTTGATAGGATGAATGCATCACAAAGAATGCTCCGTTGGTAAGTTGGGCTCAATATATCAAAGATTTAATTATGCTTAAATTGCAATCCACTCATTCCCATCAATACTTTCAATGATAATATTCAAAGGTCTCCCTCGGAATAAAAAGTTAAGCTTTTAATTTTAAAAAGCTTCTTTTTTTGGTGGCTTTTTTGGGATCATTTTTCTAACCCCTAACTTCAAAAAAGAAGCTAAACTATCAAACTTATCATGAACTCTAAAAATGAATTGGAAGCTTCCGACTTAGAACCGAGCGATTCTTCTTTAGAAGGAAAGTTAACCCATAAAATTCCATTTGCGTGGGAAAAATACACTGATGAACAAAAAAGACAAGTTAGAGATTTTTCTGAAGATTATCTGGAATTTTTACGCAATGCTAGAACTGAAAGAGAACGAACTAATTGGGCCGTTAAACAAGCCCAAAAATTTGGCTTCAAACGAGTAGAATTGGGAAAAGAGATAAATACACTTCAACCAGGGGATAAAATTTACTATGTAAATAAACACAAAAATGTTGCTCTGGTAGTTGTCGGGACTCAATCTATGACAGAAAAGACTCATTTAATCGGCTCTCATATTGATACGCCCCGCTTAGATCTTCGGGTAAATCCATTAGTTGATGACAAACAAGCTGGTGTAGGTTTGTTCAAAACGCATTATTATGGGGGGATTAAAAAATATCAGTGGACAACCGTTCCATTGCATTTAACGGGAATTATCATTAAAAAAGATGGCACTAAAGTAGAAATCGATGTGGGCCGTGATGCTGAAGATCCGGTTTTTACTATTCCAGACTTACTAATTCATCTTTCATCCACCGTCCAAGCCAAACGGACCATGCGGGAAGTTATCAAAGCAGAAGAAATGACCGTATTGGCAGGTGGGCTTCCGGTAGCGGATAAAAAAGCGAAAGAGAAATTTAAACTTAATATTTTACAGATTCTTAACGAAAAATATGGTATTTTGGAAGAAGACTTTCTGTCGGCAGAATTAAACTTGGTATCAGGCATTCCACCCAGATATATTGGTTTTGATAAAAGCATGATTGGAGCTGCTGGTCATGACGATGGTGTGTGTGCTTGGACCAGTGCTCGTGCCTTATTTGATTTGAAGAAAGTGCCTGCTTATACATCAGTAGTATGCTTTTTTGACAAGGAAGAAACCGGCAGTAATGGTGCCACTGGAGCGGAATCTAAATGGCTTTATTTTGTAATGAATGATCTTATGGTGCGAACTGGCATTTCTGAAAATATATCCAATCTTAATGTCGTTCTAAGCAATAGTTTTATGGTAAGTTCTGATGTGTCCGCAGCGGTAGATCCTGCCTTTAAAACAGTTCATGACATTCAAAATGCTGCCATTTTAGGCAAAGGTATAACTTTAGTCAAATATACAGGCTCTGGAGGGAAATACAGTGCTAACGATGCTAATGCTGAAACTGTAGCCTATATGCGCCAAATCTTTTCCAAAGCGGAAGTTCCCTTCCAAATGGGCCAGCTGGGAGAAGTTGATAAGGGAGGTGGCGGAACCATAGCTAAATATATGGCAGAGACGTTCAATTGTGAAGTAATCGATGTAGGCACACCTGTGCTAAATATGCACAGCCCATATGAAATCGTGCATATTGCGGATGTCTATGCCACCTACTTGGGATATCTTGCATTTTTAGGATATAAACAGTGATATTATTATAAATTTTGACGTTTTTTCTTTTTTACATAACATACTTTTACTGTAATATTTAAGTATTTATAATAAAAGTTAAAATTTAGAGCCAGTGAAGGGGATTGAACCCTTGGACCTCTTGATTTATCTTCTTTGCCATGATGGCACAAAATACGAATCAAGCGCTATACCACTAAGCTACACTGGCAGACTGGTTATTTTTAGATATTTATATTAAAGAGATGTGTATAAGAAATTGTAAATTCATTAAAAATTTTTGATAGATTTGTTTTTGATTGCAAAGAATTACATTCAGAAAGAGGAAAATTAGAAATGAAAAAATTGCTGTTAATTAATCCAAATCTGTATTTTTTCCAAGGCTGTCCTACATACTTTTCTGACACCATGGCCGCCTGGTTGATAGTCACATGAAACTAAGCTAGCTTTTTGCAAAATCGCGATTTGTGCGGAAATATTTGCTTCCGTTTGTCCTAATTTTGCGGCAATTTCACTTACATCCATTGGAGAATTGACTAATTCCTTAAGAATTTTCTGACGCGTTGTGCTAGATAAAGCCTTGGCAATTTTTGTAAGTTCCGATGATCCAAGATGAAATCCTCCAGAATCTAATGCGTTTGTTTGAATGTTTTGAATATATTCCACTTTTCTGCTCCTTCCCATTATTTTATTTGATCAAAGATCTTATTAATAATTTTAGAAATTATTAATATAATAATGGAACTCAATTATTTAAGACTATGGATTAGTTTTAGCCACTTACAAATGGTTAAAATGTTTTCAATGAATACATTTAATTCTTCGTAATCATATTCTTCTTAACTGTATTTGATTGGGCATTCTTAAATTTTTGCCCAATAAAAAAATGATTATCGTAATTTATATTCAGCTATCTGTATACATTTTCGTACAATATATACATCTAGAAAAAGAAAGTAGTAAAAAATCTATTTTTCAGAATACCAATTGATAGAGAGCTATTTCTCACATATTCTTCGTCAGCATTTGGAAAAGAACATATGTAGGAAATATTGATCTATTAATGAACTAGGTTGAATTAATCACTCATAACTCCATAGAAATCTAATTTTACATTTTGCTGTGCATAAAACAAATCTAAATTAAAATAAACAATCTTCTAGATTATCTATATTCCATACTCGGAAGATTAGGGTGAAATATGGTTAAAAATGTGTCAATGGTGTTTTTTTATTAATTTTCTTATGAAGTTCTTTTTATTAAACTCAACTTAGGCTAAAGCTAAAAATTTTAAATACTTCCCCGTTGAATATATCGTAAAAATTAATATTCTGCAAGGATGCTTCAGAAATGATACATTTAGCCAAATCTGGAAATCGCTTCGATTTGTACTACCAAAATTCTTTGTTCTTTTCCCACCGAAATGATGAACCTGCTGTGATTTTGGGAATTAGCACACCTAAACCAAAAATTAAAACGGGTTTAGTTAATATTTCTGAAAAAATCCAACGTAGAATTCCCATGAATCGCTTTTCTGTCGAAGTTAATACTCAAAATCGAGTAGTTTTCCAATTTTCTAATTCAGATACCTATGAAAGCATCAAAATGGAATTCCGAGCTGGTGATGAGCTTTTAATAACTTTTAAATCTGAGAATCATGATGTAAATCGAATTTGGATTCATCTTCCATCGCACATGGATGAAAATGTCTATGGTGGAGGGCAGCAATTCGGACGAGTATGTCTAAATAATCAAAAAATTTCATTATTCATCCATAATCGCTTTGCATTTGTACGGAATAAAAGGAAAATTAAAGTAACTGAAGGTATAAGTTCCTTTCCTTTACCTGTTTTTCTAGCTATTGCGAAGGAAATGAATTATTTGTGTTGGATCAACACATTTCTTTATGGAGAAATTGCTTTTCATTGTACAGGGAAAAAAGGACAGTTTCATGAGATGTATTTTTGGGGCATACCAGATCAAATTCTCATAAAAAATGATAATCATCCTCTGAATCTTTTGACATATTTAACTTCCAAGATAGGTCGACAACCAATTCTTCCAAAATGGGTGTTAAATGGCGTTTGTTTAACTGTTTCAGGCGATTTGATTCAAATTCAAGAAGAAATCGAAAATGAAGCTGAAAGTAAAACCGAGACTAAACTGGAAATTAAAGTTAACGCCTTAGAAGAAGCTGGTATCACTGTTACGGCAGTTTGGTGCCCTGATTGGGCGGGAGTGAAAATGAATAAAACTGAACCGCTCTTATTTTGGGATTGGAAGTGGAACGGTTCAAACCGGCCGATTCGGTATCCTAATTTACCCAAATTGGTTGACAACTTTAATAAGAAAGGTGTACACGTGTTAGGATATGTAAATGGCTTCTTAAACCGGAAAGGTGATATATATCAAGATATTCCAGATAAATCTCATCTTCTTAGTACAAAATTCGATACAGAATATATCATACACCAAGGAAATCAAGATAATGCGGTGATTGATCTAACTCTGCCCAAAGCTCGTGCATGGTTTGCCAACACTTTACAAAAGGAATTAATAGAAAATGTAGGATTTTCTGGTTGGTTTGGAGGAGATAGCGATCAAAATCCTATCGATTCTGTGGCACATGAAAGAGAAGATCCATATGAACTTCATAATCAATATCCAGGATTACTAGCTCAAACATGCTATGAAGCTATTCAAAACTCTCAAATATCGAAAAATATTGATAAACCAGAAGAAAGGATTTTTTTCACAGCCGTAGGACATCAAAATGCGCTTTCATTCACTTCAATCATATCTGCAGGAGTTTTAAACCCTAGTTGGGATTATTCTAAGGGATTTGGTGCGGCGATAACATCAGCAATTTCTGCAGGATTAAGTGGTTTGGGATATCATCATTCCATAGTAGGTGGTTGGGGATTAGGAGGGAGTATCAAACGATCTAAAGAGCTTTTTTTGCGATGGACTGAATTTGCCGCTTTTTCTTTAATAATGCATTTTGGAGGGGGATTTCCATCTTCAACATGGTGGAGTATTGATTCAGATGCAGAAACCTTGAAAATTTGTAAGCGCATGTGTCAAGTTCATATAGCAATTTTGCCTTATTTGGAAATGTGTATTCAAGAATATCAACATCATGGATGGCCGGTTATAAGAGCACCTATTTTGCATTATCCAGATGATCCTAATCTATCCAATTTGATGGATCAATATCTTTTAGGACCAGAACTTTGGGTTGCACCAATAATGAAAGAAGGAACTGTACAAAAGACGCTTTATTTACCCGAAGATGGATGGGTGCATTTGTGGTCTGGTATTGAATTTGCGTCTGGTAGTTTTAAGATCAATGTTCCTATTGGTTATCCCGCGGTATTTTATAAGAAAAGTAGCAAATGGGAAGCGCTTTTTAATAATATTACTAACCAATTTGGAACTCATGCCTGATTTTTTCTTTAGAGCTAAAATTTATTCTCATTTTTCTCTTAAAAATTTAGAATTCAGTAATTTCCTTGAATTTTACATTTTTTTACTTCAAAAAGTGCATGAGGTAACTTTGCAATGCAAATTTGCTAACTTTTTTATCGCTCAAAAATTTATTTTGTAACAACATAATTTTGAGGCTTCCTAATGAAACGAGTACGAACATATATTGAAACACAAAAAAAGGAAACTATTGGATTGAATGAGATTTCTGCTGAATTATCGATGACTAAAAAGGAAGTTTCCGCTGAATTATTACAATTTCTAGAAGACACTCTTAAGGAACACACCGATGGTCTCACCATCACCGATTTAAAAGAACTAACTAAATTGAATCGGAATTGGATTGCCAAACAGTTGGAGATTTTAGAACTCTTGGGACGTGTTGAACTAAAAACCATCGGACCAGCAAAACTTTACAAGTGGTCTGAGGAAGGATTGAATAAATGGGAGAAATACTATCGTGCACTTATTGAAAATTCAAATGATGTTATTATTGTCTTACAACTTCGTGCTCCCCAAAAAATAAGAATCCATTTTATTAGTGATAGTGTAGAACGAATCACGGGTATTCCGGCCAGCGAATTTGATGAGAAAAAAACCTTGAACCTTGTTCATCCCGAAGATAGGGGCATTATCGATAATTTACTACGTATTTTTAATAATGAAATGGTGCAGGAAACTATTAATTTCCGCTTTTTGGACGCTAACGGGAAATATCATTATATTGAAGCCGCTATTACCGATTTACGTACTACTCCTGAAATTGGCGGCTTAGTTCTTAATTGTCAAGATGTAACAGAAACTACTATATTACAACAAGAAATTCAATATCGAATTGCTTTCGAGCAAGTTTTGCTAAATATTGCCACTACTCTAATTACCACACCTGAAAACGAATTAATTAACCATTTGAAGACAAATTTTGCCATGATAGGAAAATTGATGAACCCTGATGATTATCTTCGGAATCTTAATTTAACTGCAAATTACCTTCTCTTCTCCGTATTAGATCCTTCCACCAATTACCTTAAATCTCTTGCCCATTGGAGTAATTTAAGTCCAGGTTCTCTTCTTCTGGAAGGTTTTCATTCCTTTTCGCTGGATAATCAATCATGGTTGAAAAACCCAATTAATCAAAATGAACCAGTATTTTTTTCATCAATTTCGGATATGGTTCCAATATTGGCTGGTTCTTTAAGAGAAGAATTGAAAAAAATGAAGGAAGGTGCATTTCTGGCAGTTCCTTTTCGTAGCAATGAATATAATTTTTCGGGTGCTTTAATTATTTTCTTCCAAACTGCCATAAACCCAGCTATGAAGGACCGCTTTTTGGATCTTTTCCAGAAATTGACTACCATTATGAAAAGTCATTTAGAACGAATATCACTATCATTTTTTTCTTCACCCACTGAGGCATCTTCAAAATCAATTATCGAATTAATCCAGGAATCTTCCGCTGATGAATGATAAAATTTCAATTGTGCTTATAAGTACGGAGAATTCAGGAAATATTGGAGCAGTTGCGAGAGTGATGAAGAATTTCGGCTTTTTCAACTTAATTCTAATAAATCCATTAGCAGATCCGCACTCTGATGTTGCCTTTGGATTTGCGATGCATGCTGCAGATGTTTTAGAGCACGCAGAAATCTACAAGTTTGAGCACCAAAAAAATTGGCTGGATTCATATCATAACTGGTTGAAAGATTTTTTCCATTCCTTTAAGGTTATAATAGGAACCAGTGCTAAAGGAATTACATATAAAAATATTACTCGGATGCCCATAGATTTGACCAATTTCGACTTATCTCAATTACCTAATTCTGAACGAATCGCAATTGTTTTTGGCCGGGAATCAACAGGTCTCACTAATTCCGAACTACAACATATGGATTTTCTCATTCGAATTCCCAGCGATCCGGTGTATCCTACTTTAAATCTTTCGCATGCAGTTGCCGTAATTCTATCCTATATCTATTTTTCAGATGAATTCTCTAATAAATCTAAAAAAGAATGGCGAAATGTTAATATCGCTGGTCCACAATTAAAAGAGAATATCTTATCGATAATTTCTGACATTTTGCCCCAATTACCCTTGGCCGAATATCGTCGTTCTCGTACATTAACTGGTTTTAAAAATATAATTGGTAGGGCTTTAGTTACTGAGCAAGAATTTGAGTATCTTCGCAATTTTTTTCGTAAAATCCTTCTTATTCTCGATAAACCAGAGTTAATTCAAACTGGGCATTGTAAGGAAATTGTTGAAGATGAAGATACTTCCGAATAAAAAGAAAAGGTCAAAAAATATAGGAAAATTTGTAAAAAAAATAATGTATTTAAAATTATACTAATGATCCCATAAAATCTAATTCTGGAACTAATGAATACAGACAATAGAGCAAGAGTAAACTGATAAAGGATATCCAAGTGGCATCGCGCCATTCCATTCCCGCTAAAAACTTTAAGATTACCAAAAATACAAAGAAAACCACGATGGGGACTAACTGCACTACGTAGTTGCGCCCTTGACCAGGTGTGATTAAATCGCGTAATCCTGCAAAT
>Ga0164318_10003782_pt1 | contig 14416 bp, 13 predicted proteins | sample GuaBasSedimGuay9_FD_113734 | JGI IMG/M metagenome (GOLD analysis project Ga0164318, IMG submission 113734) | Subseafloor sediment microbial communities from Guaymas Basin, Gulf of California, Mexico - Guay9, Core 4571-4, 0-3 cm | ecosystem: Environmental > Aquatic > Marine > Hydrothermal vents...
CCCAGGTGGATGGTCAATTCTTGGTCCAGTAAGGCGGAAAGATCTGCCGCGGCAGCCTTACGGAGATCCAAGCGCATCATTTCAAAAAGCTTTTCGGGGGCCAGATAAATCTCGTTGACCAGCCCTATTACCTCAGGTATGCTGATTTCTACATTCACGGCGGATCTCCTTTCTGGTTAGTCTTCCAAAACCCAGTCTATGGGAGATACGCCTTTTTTTCTACCCTTTTTTCTGATACTTATAAATTCACACAATTAATTTTACACTACCCCTGTTAATGTTTTGGGAAAGATCGTTTTTCTCGACGTTGGCCTTATCCATGCCGGGGCTATCATTTTCAAGCATTGTAATGTCGTTGTCCTTTATGGTTGACTTATTATAAGATATTTCCTATAATAAAATTATAAAGATGTTGATCTGATCCACGGTGCCCGTAAGGGCTTAAAAGGGAAAGCGGTGTAAATCCGCTGCGGTCCCGCCACTGTGATTGGGGACGAAAGCCGCACGAGAGCCACTGTCTGGGCGTTGCCAAACGAGAGTCTGGATGGGAAGGCGCGGTGAGTAGATTGATCCATGAGCCAGTAGACCTGCCAGGGGTTAGCTCCATGAAACGCCTTCGAGGTTGAGGTGGTGGAGGTTAAAGCTCGAATGAAGGGTAAACTCCCGTCTTGGTTCCTCAAGGCGGGGGTTTTGTTTTGGAGTAAAGTCGATGACGCAGGTTTCTCAGACAACATTTTATTTGGCGGCTTTTTTTTATACCCTGAGCTGGATCACCGCTCTCGGCCGTTGTCCCCGAGTCAGTTTAGTCCTTCTGGCCGTCGGTCTGGGGACAAATTTCTGGTCGATAGTCTGTCGCTATGTCTCCTCCTGGCCCCTGCTGTCCATGTTTCAGGGACCATTCTTTCTCCCCTTTTTTCTGGGGGTTCTGTCCTTTAAAATCATATTAAGAACCCCCCCCGAAAGTCTCCTGCTAATTTCCCTGATTTTCATTCTGGCCGGGGTGGCAATATTGTTCCCCAAAGACTGCTATCTGCCGTTTTTGCAATCTAAGACCGTTTTCGCCCACCTGTTTTTCCTTTCCGGGGTGATCGCCCGGGCCTGCTTTTTCATCGCCGCCGTCCAGGCCTTTGTCTATCTGTGTCCAGATTCCCTGGTTAAAATACCGGCGGTGCCGAGAGATGACCTGTCGTTTATCAGATGGATTATCGGGGGGTTTGCCTTCCTGACCCTCGCCATGTTTTGCGGCGAAATGTGGTCCTATCTTGGCTGGGGCAGTCCCGTGCTCTGGGACGATGCAATGATAACGACCACTATGGCCACTTGGTTTTACTATGTGGGTTTTTTGCATCTGCATCTGTTCAAGAACTGGAGCCTGGAAAAACGTTCTTGCTGTGCCGCGGTGGGGGCTTTGTTAGTGTTTATTTTTAATTGTTACCCCGAAATGGGAAAATATCAGGTACCTAATCTGCAATGGTGGTAATTTTAAAACAGTTTTGGAATACCCTGGGGAGCATTAATTTGACCATTATCTTGCTGTTGATCCTGGTGGTGGATCTGGGAGGAGGTTATTTCATCCTGCGCTCCCACACCGATTTATTCACCCCTCTTAATGATCTGGGACTCTGGGAGTGGATGCAGACCTATGGATCGACTCATTTGCCCGAGACCGGCTGGTTTTTTGCACTGTTGTTGCTGCTCTTGCTGCTCGCTCTCAATACCTTTGTGTGTACCACTACCAGGGTATGGGGACTGATGAAAGCTCGTGCGCATTTCCCCAATCGGACTCGGTTCCTGCTGAGATTTTCGCCGCATATCATGCACTATGCGGTGATCGTGATCCTGTTGGGATACCTGGCGAGCTATCTCTTAGCGGAAAATTATCCCAACAACATCCTGATTCCGGGAAAAAGCATCAGGATTCCCCATACAGACAGCCGCATACAACTAGAATCCTTAAAAATTCAATATTATGAGGGCAGACGGTTGGATTTTCTCCAGGGAATGGCGATCAATCCCCAGGCCAGTCTAATTTTCCGCGACAGCAACCATAACCTTGTGGCAAAAAGAATAGTCTCGATCAATCAGCCGGCTTGGTTTCGGGGCTTCAGCATCCATTTGAAAAATTTCGCCCCGAATATCAAAGGCGGCGGTATGCAACGCCGGCCTTTTATCAATCTCATGGTCAAAAAAGATCCGGGGTTGAAGCTTTACTTTGCTGGAACGCTCATATTTGCAGTCGGACTGCTCATGTACCTTTATGAATGGTTATGGCTCCGCCCGCGCCAGAGGAACACTTTATGAACGAGATCTTGTTTTTTCGGCTCCGGTCGGTGGTCTTTGCTATTCTGGCCAGCCTCTTGGTATTAACCGGATGTCAGTCTGCTTCCGGCGATAAACCCTCCTTCCAGAATATCGGTGAATTCACGGTCAAAAGCCTGCCCGACCATTGCAAGGAAGTGACTGATGGAATGGGCCGGAGATTAATTCTGGTTCCGAGGGGGCAAAAACCGCCGGAGGGGTATGAGAAGCACCAGATCATCGAGGTCCCGGTGCAACGGGGGGTAGCCTATAGTACCACTGATGTGGCCATTCTCAAAGCCCTGGGGATCGTGGCGGAAGTGCTGGTCGGAGTCACCAGGGACAAGGAAGAATGGACCGTCCCCGAGGTCATCCAGGGGATGGAAAACGGCAAGATCACCTATCTGGGGCAGCCCAATGCCATTGATTTGGAAAGACTGAAAGCCATCCGTCCGGAGCTGGTGCTGACCTGGGATCAGGCAATCATTCCGATGTTACGGGAATTAGACATCCCCTGTGTCATCACCTCTACCGGAATGGCCAAAGACCTGGATACCCGGGTGCGTTTTGTCCAGTTCCTGGCGCCCTTTTTTAACCGGGAACCGGAGGCGAAGCTCTTTGTCGCCCGGGTATCTCGAGCCGTGGAGCGGCTAGAGAAAATCAGTGCTTCCGCCCAGAACCACCCCAAGGTGATCTGGGGCGACATTTTCGAAAAACGGGTGCGAGTGGAACCGGGAAACTCCTGGGCAGCGGAAATGGTGCGGTTGGCCGGGGGGGAGTATCTCTTTGAGGACATTTTCGGGGCCTCCTGACTGGAAATCACACTGGAAAGGTTTCTTTCCAGCGGCAAAGAGGCGGATATCCTCTTCACCTACCGGACCCCCAAAAGCGGGGTCACCTCTAAGGCGGCCTTAGCCCGCCTCAATCCGGTGTTGAAGGCCATCGGCCCTCTAAAGCAGGGCAAGGTGTTTTCGCCTCTGCCCTGCTACGCTCAGTCTGAGGACCGGCTCGATGAAATCATTTTGGAAATCGCTGCCATTCTTAATCCTGAACTCTTTCCGGATTACCAGAAGAAATTTTTTATAGAACTTCCGGCCACTGACGCTTCCGAAAAAGTAGCCCAGAGATGAAGGCGATCCCGGCGGTATGCTTAGACAGAAAATATCTGCTTTTTTCATTGTTTCTCCTGCTTCTGTTAATCTCTATGGCGATCAATGTTATGATCGGGTCGGTGAGTATTCCTCTGGTTGACCTCCTGGGCATTATCTCTCAGCGGGTCACGGAATCTACTTCCGGTTTTATTGTCTGGAAGATCCGCCTGCCGCGAGCCATCGCCGCGGTTTTAGGTGGATCATTCCTGGCCATTTCCGGGCTGTTGCTTCAGGTTTTTTTCCGTAACCCCATCGTTGGTCCGTTTATTTTAGGGATTTCTTCCGGGGCTACCCTGATGGTGGCGGTGGTGATGCTTTCGACCTTAAGTTTGGGAATGCCGGCCCTGAATCCATTCTTTTCCACCCTGGCGGCCCTCATGGGAGCTTACGGCGCCATGATCCTCATTCTGACCATCGCCACCCGGGTCAGAAGCGGCGTCACCCTGCTTATTACCGGCCTGATGTTAGGTTATCTCTGCCACGCCCTGACCAGCGTTTTGGTAGCCTTTGCAGAAAGAGAAAAAATCAAGGGGTTCGTGCTCTGGCAATTGGGAAGCTTTGCGGGCTTCAAATGGCTGGAAATCGGCATCCTGTTTCTGGCCGGAGGGGTAATCCTAATCGCCGTTTATGGTCTGAGCAAACCTCTGAACGCGTTCTTGCTGGGGGAAGAATACGCCTCCACCATGGGGGTGAATATCCGATTGTTTCGTTTCCTCATTCTTCTCTGTGCCTGTGCCCTAGCCGGAATGGTGACTGCGGTCGCTGGTCCCGTCGCTTTCGTCGGGCTGGCGGTGCCGCATATGGCCCGCCTCTGTTTTGCCACTTCTGATAATCGAGTCCTGGTTCCCGGAACCATTCTGTTGGGAGGGACGATTACCAGTCTATGTGATCTGGTGGCGCGCTGGCTCTTTTCTCCCGTGGAGCTTCCCATCAGTGCCATTACCGCCTTCTTCGGGGCCCCGATGGTGATCAGCCTGCTGATGAAGAGAAGGACATTTTTATGAATCGGAGAAGCTCTTCGGAGGTAATGATCGAAAGCCGCGATCTGGCGGTGGGGTACGGGGAAAAGACCGTTCTGGCGGCCCTGAATATTCAGATCCAGGCGGGACAGTTCATTTCGCTCCTGGGGCCGAACGGGGCTGGTAAAACCACCCTGTTAAAGACTCTGGCCCGGCTTCTTTCTCCCCGGCAGGGAACTATTTTCCTGGACGGCAAAGCGCTCCAATTTTTCCGGCAAGAGGAGTTGGCCCGGGTTCTGGCGGTGGTGTTGACCGAGCAGGTTTCTCCCGGGCTTTTCAGCGCTTTTGAGTTTGTTTCCCTGGGGCGTTATCCGCACACCGGATTTCTGGGGACCCTGCAAAAGAGAGATCGGCAGGCGATCCAGACCTCTTTTTCCCTGGTTCACGCCGAAGATCTGGCCCCCCGGCAGCTCAACACCCTGAGCGATGGCGAGCGGCAGAAGGTGTTCGTGGCCCGGGCTCTGGCCCAGGACCCCAGGGTGATCCTTTTGGATGAGCCCACTTTGCATCTGGACCTGAAACATCGCATGGAGGTGATGTCCATTTTGCAGCGCTTGTGCCGGGAAAAGGGCATCACTGTGGTGGCTTCCCTGCACGATGTGGATATCGCCGCCAAGATCTCCGACCAGGTGGCGCTGGTCAAAAATGGGGCTATCATCGCCTGGGGCCCTCCGGAAGAGGTTTTGCAGGAAGAAACCGTCTCCGCCCTGTACGATTTCCAGGGGGCGAGTTTCAACCAACGGCTGGGAAGCATTGAATTCCGGAGTAATGGCAACAAGGGATCGGTTTTTGTGGTGGCCGGGATGGCGAGCGGCGTCATTCTCTACCGGCTCCTCAGCAAACGAGGTTTTTCCATAGTTACGGGAATCTTGCCCGCCAATGATCTAGATTACTATGTGGCCCGGTCATTGGGAGCGGAATGTATCGTGGAAGCGCCGATGACGGAAATTTCTCCCCAAGCCTTCGAGCAAGCCTCGAAGTTGCTGGCGGCAGCAGATGGCGTGATCGATGCAGGGTTTCCCGTAGGAAACCTGAATCGGAAAAATCTTCGTCTGCTCGACCTGGCCCAGGAGCAGGGGAAACCCCTCTTTACCCTCAGAACCGACATCGACGCCCCGGGGTTCCGACCATCCGCTGATGATCAGCGAATCAGGTGTCAGACTGAAATGCATCTATTAGAAAAGCTAGGTTCATCTCTGAAGGAAAGATGACTCACATAAACCGGCATTTCCCGGCGGACCGAACGATACCTGAAAATATCGGCAGCCCCGGACGCTTGGCGGAGGGTGATTTTGCTAAGCTATTTAACTGAAAACCGAAAACCGAAAACTGAAAACTATTTCCACCTCAAGGTCTATCCATTTGCCGCTCTGGTGGGACAGGAAACCTTAAAATTGGCCCTGATTCTGAACGCCATAAACCCGCGCCTGGGCGGGGTGCTGATTCGGGGAGAAAAGGGGACCGCCAAATCAACCGCGGTCCGGGGCCTGGCGGCACTGCTGCCGGAAATCAAGGTGACGGCGGATTGTCCCTATTCCTGTGATCCGGACCATCCGGCGGACCGGTGTAGTGAGTGCGCCAAGGCTTCTCAAGCGCCCCGGGTCCGATGGCGTCGGATCTACATGGTCACCCTGCCCTTGAACGCTACCGAAGATCGAGTCGTCGGCGGCATCGATTTTAATTTAGCGGTAAGAGAAGGGAGGTGCATCCTCCAACCCGGGTTGCTGGCCAGAGCCCATCGCGGCATCCTCTATGTGGATGAAGTCAATCTTTTGGATGATCACCTGGTGGACATCATTCTAGACGCCGCCGCCTCGGGAGAAAACCTGGTGGAGCGGGAAGGGATTTCCTTCCGCCACCGGGCCGATTTCATTCTGGTGGGGACTATGAATCCCGAAGAAGGGGAGCTGCGCCCCCAGCTCCTGGATCGATTCGGCCTCTGTGTCGAGGTCAGCGCCGAAACCGAGATGGCCAAACGCGTCTTGCTGATGCAACGACGGGAGGAATATGATACCGACCCGCAGGGCTTTCAAGAACGGTTCGGGGCGGAAAGCGATAAAATCGCTGCCCAGATCATTAAGGCCCGAGAAGTTCTCAAGACGGTACGAATCTCTAAATCCTTAAGGCTTTTCATTACCGAGCTTTGTACGGTTAATTATGTCGCCGGTCACCGGGCCGAACTGGTTATCGAACAGGCCGCCAAGGCCTTGGCGGCTTATGAACAGCGGTCGCAGGTCACGATCGACGATATCCGGGCGGTAGCACCCCTGGCTCTGGCACACCGTCGAAGAGATCCCCTGCCACCCCCGCCTCCACCGCCTCCGGAAGAAACCAAAGAACAGGAAGATTCACCGCACGAGACCGAGGCTGAGACCCAGGAGGAAAGACCGCCCGAGCCCCAGTCCGAACCTTTAAACCTGCCCCCCGCGATGGAGGAGATGAACCCGCCAGCCCCCCGCTCAGACCCGGAGGAAAGCGCAGAAGGCGAAAGAGGGGATTCCCGGGAGCAGATCTTTGAGGTCGGGGCTACCTTCAAAGTAAAAAAAATCGTCTCTCCCCAAGACCGGATTCTGCGCCGCGGTTCCGGAAGACGTTCGCGGACCCGAGTTTCGCTGAAACAGGGGCGGTATGTCAAGAGCACCTGGCAGAGAAAATTTAATGATATCGCCGTGGATGCTACTTTGCGGGCCGCGGCTCCCTATCAGGGCCGAAGAAAACGGGAACATGACCTGGCCGTCTGTCTGCGACCGGAAGATCTGCGGGAAAAGATCCGGGAAAAGCGGATCGGCAATTTTTTGCTTTTTCTGGTGGACGCCAGCGGCTCCATGGGAGCCCGAGGCCGCATGGTGGCTTCCAAAGGAGCGATCATGTCTATACTTCTGGATGCCTACCAGAAGCGGGATCGGGTGGCGATGATCTCTTTTCGAAAAACCGAAGCGGTTCTGAATCTTCCCTCGACCTCTTCGGTGGAACTGGCGGGGAAGCTCCTGCAAGAGATGCCGGTGGGAGGTCGAACCCCGCTTTCCGCCGGACTGGCCAAGGCCTTTGAAGTATTGCGAAATCATCTCTTGAGAGATCCCACCTCCCGGCCGATTGTGATCATCATCACCGATGGCAAAGCCAACGTCGCGCTGGGCGAGGGCAATCCGGTTGAGGAAGCCCTTGAGTTGGCCTCAAAAATGGCACTAAATAAACGCAGCCTAATAATTGTCATAGACACCGAAGATGGCGGCGTGGTCAGTTTTGGGTTGGCCAAGCAGCTCGCTATGGTCATGCAGGCCCAGTACTTCAAAACCGAGGACCTTAAAGCGAATGAACTTCTAGATATCGTCAAAGGAAAGGCTCAATGAGCAAACAACCGATCTATCCCTTCGTTGCACTGGTCAGACAGGAAAAAATGAAACTGGCCCTTATCCTCAATATTATTAACCCGACCCTGTCGGGGGTGTTGATCCGAGGCGAAAAGGGAACTGGCAAATCCACCGCGGTCCGGGCCCTGGCGGAAATCCTGCCGGAGATTGAAGTTATTCGAGATTGTGTTTTTCAGCTTTCGCCGCTCGAGGCCCATGAGGTTTGCAGCGATTGTATGCAGGTCGAATGTCGGGAAAATATCCGGCTGGGGCAGCCAGTGGAAACCTTTAAACGCCAAGTGCGGGTCATCGAGCTGCCCGTCGGGGCCACTGAAGATCGAGTGGTGGGGACTTTGGACCTTGAACAAGCGCTCAAAAAAGGCGAAAAAAGAATGGAACCGGGGCTACTGGCGGCCGCCCACCGAGGCATTCTCTATGTGGACGAAGTAAATCTGCTCGATGATCATGTGGTGGACGTGTTACTGGATTCCGCGGCCATGGGAATTAATACAATTGAAAGAGAAGGGGTGTCATTTTCGCATCCGGCCCGCTTTACCCTGGTGGGCACCATGAATCCGGAAGAAGGGGAATTACGCCCCCAACTCCTGGACCGCTTCGGTTTGTGTGTTCACATTGAAAGCATCCAGGACCCGGAAGCGCGGGTAACCATCATGGAGCGGCGAGCCGCATTTGACGAAGATCCAGAGGGATTTTGCCAGCAATGGGAGAGGGAATCGAAACAGTTGGGAAAAAAGATCGAAACCGCCATCAACCTCTATCCCCAGGTAACGATTGCCCGGCCCCTGCTTTTTGAAATCGCCGCTTATTGCCTAGATGTCGGGGTCGATGGCCACCGGGGGGATATCATCATTATGAAAGCAGCCAAATCGCTGGCCGCCTATCATGGCCGCACCGAGGTCACCCGAGAAGATATCGATCTGGCCGCGGAGATTGCTTTGCCCCATCGAGTGCGACGGCAGCCTTTGCAGGACATCGTGGTGGATGTCAAAACTGTGCGTCGGTAGAGGCAGTCCACGGTATGATCCGGGTGGAGAATCTGAAAAAATATTACAAAAGCCTTCCGGCCCTGAAGGGGGTGAACCTGAATGTGGCCAAAGGAGAACTCTTCGCTTATCTGGGGCCTAATGGGGCCGGGAAAACGACCACCATCAGAATCCTGACCGGCCTTACCCGGCTATCCTCCGGGAACGCCTATCTTAATGGATTTCATATTGACAAAGCTAGCCTGCAGGCCAGGAACCAGAGCGGTTTGGTGCCTCAGGCAATCAACCTAGACCAGGAACTCACCGTGTGGGAGAACCTGGATATTCACGGTCGGCTTTTTCATCTGCCCTCCCGCAAGCGGGCCGCCAGTATTCACCATCTTTTAGAGTATGTAGGCTTGCTGGACAGAAAAAACAGTCTGGTCAAACACCTATCGGGAGGGCTGAAAAGGAGAGTGATGATGGCCCGGGCGCTGGTCCATTCCCCGGCCATCCTCTTTCTGGATGAACCTACGGTGGGACTGGACGCCAACATTCGCCGTCGGATCTGGGCCTTGATCAAGCAGATTCAACAGGATGGGACTACCATTTTCCTTACCACCCACTACATTGAAGAAGCAGAATTTCTGGCGGATCGGGTGGCCTTTCTGGACCTGGGGGAGATTGTCGCAATGGATACGCCGCAGAACTCAATGGCCCGGTTGGGAACCTGGGCCCTTGATGAGGTTCAGGGCGGGAACATCAAGACTACCTATTTCAACACCCGGGAGGAAGCCCAACGCTGCCCCGCCAACCAGGGGGATAGTTTTACGGTGCGGCGGGTGAACCTGGAAGATGCCTTCCTGGCCCTGACGGGGAAGAAAATCCAATGATTGCCGGTTGGTTTGCGGTCTATTACCGGGAGTTGTTAATCCTTCAACGACGTTTATCCCGGCAGATCGCCTCCTGGGCGGTGGCGCCGCTGCTTTATCTCATTGCTTTCGGTTATGCCATGGGAGGCCAGGTGCAGATCGAGGGGCATAGTTATCTGGAGTTCTTGATCCCCGGCCTGGTGGCCATGAATAGCATGACGACGGCCTTTGCCATTGCCAGCGATATCAATATTGCCCGGTTTTACTGGCACATTTTTGAGGAATTCCAAGCCGCCCCGATCAGCAATATCGCCTATGTGACCGGAGAGGTGCTGGCCGGTGTCACTCGGGCCCTGCTTTCCGTGGGGATTATACTCCTGCTGGGTCGGTTATTTGGGGTGGCGCTCTCTTACAATCCGCTATTCTGGCTGGCCACGGTGCTCAATAGTTTTGTTTTTGCCTCCTTGGCGGTGGGTTTGGCCATGGTGGTCAAATCTCATGCCGATCAGGCGATGCTTTCCAGCTTCGTTATTACCCCCATGGCCTTTTTGGGAGGGACTTTCTTTCCGGTGGATCGTTTACCGCTCTGGGCCCAGAAAGCCCTCTTGCTTCTGCCCCTGACCCATGCTTCCGGCGCCATTCGTCAGGCTTCGTTCGGCAACACTCCTAATATTTTTTCTTACCTGCTCCTGGCCGTCATGGGAAGCCTGTTTTTCTGCATCGCCTTTTACTGTGTCAATATCGCCCGGGATTAAACAGGGGGGAAGCGGATGAGCCGATTCCTGAAGCTGGGCCTGGTCCACTTGGAGGTACAATACAAGCAGCCCCAAGCCAATCGCGCCGATCTCTTGGCTTTGAACCGGGAGGCGGCAGGCCGGGGAGCGCACCTGATTCTGAATACCGAACTGGCCCTCTCGGGTTACTCGTTCCTTTCCCGGGAGGATATTCATAAGTACACCGAGACGGAAACCGGGGAGACCTTAGCCGGGCTGACCGAGATTGCCCGGGAGCACAAAACCTATATCGGCATCGGTCTGGCGGAACGTGATGAATCTACCGGCATTTATTACAACAGCGCCTTTGTGCTGGGGCCGGAGGGGGAGCGGCGCTTCCCGGATCGGGTGGATTTTGAACTTTTGCTGAGAGACCCGTGGAAATGAGTTGCCGTCCCCGCTACCTCATGCTCTTGCTGACCACGGCCTGTAATCTGAATTGCCTATATTGCTACCGGGGAGATAAAGACCGTCCCCAATCCATGCCTCGGGAAGTGGCGTTAAAGAGTTTCCTGCTTGCCGCGGCTGCGGGCCGACCTTTCCATGTGCAACTGACCGGAGGAGAGCCGACCCTGGAGCCCGAGCTGATCGAATGGGTGGCGGATACCATCCGGAAGGCAGGATGGCCGGCAACCATTGCTTTGCAGACTAATGGAACCCTGTTGGATTATTCTCTAATCCGGGTCTGTCAGAAGTACGACATTCAGATAGGGGTCAGTTGGGACGGCCCCCCCGAGATTCAAGAGAAATTGCGGGGAAAGGCCGTCGCCACGCTCAAAGGGTTGAAACTTCTCTCCGCGGCGGGAATGCCGTTCCGGGTGACCACGGTGGTGACCCAAGTCAATGTTGCCTACCTGGGACGGTTAGCCTTGTTTCTCAGCGCCTTCCCCAGTGCCCGCGGATTGGGCTTGGATCTGCTGGTGCAGAAGGGGCAGGCCCTCAAAGCGCCGCCGGTAACGCCGCCGACCCCCGAAACTCTGAGAACCGGCTTGTTTGAATTACTGGACACCTTGAGGCTGGTTAAGGCCAGACGTTCATCCCCTCTTCACTGGCGGGAATGGGAGCTCTTGCAGCAAAGTCATAACCGAAGGAAGGCCGCGCCATTCTGCCCGGCTTCCCGAGGCGAAAGTCTGGCCGTCCACCCCCAGGGCACGCTCTATCCGTGTACCCAAACGGTCGGCGACCGGCGTTTTGCCTCTGGCACCCTTGATGCCCCGGACCCCTCGGGTCTGCTAGCGCTTAAAAAATATACCTTAAATGGAACCGCGTGTTCTGGTTGTCCCCTGGTGAACCACTGTCCGGGAGATTGTCCCAGCCGACAATATTACAACCAGGAACCCGCCCGTCGACTAGCCTGTGTAATGTATCAGACCATAGATGAATATGAGCGGAGGTGCCGATGATGAATCCCTTCAGCCTTTGTTTTTTCAGTGCCACAGCCATGGAATTACCCTCTCTGAGTCAGGGGGTGCTCCGTTACCAACAGAGAGGAGGGAAGGTCAAGGTCATCGCCCGGACCCGAACCCAGCTCTTTGATGACTCCCGGATAAGGGCCTTTATCAGGGAAGCCCTAACTTCTGAGGTAATATTTATCACCCTCCACGGTGGTAAAGAATCATGTCCGGCCTGGGAGGAGTTGTTAAAGCATCTGGAAGCGAAGCGATCCGGCACGGGAAAAACCCCGTATTTGCATATTCAACCGGTTGGTGGTGACGAAGAGGCTTTTTTTCTGGCGCAAAAACATTCCGACGGCTTTAACCAGGAATCCTGGAACAGCCTCAATCGTTATTTTACCCACGGCGGCCCCCTTAATTTAGAAAATATGTTGATCTATCTCCACAACCTGCTTTTCCAAGCAAATATCCCGTTGGAACCGCCGCAAGGCTTACCGCACGAGGGAATCTATCATCCTGATTATTCTATTACCCCCGGGTTGGAAGAATATTTAGCGCAAAGAGTAGAGCCCCGGAAAATTACCGTCGGCCTGTGGTTTTACCAGACTTATTGGGTCAATAACAACCTGGCTCATATTGATGCGATCATCCGGGAAGTGGAACGCCAGGGGGCCAATGTCATTCCGGTGTTTCACCTGCGCTACCAGGACGCCGTGCGGGGAAATCGGGGCGCTGATTACATCGTTGAAAAGTTTTTTATGGCCGGCGATCATTGCCGCATCGAAGTCCTGATTAATCCCATGATGTTTGCTCTGACTCTGGCGGCTCCGGAATATGGAACACTGCTTCCGAAAATGAATGTTCCCTTCATTCAGGCGATGTTCGCCATGATTCCCCAGGCAGTCTGGAAAGAAAGTCCGCAGGGGATGTCTACCCTGGATGTGGCTTACTCCGCGGCCCAACCCGAATTTGATGGGGCCTTGATCACCGTCCCGATAGCATCACGGGAAGAAAATACCCTTGATCCGCTCACTGGTGCTCTTCTGACCAAGCTTATGCCCATCCCGGATCGGGTCGAGAAGATGGTTTCCTTGGCCCTGAACTGGGCCCGACTCCGCCAGAAGACCAACGCTGAAAAACGGATCGCCGTCATTTTTCACAATTATCCCCCCCGTAACGACCGGATCGGCTGTGCCGCCGGGCTGGACAGTTTCGCCAGCGTCAAACTTTTGCTGGACCGCCTGAAAGAGCAAGGCTACCAGATCGACCGCACTTATGAAAGCGGCGACGCCCTGGCCGAAGAAATCTTAAGCCGTCTGACCTGTGACCGGCGCTGGTTGACCCCGGAGCGCCTGGCCGAACGGGCTGAAGCCCAGGCTGGCGCGGCGCAGTACGTTCCCTGGCACGAGGCCCTTCCTGCCGCCATCCGGGAAAAGATGACTGCCGACTGGGGAACCATCCCCGGGGATCTGTTTGTTCACGACCAGAAGATGCATTTCCCCGGCGTGCTCAACGGCAACATCTTCCTGACCGTCCAACCGCCCCGGGGCTATTTTGAAAATCTCGATAAAATTTACCATGACATGTATCTATCGCCGCCCCACCACTATCTGGCCCATTATCGCTGGATCAAGCAAGTCTTTCGGGCCGATGCGGTGATGCATGTCGGAAAACACGGCTCTTTGGAATGGCTTCCCGGCAAGGCCCTGGGACTCAGTGAAGAATGTTACCCGGATCTGGCCATCATGGACCTTCCTAATGTTTATCCTTATATCATCAATGACCCCGGCGAGGGCACCCAGGCGAAACGCCGTTCCTACTGCTGTATCATTGACCATCTCACTCCGGCGTTCACCAACGCCGACCTTTATGAAGACCTGGCCCAATTGGACAATCTTCTCAAAGACTACCAGGACGCCCGGCGGGAAGATCCGGGAAAGCTCGAAGTTCTCCGCCCCCTGCTCTGGGAAGCGGTGCGGCAGGCTGAGCTGGATAAAGATCTGGACATCACCGAAGCCGAAGTCTTTGAGGATTTTGACGCCTTCCTGGAACGCCTGCATGCTTACCTGGAGGACCTCGCCGATACCATGGTCAATGACGGGCTGCATACCATGGGGATGGCTCCGGAAGGGGAGCGGTTGGTGGAATTCGTCACCCAACTGACGCGCCTGCCCCAGGGGGAGGTCCCCTCCCTCCGGGAGGCTATTCTCCGGGCCTGGGGTTACGACTACGATAATCTGCTGGAAAACCGGGGCAAATCTCTTCCTGGTGCAGATGGTCAGACCGGGGGCGACCTCATTCGCCAGGCCCATGAAAGCGCCCTCCAGCTAATAAGACAACTTGAGGCCAACAATTTTGCCCCAGACGCGGCCAACTCCGTGGTAGAATCCCAACTTGGCGTCAATCATCCCGACATAGTCAAGGTTTTACAGTATATTGGCGAAACTCTGGTACCGAATATCCGGCGGGTGAGAGACGAATTAGAAAGTAGCCTGGGAGCTTTTGCCGGGCATTTTGTGCGACCGGGCCCCTCCGGGGCCCCGACTCGGGGGCAGGCGGATATCCTGCCCACCGGC
>Ga0164318_10003783_pt1 | contig 14416 bp, 15 predicted proteins | sample GuaBasSedimGuay9_FD_113734 | JGI IMG/M metagenome (GOLD analysis project Ga0164318, IMG submission 113734) | Subseafloor sediment microbial communities from Guaymas Basin, Gulf of California, Mexico - Guay9, Core 4571-4, 0-3 cm | ecosystem: Environmental > Aquatic > Marine > Hydrothermal vents...
ACTAGTGAAAGTTCTTCTTTCCACTCAGTAACCTTCTGGGATTGGTTTTGTTGGGTGAAATATCTTTCTTTCTTCATTTCGATTGTATTAATTACTGGTTATAAAAGAAAGCTTCGCAACAATACAAAAAAGGAAAAATTCTAAAAAACCTCAATTTTGAACCGATGGAAAATAATCAGCAATAATTTCAACTAGAATGCCCGCAACCATTGTTTCCCCATATTTTCCTGCCAATTTTCTAATAGCTGTGCCTAATTTCATTTTCAGCTTATTTCGTTGAGAATTGTCTATGTCAGGTAGGCTTTCTTTCAAATCAAAATACTGTAAAGCATCTTTCTGGGAGATTTCTTCTCCATATATCTTATTATCATTAAAATGAATTACAAAAAAACCATGGAATATTATTTCTTCTTTAGTACCGCGTTTGAAAACACATTTTTGTTCAATAATATCTCCTTCTCTAAAATGAGATTTTTTAAACACAATATTGTCATCTAATGAAAATGTGCGTAGAAAGATGCGATTAAAGATATATTTATCACCACGGGTGATTTTAGCAATATAATTAACCGCTTTTGGTGTCTCTTCCCAATAATTTGGTATGTAGTAATCATCATAATATTCTGTCAATAAACAAGTATACTCTTGCAATTTTACGTTCATTTTCAAGATCACTGGAAATTTAAATCTGATTATAAAAGATTATAGAAAAGTAAATTTTAAGGTTATAATAAGCCAGATACTTCATCAATTTTTTAGATTATCGCCTTAATTTCTAACTTATTTCGACAAAAATTTAATATACCCGTACAATTGAATTAATCTTATATGAATTCGATAATTCCAACAAATCCGGATTCAAACAAAGAACCCCGAATTTTCTATAGTATGATTGCATTATGGCCTTATACCTTGCAAAATCGCCTTTCAGATATGGTAGATCAAGAGATGGCAAATTTTTTCCATTTATATTTAAAAGTTCATGAAAAATGGGGATCTCCACCTGTGATTTTAGGAATATCTCCAGTATCTTTTTTAGAAAATACTCGAATTTTTTATAATGAAAATTTTTCTTCCATCCAAAATATGGTACCTTTAGGGAATTGGGAATTTCCGGATGGTGCATGGGTTTCTTACGCCCCAGAATTTTTATCTAATGAATCGATTATTAGACAATATCTTGCTGGACAGAGATTTCTAATCAAATGGTTCCACCAAGAATCAGATAGTAGTATTTTCTGTTTTTATCAGAGTTTGGACAAAGATATTACCGAAATTTTGCCGTCTTTAGGTATTTTTCATCTGGTTTTCGCGAACCCAATTGGTCAAGAATATAATATTCCTTTGAATTTTACTTGGCAAGCAATTGAACCTGGGCAAAATCAAATGAACTCAGACAATAAACAAGAAAATGATTTTGTTTTTAATAAAAATACCAGTAAATTGCTTGTAGTTCAGTCATTTCTAAGCAAATCTCTGAAAAAATCATTAAAATATGCTTTAAATCTCGCTAACTTAAACTCACATGCAAAAGCTTTAATATTTTTGCCACTTATTGGCTCAGATTTGAATAAAAGATGGAATTTTCAAAAAAACCTTCAGAAATTACTGACCAAGAAGAAAATGAAATATGGTAGACTTGGAACATGTGCTGAATTTTGGCAAGATTTGGAGCAGCAAAAGTCAACACTTCCAGTTTTAGCCTCCAATATCTTTGGTAAGAAAAAACTGAAAGAGCAGCATCAGATAAATTTTATTACTTCTGCCATTAAATCATGCGAAATTCTCTTCCATCAAACGGAGATGCTTTCTGTTTTTGCAGGTATTCTCGGCGGACCGCATTCGCAAAATGATTTGTCTAATCTCTGGCTACTTTTTCTAAGACAGCAAGATCGCACATTAATTGAAGGAAAAGTAATTACTGAAGTTCTTCGGGACTCAGCACACGATTTTCGTTCTATTTTTTCAGCTTTACTTAGTACTCAAGAAAATTCATTAATGCATATAGGGCATTCCGTTAAAATAACCCTAAATCATGACGTTTTTACCATTTTTAATTCGCTTTCTTGGAATCGCAACGGATATTTTACTTTACCTGCCCGTTCATTTAATCATGCCTTAGATTTTGAGGGACAGCCACTAATTGTACAAAATATTGCCCACACACCATTTACGCTTAATCGAGAAGTTCAATTAGGTTTAACCCATTTGGAAGGGCTAACATATTTAAAGAACGTTGAAAAAGAATGGCAAGATTACCAACAATTACAAGATTTAAATTATCCGGTTGAATATTCTGTTAATAATTACTCGCAAAAACGCCCCCAAGAACAATTAATTGAATTTGAATCTCAACTAAAGGATAATTTACTAATCTATCTACCCGAGCATTCAGCCGTAAAACCTTTTGGAATATTAAATATCACTGGAATTAAAGGAACTTCAAATGACCAGGTCCGAGATGTGGTTATTTATCAAGAAAATAATCAAATTATTTTTGAAAATGTTAGAATCATTGTAAAAATTTCATGCAAGACAGGTTGTATCGAATGGTTGAGTGTAAAATCTCAAGATCCAAAAGAACAAAATCTCATTCGGTCCCATTTATTTTTCTGGGGATATTATCCTTCTACTGATTCCAAATATGAAAATTCTTCTTCTATAGATTTTGAAAAAATTTCTCATAACAAGCGCAAAATATTTCAAGTGAGTTCGATAGAAATTGTAGAACGAGGACCTATTCGTTATTCGGTTTTATGCCGATACAAGGCTTTATCGACCGGTACCGACCTCCACATCTATTATTACTTTTATCATAAAACGGAACGGATCGATGTAGAAACTTTAGTTAATTGGCAAGAACCCCGAGGCAATCTCTACTGCTCGATTACCACCGTTTCAGATATGCCACGAATTACCCGCAAAACCTTACTTACTTTTGAAAATGAAGTTATTTCTCATTTTCCCCCTATTTCAGATAAAAGTTATACTATTTCTTCACTTCATGATCTAAAAGTTCAAGATTTTATTATTCGGAAATCTGCGTTATTGAATGAAACCAGTAAAACTTCTTTAGGATTAGCAATTTTTTTACAAAACAAACATTTTATGTATGGAGATTCAAATACAACTGTTATTAAATTGCTTGGTTCTGCACCTTGCATTAAGGCAAAAACGAAAACAGCAACTCTTGATTCAGATCACAATTCCCAGATTCTCTATCAAGAAATAGGATTTCACCGCATTCTTTGGGCTTTGCATCCTATTGCACCTAATATTTCCGATCTACATATTTATCGAAAGTATCAAGAATATAACATCCCACTGATAGCCGTTCCAACCAATGCAGTTCATTCATCCGTTTCTTTCTTGGAAGTTTCTCCAGAATCAGTTGAAATAACATGTTTAAAAGAAATTGAACCGTACATGCCTGAAGCTCCCGACTGGTTTTATCGTTCCAATATGAACGAACTAGCTTTTATCATCAGATGTATAAATCTTGAGGATAAAGCTCAGGTTACTCATGTAAACTTGAAACTTCATGAATCATTTGCTATTACTAAAGTGGAAGAAGTTGACCCAATCGAAAAAATTGTTAATCAAAATATAGATCCAGAACCAATTCATATTAAAGAACGGAATATTCAGTTCGAACTTAGGCCATTTCAGCTAAAAACAATTTTGATTGTTTGTAGATTGCTATTGGAAGAATAAAAACAGAAAAATTAGAGCTGAAGGCTCGGTTCGTTCGAATATCGTAGCTTATTTCCAAAACGTTTGTTTAACCATTCTTGAATCGGAGGTGCAATTTCATCCACCAATACTATACCAGAATCAAGCACGGGGTTTTTTATTTTCAAATCTTTTACGTAATCTTCAATTACCTTTCCAATTTTAGGCTGGATTTTTAAAAATTGAATAACACTGTTTTCTTGGAGCTGACCATGTGGATGGAAAGAAAGAAAAGCCGTAAAAATTTTTTTCGGTGGGTCTATCTTCATTTTAAACTCCTTTACATATTCCAAGCTCGCTTCAAAAATAATACGATGAATCACTTTTTTACGAAACCATCCTATCTTTTCTGAGAAGTTTCCGACCACTATGGCACGTCGCTCTGTTAAGAAGAAAGTGGCAGGGAAACCTTTCACATAGGCAAAAGCTTTATATCCAGCTATCTCAGATCCCCAAACTACATTATAATTGGAACGAAATTTTACCAATACCCGCATTGTAATTAATAAAAGAAGGGGTAAAAAATGAATGTTATTATATATATTCTTTTTCTTATTTTACGAAATTTTAAACAATATTTTTGCGAGAATTCCGTTGAACGGGCCATTTTATTGCACTAAATATCGCTAATATTAGAATTAAGCCCCCGATAAGATAAAAAATCAAGAAGTCCCGCTCTAAATAATAATTAGGAGAGAAATTAAAGCTTTCATATAGAGGTGCTACTAAGATGCGGAGAAAATTTCCAAATCCAGATATTACTGGCTGAATTAGGTTCATAAAAGGAATTAAATAGGGTAGTATTATTTCTATTGCATTGTAAATTTGTTCTAGAAAATCTGTGATATCAGGAATTTGAATTAGAGTAATAAATATTAGGATCCTGTTATGTATCATTAGGTATCATCTCCAAAAACAGATTTATATTCAAATTTTTGCACATCTGCTTGTTTAACTTTAGTAGAACTTGAAGTTTTCTTTGATTGCATTGTATAATTTCTTTTTCTTGATTTAGATCTTTTGGAATTTGATTTCTGTTTATGATTTTTAGATTTTGGTTCAATTGGGCTGAAAATTGCTATTAATAAATCATATAAATAAACAAAGATATTCAATCCCATAACTCCCATAGATGCATAAATTAAATTATTTAAATTCATGGAAAATGTTGTACTGAGCTTTTCTGAAAGTGAAATGGTCAAATTTTCAAATTCCATAATTCCAGAAAATCGATATATATACATATAGAATAAATTTGCAATCAAAAGTATTATTTCAGCGATGGCTTTTCGTATTGAAAATTTGGGACTGCTGGCTACCCAAAAATTAATTGAAGTAGTAATTATTCCCATTCCCCAAATCCAATAAGTAATTATTTGGACTTTGATTTCAGAAAAAAGAACTATTCCAAAAAGATCATAACCAGCTAAAGAAGTAAAAATTATAAGCGGGATAGAAACTTTAAAAATCCAATTAAAAATCGCCGCGATCAATCCTTTTCCGATATTTTTTATTTCAGGTTTCAATGTTGTTGTCCCTTCTTCCTTTTTTTTTTAGATTCTTCTTTTAACATATTTCCATTTTCTGGTTGACTGATTTTTTGATCTTTGGCTTTAATCATGGAAGTAATGATTGCTTGTAATTTGGATAATCCTCGACAAATCCCGCATCTGAATAGGTATACAAATAATTAATCTGCAAACCAAATGAGATTAGTTTAAGAAAATAAGTCGATTGTATCTCTAAGGTAAAATGCACATTATATTTCCATAATAGATAAGGATAAACAAAAATTGAAGCATTTTCTTCTGAAATTGTTCCATTATCAATATAAAGTTGCACATCGGGATCATTCCAAGAATTGTTATTGTCAACTAATAAATTCTCCGGTGTAAAATCTGCCTCTATCGCTTTTAAATTTAAATCATGAATTTTTTGAGCGTTGAGTGTAGCTTGGAACAAAATTTGATTTAGAATTGTAAAATTCTTATGAGAAGTTTTATTTTCTAGCCGAAAACTAACTTTTACTGAAAAATTTTCGAAATCATAAAATCCTGCATTGTCAAAAGTCATATTTAAAACAAAACGATTACCATTTGGTCCAAGATTTATATCCATCTGATCCCAATCAGCAGAAATACTTGTAGGATCCGAAATTACGGTGAAAATAGAGAAACCACCAATTAATAACGTTATTGTTATAGCGAGAGATATGATTTTAATCCAAGTGGTTAAAAGAAATCGAATCAACTTTTTTGTAAACATTTCCACACCAATTTTATTTCATTATTCACTAAGAATATAATAAAGTTTTCGATTTATTTTTCATTTGAAATTTAAGTATTTACCAAATTAAGGCCATTACAAATATAATAGTGGCAAAACACAATTACAAACCAATGTACAACATGGTAACAGTCAGAAAAAAAATTCGGTAATTTAAAGTATGATTTTGTATATAAATTATTATGGAAGTTTCTAATTTCACAGATATTATATTGCCAAAATCAATTAAACAACCAGAAAAATGCGATTATTGTGGAAAACCATTACCAAAAAGGCATGTTGTTCATAAGAATATTAGTCAAGAAAATTCAGAGCATAAATTCTGTTCTCGTTTGTGTAAAGAAAAATGGTGCCATGAACAAGCCCTAAAATGAAAAATCAAGTCTTTTTTCTCATTTTCTTAAAAACCTTCAATCCGTCAATCAGCCCTTAAAATTTAAAGGTGGATAAATTCTCCTTCCGTTTTTATAAGTTTGTTGAATTTCAAGAGAATCGAAATTATAAGGGTCAATTGTGAATAAATTTTGATTTAGTAATACAAAATCCGCAAATTTTCCTATTTCTAAGGTACCTCGAATATGTTCTTGATGAATAGCCCAAGCAGCATTTCGCGTGTAAAGTGTTAAGGCTTCTTTAATCGAAATTTCTTGATTAGGGTTTATTTTATACCGAACAACGCAATCTTTTATGGCCTGAAGTATATTTACAGATTCTACTGGAGCATCGGATGAACCTGCAAGCTTTAAGCCATGATTAAGAAGATCTCGGAAAGGATATGTGATATTCAATCTTGATTCTCCGATAAAATTTACTAACCAGTTGGATTCACTGCGAAGAAATTCAGGCTGGCAAACTGGAATAATATTAATCTGCGCCATTTTTTTAATAGTAGCCAATGAAAGCATAGATGCATGTTCAATTCGAATTCTGGGATTTTTCTGGGGAAATTTTTCAACTTCCTTCATCTTTTTTTCAGAAAAATCGATTTTGGGTTCAATTTTCCAATGTTTTTCAATTAAATTGACAAGTTCTGTGTTTGCTCTGTCACCGATTGCATGTACCATTACATCAATATTATTTTTGGCGGCCCATTCAATTTCTTCACCCAACAGCTGTAAATCTGTAGCACAAAATCCCGAATTAGAAGATAAATTGGTATAAGGTTCAAACAACCAAGCCGTTTTCGCTCCAAATGAGCCGTCCATAAATCTTTTTAATCCTTGAATTTTAAGGTGGTGGCTCAATAGTTGAAAATTTTGCTCTAATTCATCCCTTAACTGGAAAAAAAGAAGAGGATCCTTAACATTAACGTATAAAGCAATATCCTGTTGCATATCTTTTAAATATTGAAGCGATTTCCATGTGTCTAAATCAAAATCTGAAACAACACCTCCAATCGCAGTAATTCCATGAGATGCCAATTCCATCGAAAATTCTCTCATTACTTTTTCTAAAATCAGTTTTTCTGGTTGAGGCATAATGTTTTCCACCAATTTCATGGCATCTTCGGTCAACAATCCCGTGGGAATTCCTTGCGAATCAACTTTAATTTCTCCATGAAAATCTGAAGGAAAATTAGCTGAATGAGATTCTATTCTTAAAAGTTCTAAAGCTCGAGAATTAAGAAATACGATATGTAAATCATAACGATAGACAAGGATAGGATGTTGAGTATCAATTTCATCCAAGATATATCTGGTTGGAAAAATTTTTTCTTGTGGATTGTGGAACTGCTGCTCATTAAATTTAATCCCGATCACCCATTCAGAATTTGCCTTGGCTGCTGCAAATTTTCTTAATTCTTCTTTAAACTGGCCTAAGGATGATAATTTGGAACAATCAAAATATGTTTTATTCAAAATACAAGTAATTGGATGAAGATGAGCATCAATGAACCCAGGATAAACATAAGTTTGCTGCAAATTTATCTCTTTGAGTGAATAATTGTTTGTTTGGAAATTTTCTCTCCAGAATCGCAGTAATTCAGCGCGGGTCCCCCTATTTTTAATGATTCCATCAATTACAAGTATAGCTTCGACCATTGTATCATTTTCATCTAACGTAAAAAAAGTTGCATTATAGAATAAGAAACACCTGTCTTCGTTTAGATTCTTCATAGTTAGTTATGAAAAAATATTCTTTTTAAGTTTTTCCTCAGTTATATTGCACCCGAATACACCGTAAGTGGAAAAGATTCGGTTTTCAATGTGGAAAATCGATTTAATTCGTATTCTGGGTTCAAAAAACCTATTTAATATCATTTCAATCCTTTAAATAATCTTTTCTCTCACTATCAGGTAAAAATTCCAAGATTTCAATTATTTCTGGGTAATTGAACCGAGATAAGTTGCATTTCCTAAATAGTAAAAAATAGATTAAATATTTCGGAAATATCGAAATTCACAGTGGGAATCGCCTTGTGCGATGGTTTTATTTCGCTGAAGGCGCACCCACTTATTTAAATTATCAGCCAGCAAATTATCATATTTACAGAGAATAGGGGCTAAAGATTCATGTTGATTTGCCTTAAAAATATCGTAATAATAACACCTATTGATATTAAAGCCAAAACGTAGCCTGTCTTCTACTACATATTCCAGTTTAAAATACTTGTTATCATATAATTTGTGATTTCCTTGTTTGGTAGTTTCAATAAAATGCTTCCAAGGATTTTTCGCGTTTTCACACTCTTGCTGTTGTTTTTCCAGTAAATTCTTTACCATTACTGTATAAATTTCCATAATCATTGCTTCAATTTCTTCATATGTAAAATTTTCAGCTGAAATAGCCTTAGTAAAAGCTATCACAAATAATGGATTAATAGCATGCAAATTTGCGATATTATTTCCAAAAAAAGGCTGGTTTTGCGGGGCTTTTATCAGTTGATTCAATGTTTTACAAAATTTGTCGGTATAGACTTCTGCTTTGCCAGAAGGAAAATGTTCTTTTAGATAGCTTTCCACTAAAAGAGTGAAGTACTTGTGCAGCGTTTCTAAATTTTCCATTATAAAGAAGATTTACTCTCTCTACCAAAAAAGGTTTTGTGCCTACAATTTGATCAATGGCAAAAGAGATTAAAAAAAATTTTTCCTTAAAATCAAACTTTTTAATACCCAAGCGTTTTAGAATATTTTGCAAATATGCAAAAAGACAAATCTTTTTAAATTAAGTATATCTCTATTTTATTAATATATATTTTGCATTTATGCAAACCTTTGTAATAATGCAAATGCAAAATGTGTCTTTATTTCAGGTGTAGAAAAACAATGACGCAAATTAAACCACTTAATTCAGAAAAAATCCCACTCGTTCGATTTGACCATGTTACGAAACGATTCGGATCCTTTACTGCAGTTAAGGATATTTCGTTTGAAATTAATAAAGGTGAAATTCTAGGATTTCTCGGACCAAACGGCGCAGGAAAATCAACTACTATGAAAATGTTAGCAAGATTACTTCGCCCCACAGAAGGAACAATATATATCAGGGCAAACAATCATCTTGCCCCTTTAACAAATAGATCAAAAGATGTGCTACTGAACAATGTGGGTTTCTTAATTGAAAACCCTACTTTTTATGGAAATATGACGCCAAGAGAGTTATTAAGCTATTTTGCTGAACTTAAAGGCTATCCTCCCTCTAAAGTTCATAATCGCGTGGAAAAAGTAGTTGAAATGGTAGGTTTATCGGATTGGATTGATGTTAAAATGAAAGGATTTTCAAAGGGAATGCGCCAAAAAATCGGTATCGTCAGTGCCATAGTCCACGATCCAGATGTAATTGTATTGGATGAGCCTCACACTGGATTAGATCCACGTGCACGTTCAGAAGTTCGGGCATTACTGCTCGAATTAAAAAAAAAGGGTAAAACAATCTTCCTTAGTAGTCATCTTCTCTATGAAGTCAGTGAAGTAGCCGATCGAGTTGCAATAATTTCAAATGGGAAATTAATCGCTCTCGATTCGTTGGAAAATTTAGAACAACGAGCACAAGGAAGTGTTATTGAACTAGAACTCTTCAATTTCGATCCTTTCGCAGAAAAAGAATTCAACAAAACTATAGAACGATTGAGAAAAGTCGTTTTACCCCATACGGGTTTAAATTTTCAATCAGAATCAAATTCACCCACGGATTTAATTAAGTATAATTCAAATTCTGGACAAATTGAAATCATTTTTAATGGAAACCCTGAAAATCAGTTAAAAATTTTCAGAGCACTTTTCGAGCATAATTTTCCCGTGTTAGAGTTTTCTGTTCCAAAAGCAGATTTATTGGAAGATTTATACTTGATGTTTATGGATGAAGAAGATGAACACCAATTGGCGGAAAAACAAGAATTAATGGTAAAAAAGAAGATGAAAAAAAATAAAAAAGTGAAAAAAGTGAAAAAAATGAGCAAAATGGACCATGTGGGTAAATATGCTAATATGGAAGCTAAGGAGGGAATAAAATGAGTCTAAAAACAAACTCCATACAAGAAACACACTCAGAAAATTTGGCATTATCCAATGGAACCGAAAAAATAAATATTGGTGCATATCGGGGATGGATTCAAATCGAAAAAACCATTTCTTTCGAATTTGTGCGCAATGGAAAAAAATTATTGGCCATGATTATAACCTCGGCCGGCATCTTTCTTCTTTCCTTGATAATCCAATTGATTCAAAAAAATCAAGGCATGGATCTACCTTTTGAAGCTCTTGATTACTTTCAAAATTATTTAGGAATGATAAATTTCCTCATTCTTATTATCGGTACTACTTTTTTCGGGTCAATTATCGCGGAAGATTTTGAAAAAGAAACTGGAAATTTGATTTTTCCAAAAATTCCAAAAGAACGCTTACTCTTAGGTAGATTCATTGCTCGCTATCTGTATGCCTTCTTAAGCGTGGCTTTTTATTATCTTCTAGTAGCAATTGTTACTTACGTGGAATATGATGGAATTCCTAAAATTGTGTGGGAATCTATGCTCTGGGCTGAATGGTACCTTTTTGGGATTGCAGCATTCTTTACTATGTTTAGCAGCATATTTAAACGCTCATCTACAGCCATGATCACAGGTATTCTCTCAATTTTGATTATATTCAATTTGCTATCCATGATTTTCATGTTCAGTGGAGTAACTGTAGAACCATTTTACTTTTTAACCTACTATGCAAATATTATTACACAATGGTTTCATATGCCAGCAGCAGATTCACGCTTTCAAGAAATCCCATTTATGCGAGGTCCTGGTGCAGCCGCCTCTGAAGGGAGTACATATTATCAATGGATTACCCCAAGTGCTACAGGCGCTATAATTGGATTAGGGATATACTCAATCATTTGTCTAACAATTGCATATATTTTGTTCAAAAGAAGACAGAATTAAGAAATCTTCTTTTGGACTTCTCTTTTTTTTTCCCAAAAGATAAAAATTAATGGTCTTTGTATGAAACTTAAGATGCCGAATCCTCCTCAGCAACATTCTCCACCATCAGTTAGCATGAGTTTAAAGCAAAGTTGGAAGATGTTTATAGAAAATTACAAAGCATTCTTACTTACCGAAGCATTTGCCCTTATTGCTCTATTTCTGCTCGTTTTTGGATTTATTTCCATAATTTTTGCAATTATCAGCTTAATACCCAATATCACTATATCTGAATTTGGATCTCAATTGCGACAAACTCTGGTTTTATCGCTGATTTTTCGTATTAGTTTATCATTTATATTCGGAATCATTTTTATGGGATTTATGAACTCTCAATTCGGATTAGCAAATGATATTATTAATTCTGGAGATATGTTCGCCCAATTTAAAGGTTCTTTTCATTATCTTAAAATGCATTGGGGCAAATTTTATCTACTTACTATCTGGTTTAATGCAATTACTTGGTTATTTTCAAGTCCCTTCTTAGGATTCTCTAATTCTCACCCTCATCCTTCGGCTTTTACCGTTTGGCATTGGGTGATTTTTGCTATCCGCATAATAATACAATTTTTATGGTTTTTAATGTGGATTCATGCATTTCCCAGTTTAGTGTATCAAAATAGTTTGTTAACAGCCTTAAAAGAAAGCTTTCTGATTTTTAAGACTGAATTTCGTCGAATTGTAAAAACTTGGGGAGTTTTTTTTCTTCTATTCACTCTTCCTATATTACTACTAAGTTTCTTTTTACTTATATTCCCAGATCCTGCAATTTCTACCAGTTTAGTTCCCATTATTGCACTAGTAGTTATATTACTTCTGTTCTTACTAGGATTTCCTCTAATGACACTGTTGGCAACCGGAATATATAACAACAGCGATATTATCACTCAAACTCAAAATCACACTCAAATTGGAGCTAAATCTACTCAATTATCAGAAAAAACACCAATACATCCAAAAGATGATAAAAAACCTTCATCTCAATAAAATATCCTTGTGAACATCATGCCCCTTGATCAATCTCCTCAATCACATCAATCATCTCAAATTCGAATAAATAAACGAAATGAACAAAAGAATCAAGCTAGCCCACTTATTGAGAAACTACCAGCTGCGGAGTGTATTATTACAGACCCAGCCGTGGTGGTTCAAGTCATGCATACTAAAAAACAATTAATCTTGCAAGAAATATTTCACGAGGCTTTAACTATTCAAGAACTACGTAAACGAACAGGATTAAACCCAGGAACAATTAAGCGACATTTAGATGATTTAATTCTCCACCAATTGGTGTTTGTCGAAAGAGAAGAGCGTAACACTTATAATATTCTAATGAAATTTTACAGAACCACAGCAGAAAAATTTATCATCAATTTTCAACTTCCAGATGATTTTCAGCATAAAAGAAAAGGAAGATAAAAGATAAAAAATAATTTAATTCAGCAATTTGCTCATAACGCCAAATTATTGCTGAATTCTTGTGCATTACTGCTGATTAATAATAATTGTTGTTATAATTGCGACCACGACGCTCTTGTCGAGGGGCTTTCTTTGTTACCTTAACATCATGAGCTTCCATGCCCTTCTCTCCTTGAACAGATTCAAAGGTTACTTCGTCTCCTTCATATAGTGTTGCAAATTCATTACCATCAGTTAAGATGGCACTGTAATGCACAAAAACATCTTTATCACCTTCACTTGGGGTTATAAAACCGAAACCCTTTCGTGAGTTAAACCATTTTACAGTACCTGTAGCCATTCTTATCACTTATTAATAGATATCTTATTCTTTTTTGAATAAGCGCTTGAAAAATCGGGTGGTCACACAATCTAATTGGTTATAATTCAATCGAACTTTCTTACAATAAGGAAGAAAAATTGAACCGCTACCGCGGATATGAGAACAACAATATTTTCCAAACAACCTAAAAAATATTTGATTCTACATAAAGTTAATGGTTATTTTGAGAAGTTACAAATACGCTCCTAAAATTTTTTAGGAATAAAAATGCTATATGGGATGAGGATTACGAATTAGGAAAAATTGTTGGTGAAATTTTTAGGGGGATTTTATGGAAAGAACCCAGCGAAATGAAATTTTTGAGCAGGAATATCAAGTCATTCAAGAAATATTATATAAAGATACAAAAAAAGCAGAATCTTACATACGCAATCTTTTAACACAATCTTGGAATGAAAATCAAAGAATTAAGTTAAAATCTCTATTGGCATATTGTATTTGGGCAAATGGCCGGATTACAGAATCGAAAAATCTTTATCAAGATTTGTTAACTGAATCCGACCGACCTAATTGCTTAGAAGAAAAAGCTGATGCATTAAATGGATTAGGAATTATTTTAACCAATGAAGGACTTTTTGGAACAGGAAATGACTATTTAAATGAATCTATCGAAATTTATCAATTATTGAATCTTCCCCGTAAGGAAGCTCAAGCTACCAATCGGTTGGCAATTAATTGCTTAAGTAGAGGAGAAGTGGAAAAATCTTCTCAACTTCTTCATCGAACCATTTCACTCGCCCAAAATATTGATCCAATTATGACAATTCAAGCTCGAAATAACTTGGTAACGATTTTTTTAAAAGAGGGGCAGCTTCAAGAAGGAATGAAGGAATTAAAAGAATGCGTTCGAATTGCAAAAGAGATTAATTTTTCATATGGATTAAGCATTATGATGAGTAATTACGCCGAAGTCCTCCAAAAACTTGGTAATTTTAATAAAGCTACCAAAATATACGAAGAAGCGATTGAATTTACCTCAAATATAGGAGATTATAAAAATTTGGCTCTTATCTTTGCGAATTATTCCGAATTTTTGGTAAGAAAAGGTGCATTAATCGAAGCGGAAAAAATTCTCCAAGAAACTGCAGAATTATATCAAGATATTGAAGATAAAACGGGATATCCTTTATTTCTTCATTCTTACGCCCAATTTTGGATTACTAAAGGAAATTATTCAAAAGCAATAA
>Ga0164318_10003785_pt1 | contig 14413 bp, 9 predicted proteins | sample GuaBasSedimGuay9_FD_113734 | JGI IMG/M metagenome (GOLD analysis project Ga0164318, IMG submission 113734) | Subseafloor sediment microbial communities from Guaymas Basin, Gulf of California, Mexico - Guay9, Core 4571-4, 0-3 cm | ecosystem: Environmental > Aquatic > Marine > Hydrothermal vents >...
ACCAAGTTATTCATCTCAATACTTATATTTCCACCTCGTTTGTGTTTCAATTGAGCATTTCCAGTCGACTCACTATTCAGAAGTGTGGCGTATTTTTGATCATATAAATAATGCTTCATAACTCCTTTATGGATGATTTCAGTACGTTGTTTTGGATTTCCCTCTGAATCCCATGCAGATGTATTAAGCCCAGCTTCAATTAAACCGTCATCCACCAAAGTAAAGGAATCCACTGCAACTTGATCTCCAATATGAAATGGGGTGGATTTTTCATAAAAGGCGCGTGCAGTGGCAGAAAAACCTACAGTCATCAACAATCCTTTTCGAACCAATTCTGGAGCAAATATGACATCTATCATTTCATTTTTTTGAGGTGGTTGCGAATTTAAAGCATCTCTAGCACGGGATGCCCATTCTGGGACAAATTGGTCAAATTTTAAGTCGCGGGCTAGTTTTACATAGCCTCGTGGCCAATATTCTGCAATTTTATCCCCTCTCTCTGCTTTAAAGGAAAATTCATATGAAAAATTACTGGATTTCTTCAACTTTTTAAATCCATTGCTATTAATCAGCATTTTTTGCTTACGAAAATAACGAAAATGTCCAGAAGTGGTTTTAGCAGGGATTATTTCGCGCAAATTCTGTTGAATTTCTTTCCCCTTGGTTTCTAAAAAGAAGACAGGATCTTCCCATATATCTTTATCATAAGTAATTGGATTAGCATATGTTTTTCCCGGAAAAACTAAATCATATTTGGGTTCTTGATTATATTTTGATAATGCTTTAGCTTGCTGGATTGCTTTTTGAATGTGGAAAGGATTGGTAGAATTTAGGTTTATTATCCCTACACCCATGGAATGAGCATCACTATCTTGAAAAACTCGGATAAAATAAGATAGATTACAATAATTTGTTTGTTCTTCAATTTCTGTTTTTCGAAAATGGATCCCATTCACCCGTTCGTGGTACAAATATATATCCCATTTCTCGATTTTAGCTTTTTTTATTTCGCGCTCAACAATATCGGCGAGATTTTCAATGAAATACAGCGGATGGTTGGCAGTATCATAATTCATTATACTTTTCCCTCATTATTTTCCTTTATCCAGGGCTGACAAATCCATGTTGCGCTCGAATGTATACTCCTCCATACGTAACAGGAACCCATTCATCCAAACCTTTTCGACTGTTTAAACCCGTAAATTCAACTGGACCTTTAGAAATGGCATCTATTGAAAGTAAAAATTCACGAGCTTGACCGGTTAATGCAATTCCTTTCACCCGTTTTGTTATTTCACCATTTTCTATAAGAAAACCGGAAGTAGAATTGCATTGGACAGAACCATCAAATTCTTCCATTCCATAATCTCCATTTTCTATTAATAGACCATATGATATTCCTTGGAGCATTTCTTCCAGTTCAAAGTCTCCTGGTTCAAAATACGTATTTGAATTACGTGGGTAAATAGGGTGAATGAAATTTTGACGACGACCATTACCATAAAGCGCGTTAGGCATATTTAAGATGGTGGCCGTAATTCGAGAATGCAAATAATGGGTTAAGATCCCATTTTCAACCAACGGACTTTTCTGACTAATTACACCTTCATCGTCAAAAATATAGTTTCCATAAGCACCCGTTTGTGCAGAATCACTGATATTCACCAATTCTGAAGCAACTTGCTGATTGAAATATCGCTTCCAATAACTCCGTTCAGTTACAATTGTATCTGCTTGAACTCCATGGCCAAAGATTGTATGCGCCAGCATTCCTGAAAATGATGGATCACAGATTACTGGATAAATACCACTAGGGGGTAGCTGAGCTCGAGCAATATCAACAGATTCTTCCACAAATTTATGTAACAATTCTGGAGTTAGAACATCTAATATTTCCCAACCACCTTGACCGCTAACCGTCATTTTATTGGAATCGACTTTTCCTTCTGCATGAACTATTGGGATAAATTGCATTGCCACCCGCGGGAGAACTTGTCTTAAACAGCTACCCTCTGTGTTATAAAATATCCGTTCTTGAATTGAATCTTGAAAATATATAGAAAGATTTTTAATGTGAGAATCTTGGGAGGTTATTTCTTGATAATAATGGTCAATTTGATTGATTTTTTCTTGGATTGGTATTTCAGTAAAATCTTTCTGCATCCCTACTTCTTGATCTAAATTATGTTGTGGATATGATGATAGCTCTATATCAGAAAAATTAGTTAATCTTTGAATTAACTGTTGTACTTGAATTTTCAATCGAAGTAAATCAGGATGAGAAATTTCATAATATTTTTTTCCATTAAAAATTCGAAAGACGAAACCACGGTTCTTTGGCTTTACATTTGAAGTATGCCCACTTTTTGAGCGTTTGATGGTAAGAATCGCCATGGAATCATAAAGAATGTCGGCATAGTAGTGCGGAGGAATGGAGTGAATAATATCTTCCATGTGCTTCATGATTTCATCTTTTGTAAGAATCATCTTAATCACTCGCCTATATATTGTTAAAAAATTGCATTACTTAATACTTTTTTTAAGCATATTCTCAACAGATCATCCGAAATGGCAAATATCTAATAATTCACTAATCAGCTTCTGGTTGAAATTTTTTAAGGAAGAAAGAGTTGAAAAATATTTAACGCGTAATAATTAAGTTAATAGAGAGCAAAAAAAAATATTTAATGGATATTCAGAATTTAAGGCGCACCAAGCATCGAAAAAATTTAACTTAATGAGGGATGAAAGAATCACACCACTTTTAGATAATAATCATAAAAAGAAGAAGGAATTCAAATCACTTTCTTCTATTGTAAATTCAAAAAGCAAGGTTACAAAAGCAAGAAAAAAAACAAAAACCAAACAAGATGGTTGGGTATTTTCGCTGGCTGGAGTTCACGGAGTTGGAAAAACTACTGTATATGAAATACTAAAAAAAAAATTGAGCGATAACCTTGATATCAAGTTTTTTCCAGAACGATTACGCTCCATTCCGCCTGTTCCATTTGGTTCTAAAAACAAACAAATTGCCTTTCGATCTGAACTTCATTATCAACAGCAAATGATTGAAAGGAATGGTTTAATTGGTCAATTTATACGTAACCAACATAATCATGTTGCCATCCTTGATCGAAGTCCTCTTTCCACACTAATATATGCAAAGGCTCTCGGCTTACCCAAAATTGATTATGATTTAATTTATGATACTTTTATTTCTGTTCCATGGCAGAAAGAATACGTTATTTATCTCTATGCTGAACCAAAAAGCATTATGAATCGTATTTATCACCGAGGTTCCTTAGATATACAGCGACAAAAATGGAATGAAGATGATTTTAAGTATCTTTTAAGGGTACTCAATAAATATGCTGAAATATTCGAAGAATTTGATTTAAAAGCAAAAAAGAAGATTGTTAAGCTTGATACAGAGCATTTAACTCCTTATGAAACGGTGGAACGAGTTTTAGAAATAATAAAATATAAATCAGGTATTCAATTGAAAAACAAATTTTCCCCAATCCGTAATCAAAAAAAAATTACATCTTGGATTTCAAACTAAGCTCACACCCATAATTGCTATTTTTCAGGAATAATCCCAAAACCAAATTCTAAAACTTGATTAACTTCCTCAACTGGCATAGAAAGGTAATGAAGTGAAAGTGTGGCTTGATCTTCCACCCAAATTTTATCAGCCCCCGATTTTTGGGAAAAATGACTTGGTAGAAGTATCTCCGATCGAGTTATGTTGGTCAACATTTGAAGCATATCATGAGATTTTTGGGTAAAACCCATCTCTTCTGCAGTCATTTGATAGGCACGTTGGATTTCTTTGCCTGGAATGTAAAAACGAGAAGAATTCTGGAAATAATTAACTAAATAATCCAAAAATAGCCGTTCTTCCCAACGAGTCTGCATTATATAATCCGTGATGGTCAGAGAATCGATTGACACTCCTTCAAAATAATATTGACTTACTTTTCGAATGTCCTCCGCCGTTAGATTCCCTTGTTCTTCCACGATAGGATATAAATGTTTCAACATACTAATGCAACTGCCAGGAACTTTCGTGCCGTATTCGATGATATAATCTACGATCAATTTTATTGCATCCTTTTCTAACCATGGATGAAATGCCATATCTGCCCGTTGTCGGGTTATTTCATATAAATCAGAAGATCTTAAAGAATTCATAAGAATTCGATGATCTAATCCAGAATACTGATTAAAGGCGTAAAAATGATTCCCAGTGTTTATGGTGGTTACCACATGCAACTTGTCGAGCGATTTTGCAAAATTTAAAACTTTCGCAATGACACCTTCTTCCATAGATTCAATCTGGCTGAGATATAAAATAATTGAGCGCGGGCTTTTTTTGACTAAATATTTAAATGTATTCCACATAGTTATTGCGTCCCACTGTAGGCTTTCTTGCAAATCTAATTGATGCGCTAATTTGTCATTTAGATTTTGCAGTATATTGAAAAGAAACTGACCTAAGGCTTGATCCTTACAGTCATTTAAAATAATTATAGGAGAATTTTTTCCAATATCTACGATAACATCATGTGCGCTCAACCATTGAAATATTAGGTTAATGAGCAGATTCTTTCCTGCACCTTGTAAACCATAAACAGTGAGATTTGAAGAATATTCATCTTCCAAGGCATCTTTTAAAATACCATATACAAGCTCTGCTTTTTTACGTTGAACTAAAATTTTAGGAGGAATATAATGAGGATTGAAGATAGCGCGCGGTCCAACGTATCCCGGTTTAGGACTATCAGCAATATTGTTTAAAAAATCGGCAAAAGAACTTGCATTTGCTGGGATTATTAGATTTTGAAGTGGCATTATCCTTACCACTGGATTTATCTATTTAAAGCCCGAGAAAGAGAGGTAAGTGAAAGTAAAATTATATTTACTTTTTTACCTAAAGTATTTTTAAGGGAGAAGCTCTCTTACTCATATATATATCGCGCTAACGATCACATTGAATTGTGTGGAATTGAATATCATGGCAATGGTTTCCCCCGAGATTTCCGAAGAATTAATGTATGAAATTCAGCAAATTGAAAAAGGCACCGATCTTGAACGAATTGCGGTGATAAGTCATATTGGAATGGCAGTTGCCACATCACACAGTAGCGAAATGGATGCTGATGCTGAAACTGCCAGCAGCTCGGCACTTATTGATCTTGCAGAAAGACTCAGTCTTGCTGTAAATCACGGGAAATTACGGGAAATTCTTGTTAAAGCAGACGATGGATTTGTAATTCTCCAATTTATCAATGAAGAATATATGATTTTTGGTGGAATTTCCAATCCTTTACGTGTTGGATATTACATGGAATATTTACGTAATATGGCTCACCGTTTTGCATATATTTTAGCAGGAAAACAGATGACTGAAGAATTGAAACGTGAAATTGAAGCCAGCCGAGATAGAGATTTCCGATTAAAGCAAGAAGCTCGTACCTCTTTAACAGAATCATTTCAAATGGATAAAAGTAACGATACTGATAAGGAAGCCATGGAAGGTGTTTTAGAATTCTTAAAGGAATGGGGTGGTGAAGAAGAAAAGACACCTTCTCCGAATAATATAATAAAAATTGATAACGATTTGATGATAGGGAGAGAGAACTTATCACCACAACCAATTTCGACTAATCAAATCAACGAAGTGCAACAAGTGGCTCCCGTAAGTTCTACTTCTCCATCTCCAATACATTCAACTCCAAAAGACATAGCAACTCCTAGTCAAAATATGGATGATATTTTTGCAGCTCTTGATAGTTTCGCATCAAAACCACCTTCAACACCTTCCCCCTCCCCAAAGATCGATTCAAGCAATTCTACAAGCGAATTGGAAGAATCTATGGATGATTTACTTTCTACTTTAGATAGTTTTGCCTCTGATGCAAAAACAGTCGATACTCCAATCCCTACCGTTTCGAATGAGCCAGATACTGTTCAGACACAATCTTCTAAAACACCACCAACTTCCGTATTTTCTGGAGGAATCCCTGATGAAATCTTGGCAGATTTAAGTGAAATTGCAGAAATATCAACTACCAAAGTAACCATAGCAAAATCTCGTAAACAGAAAACTAACCTTCCTTATGGAATTCCCATTTATGAAGATGAAGTTCCACCAGTACCTTTAGATGATTATGTTTCTTTTGAAATTGGAACACTAACAGGGCAACAAAGCCAAGCTGCAACAACTCCTTCTACTCCTTCTAGTGAAACAACAGCACCTCAACAATTTTCAAATGAACCTATTGCACCTTCGGAAGAATCAACTTCGGTAAATGCCCCTACTGGAGTTGACGGAGATTTAACTCCAGATTTTGAAGCTATGGCTTCAGAATATGATGATGTGGATTTGGAAATTGAAGAAGATGCCATGCTTCAAGCTTTGGAAGAATTAGATTTTGACAAAATCGGGAAAGAAAAGAAAAAATAGCGGGGGGTTTTCTTCTTTTTTTGTTAATTTCAATTTAAGCACTTTTTTTAGCGAAATGAATTAATAACTCCGCTATTTCGAAAAGGTTCAAATTCTCAACCAATTCGGATACATTTAAGCGTATTTCCTCTGGGTTCGACTCTTCTTGAACTAATTTTTGAATGGTTTCTACATAATCATCGATTGATTCAAAAAGAATTTCTATTTTATCAACACCATTCAAGTCCGCAATGTCTGTATGTAATCGATTTTCAAGACTTTCAAGCAAACCTTGAATGACTTTTTTTCTTGATAATTGCAAGATGTTTGATAATCGCTCAATTTCTTTTATGCTTCTTTTAAGTGTTTTATTCCAGTCATTACTTTCTTTATAATATGGTTTAATATAAGCATCGATAAATTCTTGATAGCACTTGTCAAGTTTATCAGCTTCTGCGCAAATTTTGACCCCGTTTGACAATTCTACTTCATGTTTTGTCTCCATTTAAACTCCCACTTTTTTTGTTATAATGAAAAACCCTTTATTCCCATTAACATTGGAATTAATGAATACCTTATATTTCTATGGGACTTCATGGCTAAAAATCTTGCGAAAGGATTTCTACATCAAGAGAAAAAATAAGGAACGAACCATTGTGATCGAAAAAATTCGTATATCAATAGGAAGCGCTGCTGTTTTAGGATTAGCAAACATTACAACGGATGTGTTTCCAACTACATGCTATTTAATGACATATACCGAGGAATCTTGCCTGGGTGAATGCCAATTTTGTCCGCAAGGCACCAGCATTCATTCACATGCCGCACAACAACTCTCACGTATAAATTGGCCAGTTTATAAGTGGAATCTCTTCTTAGAATCTCTAAAAAAATTACAAAATTCAGATAATCCTAACCGCTTCCAACGCATTTGTCTCCAAACTTTGAATTATCCCGGTTATTTTGAAGAAGCTGCAGAAATTATAAAAATTATTCATCATCAAAACCCGAAAACAGCAATATCAACGGCTATTCCTCCCATATCCAAAAGTAAATTACGCAAATTACGAGAATCTGGTCTTGATAGGATTGGGATTGCACTAGATGCGTGTACCCCTTCTTTATTCGAAAAAATCAAGAATCCTTCTCATATTGGTCCTTATCAATGGCAATCTCACCTTCAAGCAATTGATGACGCCTTGGAAATCTTCGGAGCTTATCATGTAACCACACATTTTATAGTAGGATTGGGTGAAACGGAAGAGGAATTAATTAGATATATTGCACAGATGGTTGAAAAGAAGATACAACCTGGAATTTTCATGTTTACACCCGTCCAGCATACCCCCATGGAGCATCATCCACGTCCATCCATAAATTCATTTCGACGAATTCAGTTAGCAAGATACTTGTTATTATTCGAACATATTCCGTTACATCAATTTCAATTTTCCGATACCGGTATTCTGACCAGGATTAGAGATTTCACTGCCAAAGATTTAAACAGAATTATCGAAAAGGAAATTGCTTTTTATACCGCTGGTTGTCCTGGTTGCAATCGTCCATACTATACTTCAAGACCAGGGAAGGAACCGAGCGGTTTTCCCCGGAAACTTCTAACTTCTGAAAAAGATTTAATATATTCAGAGTTACAATCTTTAATTTCAACTCCAGCTTTGGAGGTTACTCAAAATGGGTGAAAATGAAAAGATTCCAAAATGGCGGCTAATTCCTTTTTCCACCGCGGATGGATATCGGAATATGGCCATCGATGAAATCTTGCTTGAAGAAGTGATTCAAGGCAAATCTCCGAATACCCTTCGATTTTACAAATGGGAACCGACAACTGCAACTATTGGAAAACATCAATCCCTTTCAGCAGAAATAGATATGGATTTTGCCAATTCAAACGGGGTTCAAGTTGTTCGCCGGATTACCGGTGGTGGTGCAGTTCTTCATGATTCTGATAAAGAAATAACCTATTCGATCATCGTACGGTTATCAGATATTCCACAAAATATCAACAGCCCCCGAACATATGATTTGAAAGTCCCCCAACGTTACATTGCCGTTTTAGAGTCTCTTGCTCAAGGCTTAGAAAAATTGGGATATTCAATTGACATTGGAAAAATTCATTGCCCAGTGCTACTTTCTCAAGGAAAAAAATTATCGGGAAACGCCCAAATTATTCGGAAAGATGTACTTTTACAGCATGGAACTATTTTACTTGATGTTGACCCAGAGTTTATGTATTCTGTTCTAAAAGCACCAGTTGGAGTATCACATTCTAAAATGATTCAATCTGTCCGAAGCAAGGTTACTAGCTTAAATTCAATAAATTCAAAAGAAAATTCCACAAAATCCATCCAAGAAAGTGCACTTTTAGGGGCTTTTCAGAAAAGCTTCGAACAAATCTTCAAAATGAAATTGGAAGAGAAATCTTTAACTTCTGAAGAAATTAATGCAGTTTCGCGTTTAGTGGCAAAGAAATATGCTACTTTAGAGTGGTTACGGAAATTTCCATGAACTAACATATGTAAGAAAAAAGGTACAGTGGCATGATAAAATGAACTATGAAGCTACCTCTTCAAATCTTGACCAATTTTTGGAAAAGATGCTAAAAAAGACCTTTACTTGGCAAGATGCATACAAATTTCTTCAATTTCAATCTGATGATTCATGGGATCCTTTTTTTGAGAATGTTTATGAAAAATTTTCTCTCCCCAAAAGAAAGGAAAAAAATATTAAAGTTTATGTTCCCGGAAGGGAATTTCCTTCCATTTCATTAACAGGCAAGGCATGCGCACTGAATTGTGAACATTGTGATCGGAAATATCTATCATCCATGATTCCAGCAGCGACCTCGTCTCAATTGAAAACGGTTTTGGCAAATTTAAGCAAATCTGGAAAAGTAGGAACACTTCTTTCTGGAGGATGTGATGCCGAAGGAAAAGTGAATTATTCTAATTTCGTTCAGGTAATTCAAGATTTCAAACAAACACCTGAAGGAAAAAAATTCTACTTAAACTCTCACGTAGGGTTGGTTTCTACTTCAGAAGCCCAAGAACTAGCAAAAATTGGGATAGATGCTGTATCTTTCGATCTAAACTTGGATTCAGAAGTAATTACAAATATTTTTCACCTCAAGCACTCACCTGAAGATTACCAAAATAGCTTTGAAGCCCTTTTAAACAATGGAATTAATGTCATCCCCCATATTTTAATCGGAGCTAATTTTGGTCGTATAAAAGGTGAATTAACTGCACTTAAATATTTGAATCGCTTTCAACCAGAAATAATTGTTTTTATTGTAATGATCCCACCACGAAGACAAGGTGTTATGGATTCCCGTTTTTCACTGGTTTCACCCCAGGAAGTGGCTAAAATAATTTTAATTTCGCATTATTTCTTTCCACATGCAGAAATTTCATTAGGATGCATGCGACCCTATTGGAATGATGCATTTCATACAGAAAAATGGGCAATTCAAGCTGGTGTGTCTCGAATGGTGAAACCTACCATGAAAACCCGACAATGGTTAGAAAATGAATCGTTTAAAATCGAAAAATTGACAGCTTGTTGCGTTATTCCTTACGAAATGGAAAATGTAGCAAAAAAGGATTAATCGATGAAAAATTTTTTTTCGAAAAAGGAATTCAGTATTTGAAAGAACCTTTTTTGGTTCTAAGGAATTTTTTAATCATTTTTCGGATAAGAGAAAAGAAATCCTTAAAAATACTACATACAAATAATAAGAATATCACTATTTATTTTTAAAGGTATTTTAAGTGAATGATTGGAGAGAATAACATGTCATATGAGTTTTATGGAAAAAATGAAGTACGCCTTCAGTACGATAAACCAAATAATTTAGTTGATTTTTATAAAAATACGGTTGAGAAATACCCTGATAATCTGGCATTTGGTGAAAAAAATGCTAATAAAGAATTTCAGTGGACCACTTATCGTGAATTTGGTACCCGAATTGATAATCTTCGAGCTGGAATAGCACAACTTGGAATAATTCAACCAGGAGACAAAATTGGTATTATAATGGGAAATTCTTTAGATTGGGCAGTTGGCGCATTTGCCACTTTCGGGTTACGCGCATGTTGGGTGCCGATGTATGAAAAGGAATTAAAGCAAACTTGGGAATATATCATTAAAGACAGTGGAATGAAACTACTTTTTGTGAAAGATACTGAAATTTACAAAATAGTAGATAGCTTTCGTAAAAATATCCCAACTCTGCAAAAAGTTTTCATTATAAGGGGTGAAGGGGAAAACACGATGAAAGCCTTAGAGGAGATAGGAAAATCCCATCCAGTTGACCCTGTCATCCCCGATGTTCATGATGAAGCTGCAATTATTTATACTTCCGGAACAACCGGTGACCCAAAGGGTGTAATTCTAACTCACGGAAACTTCACCTCAAATTCCCATGCTGGTTCAAAATTATATCCTGAAATAAATTCTACCGCCCGGGCACTATCTATACTTCCATGGGCACATAGTTATGCTATGACAGCTGAATTGTATACCTTCGTTAAAGTTGGAGCTTCATGTGCAATTACCGATGTAGATAATCTGTCTGAAGACCTTATAAAAACAAACCCCACCCATCTAGTTTGTGTTCCTAGGTTATTTAACAAAATTTATCAAGGAATTCATAAAGTAATGGAAGAAACTGGTGGAATCAAATATAAACTATTTCTCGCCGCCAAAGCTGCAGCCAAGAAGAAGCGAGAAACTGGAAAATCGAGTTTAAAGTTGAAACTGCTGGATAAATTGGTTTTCTCAAAAGTTCGGGCAAAATTTGGAACTCGACTTTATTCTTCCTTAACTGCTAGCGCGAAAACAGAATTAGAAGTAGCAAACTTCTTCTTTGATATTGGATTACCAATTTATGATTGCTATGGAATGACCGAAACTGCTCCAGCAATTACCATGAACTGTGAAAAATATCATAGGCTAGGTAGTGTTGGTAAACCGATTGAATATGTAAAAGTCGTTATTGATAAATCCATGATGCCTGAAGGTTCTGAAGATGGCGAAATTATTGCTTACGGACCTAATGTAATGAAAGGATATTTAAATAAACCAGAAAAAACTGCAGAAATTATGGTAAAGGATGAAAATGGTATTCCAGGAGTTCGAACCGGCGATTTAGGCCGATTGGATGAGGATAACTTTTTATTCATCACTGGCCGTATCAAGAATGAATATAAATTACTGAATGGAAAATATGTTCATCCCGCGGAAATAGAAGAATATTCTAAAATACTACCTTGGATCGCAAATATTTTTGTCTACGGCGATGGTCGACCATATAACGTTGCATTAGTGGTTCCCGATCAAGATTATCTTCAAGGTTATGCAAAGAAGCATGGAATAGAAAAATCTTTTGAAGAATTAGTGGAAGATACTGAAATGCAAAAGCTGATTACTGATAAAATCGTGGAGCATTTACGTAAGAAATTCGGTGGCTATGAAATTCCAAGGAAGTTTGCATTTTTGAAAGAAGATTTTACTTTGGAGAATAAAATGTTGACACAGACCATGAAGTTGAAACGCCGGACTGTTTTGGTTCGCTATCAAGGTTTACTTGATTCGCTGTATGAAGGAGATAAATTGTAATCGAAATTTTTTCCCTAACTGGGGCGAAACCTTTTTTTTTATCTTACTTTTATTTGGTTCGTAATGGAACCTTCCCAAAATACTTCCACATCCTTTTCTTCAGATCTGTCAATAGCGAATGAGCTTCCTAAAGAAGTAGATCTAGAGGAAATTTACCGAACGGTGGCAAAAATAAGTCAAATTTCTACTGAACGGGCAAAAAAGGCCATAAACTTACTTGAAAGTGGAAATACCGTTCCATTTATTGCTCGCTATCGTAAAGAAATCACAGGTGCAATGGATGAAGAACTGCTTCGCTCAATAAAAAAAGCATATGCACAGCAACATTTGTTGGAAGAACGTAAGATTTTCGTGTTGCATTCCATAAATAAACAAGGAAAACTGACTTTAGATTTGATAAAACAGATTATAGGGGCAGAAACACTTCAAACGGTAGAGGATTTGTATTTACCATATAAACCAAAAATAAAGACTTTGGGCGCAAAGGCGAGGGAGAAAGGCTTGCAACCTTTGGCAGATGCTATCAGAGAAGGAAAACTCCCTCAAAATCAAAACTCTGATGAATTTTTAGCGACTTTTGTGAATGCTGAAAAAGGAGTTTTAACACCACAAGAAGCATTGGATGGGGCAATGGATATTATTGCAGAAGAATCCAGTTCAATTCCTGAGATTAGACAATTTGTTAGGATAGAAATTGAAAAGAAAAACACCGTTTCTGCCTTGGTTCGAGACGAGGTGCTTCAAGGCAAGGAAGAAATTAAAAATGAAAATGGAAAAGTGATTGAACCCCAGATTTTCGAAACTTATTTTGAATTTTCGAATCCAGGGAGACATCTTCAAAATTATCAAATTCTGGCACTTAATCGAGCGGAAAATCTCAACGTAATTTCTCTGAATATTAATACATCGGATGAAGATTTGATTCGAGAAATTCAAAAAAAAATTATCGGTAATCAAACAGAGAAATCTAATCCATTTCTAAAGCATTTTTTGAAAGGTATTAAAAAAGGTTATAAAAGATATATGATTCGCTCTTTAAAGCGCGAATATTGGAGAAAATTGACAGAACGGGCAGAATTACATGCTATAAAGGTATTTGCTACAAACTTACGCAATCTTTTAATGACACCTCCTTTAAAAAATCGGGCAATTATTGGAATCGATCCCGGATATCGAACCGGCTGTAAAGTTGCAGTAATTGATCAAAACGGTAATTACTGCGATAGTACCGTGATTTATGTGACACCTCCCAAGCAAAATTTTACAGATGCCATGAAAAAAATAAGAAGTTTTGTAGAAAAATATAATGCTTATACAATAGCAATTGGAAATGGATCTGCATCCAGAGAAACAGAACAATTTGTGGCTCAATTCGCCAGAACAATAAGTAAATCTTCGAGTTCAAAAGATTCTAGTGTATTAATTGAATATGCAATAGTAAATGAAGCAGGAGCATCAATTTATAGCGCTTCTGAAGCAGCCAGAAAAGAGTTTCCCGATTTAGATTTAACAATCAGGGGTGCTATCAGTATTGCCCGTAGATTACAGGATCCTTTAGCAGAATTAATTAAAATCGATCCTAAATCCATTGGAGTGGGTTTATATCAACATGACGTCAACCAATCTGCTTTAAGAGAATCACTGGATGATGTGATTGAAGATTGTGTTAATTCGGTAGGTGTTGATCTCAATACCGCCTCAGAACAATTGTTAGGACATGTTTCAGGTTTAAATCGCAGCTTAGCAAGAAAAATTGTGGGTTATCGAAAGGAACACGGCGGATTTTCTTCGCGCCAAGAACTCTTAGATATTCGAGGTTTGGGGGTAAAAACATTTGAGCAATGCGCTGGGTTTTTAAAAATTTTTAACGGAACGGAGCCACTTGATGGAACTATCATACATCCTGAATCCTATGAAATCGTCCGAAAAATTTTAGAAAAAATAAAGGTTACTCCAGAAGATCTGCTAGATCCATCCATTTCAAAAGCAGTTGCACGTCGATTAAAGAAAGTTCAACCAGTTGAGATAGCCAATGAATTTAAAGCGAACAAAATTGAGCCCGAGAAAATTAAATACATAATTGAGCAACTGGCCAAGCCAACTTTAGATCCTCGAGATAAGTTGGAACCACCATTATTACGAAAAGAGATCTTATCGATTGAAGATCTTAAAGAAGGGATGATTGTAAAGGGCACGGTACGAAATGTGGTAGACTTTGGTGCATTCGTGGATATTGGCATAAAACAAGATGGGTTAGTTCATCGGTCAGAAATTGCAAACCGTTATGTAAAGAATCCTTCAGAATATCTGGCTGTAGGTGATATTGTG
>Ga0164318_10003787_pt1 | contig 14407 bp, 10 predicted proteins | sample GuaBasSedimGuay9_FD_113734 | JGI IMG/M metagenome (GOLD analysis project Ga0164318, IMG submission 113734) | Subseafloor sediment microbial communities from Guaymas Basin, Gulf of California, Mexico - Guay9, Core 4571-4, 0-3 cm | ecosystem: Environmental > Aquatic > Marine > Hydrothermal vents...
ACCCCGCCTGGAGCAAGGCCAAATAGGGGAAGAGGAGTTGATTCGCTCCGTTACTATTCCTGGGTAGGCCGCATGGAGCAACCGGGCAACCGGTCTGCCAAGATAAATGGCTGTTATCTTGCCTCCGGTGAGAATACAGAACTCGGCTTACTTCCTGCTTTTCGAGCCTGCCACAAAGTAATGGAGGTTTATATGATTGTGGCGCGCCGGTCTACTTCGCTCAAATGGGTAGTGGCTGAAGATCTCGATCCCCAACCTGTTAGCGATTTGTCCTCAGCGACAAATCTACCGTCAAACATTGTTAAAATCCTTATCAGTCGGGATGTTAATACACCTGAAGCAGTACAGCAGTTTCTTAATCCCAAACTCAGCGACCTCGCTGATCCATTCTCACTGGTAGGCATGAAACTTGGAATCGAACGAGTGGTCAAAGCGCTGTTCAACAACGAGAAAATCACTATCTATGGGGACTATGATGTTGACGGTATTACCGCTACTTCGCTGTTGTACATGGTGATAAATAAACTTGGTGGACAGGTTGACTATTACCTCCCCAATCGGCTCACTGAGGGGTACGGACTGTCTAAGGAGGGAATTGATATTGCTCATGACCGAGGAACGACTCTCATTATTACAGTCGATACGGGGATCACAGCAGTCGATGAAATTGAATATGCCCGTTCAGTTGGAATCGAGGTTATTGTTACTGATCACCACGAACCAGGAATGGAAATCCCCAAAGCCCTAACCATCATCAATCCTAAACAGAGAGGTTGTAATTACAAGAGTGAGTTGTCCGGTGTTGGAGTAGCTTTCAAATTCGCTCAAGCGCTGTATAGCGCCCTTAATCAGGACGAAAGCGAATTATGGGAGCATCTCGATCTGGTGGCTATGGGAACGGCTGCAGATATTGTCCCGCTGGTACATGAGAACCGTACACTCACGAAGTTTGGCATTGATCAAATAGCACGAACCACCAAACCGGGATTAAAATCGCTGACATTCATCTCGGGGTTGATGGGAAAGAATATCAGTACTGGTCAGGTGGTTTTTATTCTGGCTCCGCGCATCAACGCTCTTGGCCGTTTAGGGAATGCTGGTCAGGCTATCCGGTTGCTCTCCACTCGAGATGAACGTATAGCATCAGAGATTGCCCGTACGCTTGATAGTGAAAATCGCCGACGTAAAGCAATTGACGAGAAAACGCTTCAGGAGGCTCTTGTCCAGATGGAGGAAGTTGTCGATCTCGATACTGATAAAGCAATTGTGCTGGCGAAAGAAGGCTGGCATCAGGGTGTTATCGGAATAGTAGCCAGTCGTTTGGTAGAACGATACCATCTTCCAACAGTTATGATCTCAGTAATAAACGGCGAGGGAAAAGGTTCTGCCCGATCAATACCTGGTTTTCATTTAACCAAAGCGCTTAAAAAATGTGAACATCTGCTTATTCGCTACGGTGGTCACATGTATGCCGCTGGTTTATCCATTGCTCAAGAGAATGTCGATAGGTTCCGCCGTGAATTCGTAGAAGTTTCCAATCGAATTCTCACAGATGATGACGTTGTTCCTAAACTCCATATCGATTTAGAGATAGAACTTACTGATATTGATGATACCTTCATGGACAACATTGAAGCTTTTGCGCCTTTTGGACCTCAAAATATGAGGCCGGTGTTTCTGACACGCAACTGTGAAGTCTCCGCTCAACCGTATGTGGTCGGTAATAACCACCTCAAGATGCGTATCCGCAAGGGTGAGGCCCAGTTCGATGTCATCGGATTCGGTTTTGGCGACATGGCTCATGTAATCTCATCACGAGGGTGTATGGTGGATGTGGTTTACGTAGTAGAATACAACACATACCATAATGTCACTCGAAAACAAATTCGCTTGAAGGATATCCGTCTGACAGCAGGCACAGCGCCGGTCTGACTCAAGGGTTTGAATTATGGCCATAATAGATAGGTTCTACGCTGGTGATATCCGAGCTCTGTCAAAAATGGTTTCATTTATAGAGAACCGCCGCCAAGGATACCGCGATATTTTGGCTCGGATGTATGGGTCAGTCGGAAGGTCTTTGCGCATCGGAATAACTGGTCCTCCTGGGGCTGGAAAATCAACCCTTGTCAACGGTCTTATCCATGAGTTTCTCAAAGATCAACAGAAGGTTGGAGTAGTCGCTGTCGATCCTACTTCTCCCTTCACTGGCGGCGCCCTATTGGGAGACCGTGTCCGATTGAATGATTTCCCTGTCGATGGTCGCGTCTATTTTCGTTCCATGGCTACTCGTGGCGCCTCTGGAGGATTAGCCGCCGCCACACAAAACGTTACCGTTGTCTATGATGCTTTTGGTTTTGATATTACCCTAATCGAAACCGTTGGGGTCGGACAGGTGGAACTTGATATTGTCGATGCATGCGATGCGGTAGTTGTGGTAATGGTGCCGGAATCGGGTGACGCTGTGCAAACTATGAAGGCCGGCTTGATGGAAATAGCCAATGTTTTCTGTGTCAACAAGGCTGACAGACAGGGGGCAGAAAGGATCATCTCGGAGTTGCGACAATCTATGGAACAACGCAAGAGTGAAGATGACACTTGGAGAATTCCGGTTATCCCTACAGAGGCAATCACGAGGAAAAATATCGACAAACTAGCCGGTAATATTGGTAGCTTTATTGATACCGCCAGAACCAGTGGCCGTTTTGACCAGCACCGTCTTGGGCAGATCAAGAAGCAGATAATGAATATTCTGCAGAACCGCTTTCAGCGAGAATTTGTAGATCGACTGGCTGGGCAGGTTGAGTTTGACCGTATCATTAATGAAATAGCTCACGGCCATTCCGATCCTTACTCGGTAGGTGATAAGCTCTATCAAAAGTTTTCCACGAGTAAATAGCAGGTTTAAAGAAGAAATATTCTGGTCATTGTTGTAAATATCAAGTAATTCGGAGATAGTTTTATGGAAGGCTACAGGTACGAATTACTTCATAATAAATGTTAACGAAAAATGGGGGGAGGTGAAGAAATTGGATGTCAGTATGGATTACATGGGGGGGGATTCCCTCCCTGGAAGAGATAACTAACAAGAGCCGTCAAATCGCCAACGTTGATGTCTTCTTCACACGTAAAATCTCCAGCATCAGAAATAGGCACAGGTTCTGGTCCACCAGTAAAAAGATAAGCCACGAGCCAAGTCAGGTCTGAAACTGAGATAATGCCATCGAAATCAAGATCTCCGTGTTGAAGGACAGTTCTCGCTCCCGAAAACTGGGAATCGACTACGGTTGTATCATTCCGTGACCACACCTTAAATGTGAGAGAAGAAAGATTGTTCAACGGAGTCCCCTGTGCAGGATGTATAGGAATCGTTACAATCGTATCGTCTCCAGCAAGAACAGCAATATCAAATGAATCAGGTTCGATCCACCCATAGGCATCCCAGCCTGTTATTCTATAGACATCATTAAGAGTAGATGTGTTGATAATCCGATACTCATAATCCCGGATCCCCCCGGAGTATACTGAGGAATCGATAGTTAGAATTTCTGATTCGACCGAGTATGGTAGTCGAACATTAGCCGAGTAGCTAAAGAAAGCGCCTTCAGAGTATTCCGAAAGATTGGCTCCTACTAAAGTTACTCGGTAGTATGTTTCAAACAGTGGTATTTCAATGGTGCCATACATGGATATGGGATCCAACTCAATTTTCACAAATTCATGAACATTTTCGGTCAACGATTTAACTACATAAGCCGACCACTCTCTGTTATCGTCGCCGTTGAAAGAAAGTTCTAGAATACCAGTCGCGGTTCCCGGGAAAAAATCAATATAGCAGGAACCATAGCCCGCTGGATTTTTAGGTGATGTCAGCAACTCAACAGGATATGAAGCATGGCTGCGTGCAATATCAACTGCCGGATATTGTGAGCTTTCTTCATAGTGCAACCCATCGTCTCTTGTATCTGTACATAAGTTCCAGACTGTGAATTCTGCAAAAGCTGAATCAACCGTCCAACCATACCGCGTATTAATTGTATCAGCCAAAGCATCAAAAGCAACATCCCAGATAGCCCCTTCCCACATAGCAACCATCAGAGAAGTATCGAACTTCTCTGCGAGAAACATGGCCCAGATGAAGCTCCCATAGGCGTGACTGCCATTGTCCATCAGAGATTTTTCCGGGACCTGCATAAATGTCTCAAGATACTGATAGTTGTCATCTGTTGCATCAAACACAATGTCTTCGAAATACACAGCATCATGTTCCTTAATCCAGGTCGGTTCTGAAACATCATAGGCGTACTGGCAACTATGATGAAATTCGTGAGCACAAGTGACTTTCGCCGCTCCGGCTTGGTCTCCCTCGGGATCGTTGTTGGGAGGAAATCCAAGGAAATCATTATTAATTACAATATAACTGTAATAGTCGTTCCAGGGTTCAGGACCGAGTCCTTCCGGCATCGAGTAGCCATAGAGACCTGTTTCCTCGAAATAAATATCATAAAGAGAATCTCCTCCGAGTTCACCATCACTTGGAGGAAGCAGGTACCCAAGATCAATGTGGCATTCTAAAGCGGAATCACAGTAGGCAGCGCACTTCTCTACAAAATCAGGAACACCATTGAAATCATCATCTGCCGATGGGACCGAATCTGCGCCTGATGTATCATAATGCATCCAGAAAAAGCCACTCGGTGATAGGAACTTGAATTCTGTCTCTGCTCTGAGGAAAGCAGTCTGGAAGTATTCCTTGGTCTCAGTCGAGAGAGCATCCCATTGGCTGCGGATATCATCTATTACAGGAGAACCGCAACGTCCTGTCATTATAGAACTTGAAAGAGGGGTTGGAAGAAATCTATCGGGAAGGTTCTCGGGGAATTTGATAGCTGTAATCTGAAGCCTGACTTTTTCATCAAGCGTAAGATGGCCATCCTTATACTCCTGCTCGATCAATTCCAAAGCTACCAATTCCATTCCAGGTCCGGGATTGGGAGAAGTATCATTCGCTGCAACTATAACTAGACTTAAACCGATAAGAAGAATTGTGATAACTAAGGGGCGAATCATAGTTATTCCTTTTTAGATCAAGCACATTAGTTGTATACAGTATCGGCTCAAAGTAGCCAATCTGCATCATTAGTGAAGTAGCATCAGCTTACCGTCACCATCTGTGGGAAAAATATTCAGATTCAACGATCGGACGATAATCAAAATGTTTAGTGAATTGCAGAAGTTCATATTACCAATTCACCGGTATGGCCAAAACTTGTACGCTTGTCATAAGCTGTAAAATCAGACGACCAACAAGAACACCACCTATTATACAATTTATTGTATTTCAATAAGTTGTCAATAGCAAACTGGTCCCTCGCACTTCGAAATACTGTTTAAAACCGATTGAAAGTTGCCATCTGTTGTACTCCGAAAAAGTAAGATCGACACGAATTATTCGGTCACGACTGGAATGACCAATTCCCGTCCGTAACCCGATCCCACCACTGAAATAAAAATCACGCCAACTTAGTTCCTCGTTTTGTTTCCACGTTCTCCCACCATCTATAAAAACAGCCGGTGAAAATATCGCAGATAGAATTTCTAACTTTGGGAAGAAACGCAGCTCGGCATTGAAAACAGCTCGTCGATTACCGGTCTTAAAATGTGTCCCATAACCTCTGATACCATTCTCTCCTCCGAGTGAGACGCCCTCGGTCTCATCGCTTCTCCAGTCAGAATAGTATGAGCTATGACTTGCAAAAGTCACGAAATCCATCTGATAGCTATAGTAGTACAATGATAAACTCGTTAATTTTCGAAGGTTTTCGTTACTGCGAAACCACAATTCGCTTGAATAAGTTATATAGGCAAGATTATTCAAGAATCGGTAACCCTGTGATAATCTCACATCAATCCTATCCCACACATGGTCACGGAATCCCGGCAAAAACGCTCTGCCCACTGTTAGATCTACTGTCTGACCCAGAGCAAAGTCTTCCGTATACTGAATGCCATCGATCTGTCTCAACTTAGCAAAATTTAGATTTGCTGCAATCACTCTAGCACCAAGAACATGATAGACAGAATCGTGTGATAATGCCGACGCTACCATTTCGATATCTTGTTGGTTATTACTGATTGTTACTGTGTCAAATGCCTTTTCAAAATTATATATATACATCCAGCTTAACATAAGTTTGCGATGATATGACCCAAAACGCCGACCAAACCGAAGAGTAAAATTTTCGGTTTTGCTTCTATACTGACCAATCAGCATGGAATCATTGTAAATATCCTGTCTGTTATCTGAGGATCCCCAGATAATATCCCAGGTAGATTTTTGTTTCAGATTATAAAAAGGTCGATAGACAGCCAGCTTTTTGATTCTCTCAGCCGGGTTGTCGGAGTACCTGGTATCAATGCTTACTGAGCGTCCGAAGAAACGCTGATTAATAAATTGACCACTAAAATAATCATCATCCATATCCTGAAAAGCATAACCCAGTAAGAGATATTTGTTAAGTCCAAACAGGTTACGATCTGAAGCAGTCAAATCGAAATTGCTTTTATTCCCCTCGCGAGAGAAACCTGGTCCAATAGAAAGCGTCCATTCATCAACCGTCACAACTCTGACCAAAAGATTGCCATTTGTTAAGGTATCTGTTTCAATCCAGGCATCGTATAGCTGAAGGAAGTTCCTGAGATTTCTCGTTGTTTCTTCAGCCAACTCTACGGGAAATGGCTCTCCTACCGTGAACAGCACTTCTCGTCTTATGACATTTTCGCGTGTTTTCCAGTGTAACCTATTGGCCAATTGGAAGACAAAGCGGCGAAGTCTTGAACCTTTTACTTCAAAAACATTCCGGTTGTCAATTTCAATGCTGTCAACTATCCGTCCGGAGGCATACTCAGGTATCTCAGAAGCAAGCTTATCCGGTACCTTGGCTATAGATTCGCAACATATCAGATGCTGGAGTAAAACCAAAAGGCTGATAAAAAGCGGAAGCTTGATGAAAAAACAGTGCAAGTCATTCTCCAATCGATCCTTATGAATAAATGCAGAAAGGGCAGAGTTGCAAGAAATTACTTCATTTACTATTCCCCTTAACATTCTCAAAAGAAAGCCGATTAATCATAGAATAGAAGCATCGTTTACCTAACTAAGATATTAGAAGACTGATGGTAGAATCTACAGGACATAAGAAAATTGGTGATTTGCTCCTTGAGAAAGCATTTCTGACGCAGGAGCAATTAGAATCCGGGTTAAATGAACAGGCTGTTACCGGAAAACGCTTGGGGGAAATCCTGGTTGGCCAGGGTGTTATCACTGAAGATCAATTGCTTGACACTGTTTCAGAACGACTCAGTATACCCAAACTCTCGTTATCATCGATGGTCATTGATCCGGGAGTAATTAGCCAAATTCCAGTTGATGTAGCCAGACGGTATACCTTAATTCCAATTTTCAAAATTGGTAATACACTCACACTAGCCATGGCAGATCCCTTGAATATTATTGCCATTGATGAAATCAAGTACATCACCGGTTGCAACATAAAACGTACAATTGCTACGGTTAGTGAGATTAAAAAGGCCATAGATGATTTTTACTCGGTAGCTGATTCGCTCAACCAACTGATCGGTCATGAAATTAAGGATAACGAAGAACAGCCGTCTCTCGAGGAACTCGGCCAGGATCCAAGCGGTGAAAGCTCTGTTGCCCGGCTCGTAGATTTAATGATTTCACAGGCGGTCAAGGACCATGCCTCCGATATCCATATCGAGCCTGAAGAATCAAAACTGCGGATTCGATATCGTATTGACGGTGTAATGCGCGAGGAAGCAGCCCCTCCGAAATCTATGCAAAATGAACTCATCTCGCGCATCAAAGTATCAGCTAATCTGGATGTGTCAGAAAAGAGACTTCCACAGGATGGACGATTTATGGTACAGGTGGATGGATCTTTTGTCGACTTGCGGATTTCCACTCTGCCTACTATTCACGGTGAAAAAATAGTCATCAGGTTACTTGACAGGCGCAACCTTTTGCTAAAATTCAAGCAATTGGGATTCAATGAAAAAATCGAAACATCTTGGAACAATATCATCAATAAACCGGAAGGTTTGGTTCTTATATCCGGGCCTACTTCGAGCGGTAAAACCTCAACCTTGTACGCTACACTTCAGGATATCAACAGTGTAGAGAAGAATATAATCACTGTCGAGGATCCGGTTGAGTATTCGCTACCCCTTATCATTCAGGTTCAGATCAACGAGAAAGCCGGTCTGACTTTTCCCTCCACTCTGCGATCTATTTTGCGCCAAAATCCCGACACTATAATGATAGGAGAAATACGGGATGGCGAAACAGCCCGAATGGCAGTACGCTCAGCCCTGACAGGCCATGTTGTTTTTTCAACTATCCACACAAATGATGCCCCTTCTACTATTATGCGCCTTATTGATATGGGTATTGAGAGCTATCTTGTCGCTTCTGCTCTCAAGGGGGTTTTAGCTCAACGTTTAGTCCGTACCAACTGTCCTGACTGTTCCGAATCTTACCGCCCATCGGATATTGTATTGCAACGAGCCGGATTAATTGATCGTGCCGACAGTTTCAATTTTCAGCATGGTGTCGGATGTCCCAAATGTAAAAATAGTGGCTTTCGCGGACTTACCGGTATCTATGAATTTCTCGAAGTTTCTTCATCAATGGCAGAACTGATCATGAGAGGAGCTTCACTTCATCAGCTCATGGATAACGCTCGTCAAAATGGATACAAACCTCTTTTTGAAGCTGGACTTGAGAAAATCAAGTCGGGAACAGTGTGTCTGGAAGAGTTACTGAAAGAGACATCGAACATTGAAACCTCTTTCAATCATGATACTGCTCCCGTAGTGAGGGAGTTTGATGTCAATCCAGTATAAATACAACGCTGTTGCTGATGATGGCCAACGGCACAGTGGCGTTTTCACCGCCGATCGAGACGATCAGGTTATAGAGTTTCTGACTAAACAAAATCTTATACCTATCTCTGTCAAGGAGACTCGCAAGACTAAGGCTTTCTCTTTGTGGGGATTTTCCAAGCACGGTCATTACGAGGAATTAATCCAGTTCACCAGTAATTTGCTGACTCTGTACCAGGCTGGTGTACCTCTTTTGCGAGCGCTTTCTTTCATTAAGGTCGGTCGTGAAAAGAGTCCCTTCCGAAAAGCTGTGGAGGAAATTAGGCAAAGTGTTCTGGACGGACGGTCGCTGTCACAAGCATTTAGTGAACATGAGGAACTATTCTCCAAGGTTTACATCGCTGGAGTAGCTGCCGGAGAGGAATCAGGTAAACTTGACCTGATACTTGAAGAACTGATCTCTACTCTTGAAGAGGAAATGGATTTAACTAGGGCTCTCAAAAGTGGTATTCGCTACCCCCTTATCGTCATGGGTGCAATCGTAGCGGCCTTCCTGGTCTTGATAACGTTCGTAGTGCCACGATTCGTAGGTTTCTATGAAGCATTTGGAGCAGAATTACCCCTCCCTACAAAAATATTGATAGGGATCAGCCAGTTCTTTTCACATTATTGGGCGGTATTGTTAGTAGCCATAATAGCTATTATATTCGTTTTCCGTAAAGCAATGACCACTCCCGCCAGCCGCCACTGGATCGATAGAAAGATTGCGAAAGTCCCAATTTTTGGAGATTTGATAGTCAAAGGCAATGTTGCGCGGTTTGCCATGATGTTCGGTATTCTTTTCCAATCAGGGCTACCAATAATAAAAGCTCTGGAACTCCTGACAGATTCGATTAAAAACTCAGCTATCGCCGGAGAGATAGGAAAGATGCGGGATCTGCTGAAAACTGGCCAAGACTCTAAACTAACCCAAGAGCAATTTGAATTTATCCCAGAGCTTGCCTTGCAAATGATATCAATCGGCCTGGAATCCGGGTCGTTAACCAGAATGCTCAAACAGGTTGCCAGTCATTTCTCAAAGGAAGTGCAATACACTACACGACAGATGACCGCTATTCTGGAGCCAATTCTGACGTTGGTTATGGGTGTTTTTGTGTTGATAATGGCTCTGGCTATCTTCTTGCCTATGTGGAACTTGATAAAGGTATTTAACTCATAAACGTGTTAAAAAAAATCACCGTATCGCCGATAAATATTGATAAAGATAAATGTGTCAAGAAAAAGTCTTTATGGAGGTTCCCCAAATGATCATCAAACTTAACCAACGTGGTTTCACTCTGATTGAACTCGTGATAATCATTGTTATTCTTGGTATCTTGGCTGCTGTCGCGATTCCGAAATACCAGGATCTTTCATCCGATGCTAAAGAAGCCGCCTGTCGTAGCGCGCTGGGTGGACTCAGGTCCGGAATTACGATTTTCTACGCCAATGCTGCCGTTCAAACCGGCACTGCCACATGGCCAAGCATTGCGGAGATGAGAGGTTCAGATGTTATGGTTCACGGCATCCCTAAGAACCCATACGCCACTAATGCTGATTCTGCTGATGACATCTTTGATGGAAGCGCTCTTACCAAGGGTGACTCTATCACGTCAAATGCTGGCTGGGTATACAAAGCCTCGACTGGAGAATTATGGCCAGCCACGTTCGTTAATAATGAACACAAGTGGTAGGAATTCAGGGATGGCATTAGTCGACCGAGAGTATCCTCTCCGGCTTTGTTCGGAGATTGGTTTCACTCTCATCGAACTGGTGATCATCATTGTTATTCTGGGTATTCTGGCAGCGGTGGCTGTACCAAAATTTGCAGACATCTCCGACAATTCAAAAACAGTCGCCACGAAAAAAGAGATGACGGCTCTTAAACGAGCTATCGTCGGCAACCCCGATATTGTAGCTGGTGGTGAATATGTCGACCGAGGCTTCTATGGCGATGTAGGTTTCAAACCTTCATCGTTGTCCGATCTTGTCACGAAACCTGACACGATATCAAGTTACAATCGACTTACACGTCTGGGGTGGAACGGCCCGTATATAGACAGCAGCAATGGTGATTACCTTACGGATGCTTGGGGAACGGCATACGGATATGATGCTTCCAGTGGCTTTATCAGGTCAGTGGGAGGAGATGATACAATTACTGTAACCTTTTAATTCAGGTCCGGCATGTCAATTGCCGCATTGTTTAGAAAAAAAACAGAATCAACAGGGGATACTCCCAGGGACAGAGTCAGTCCGGTCGCTCCTGCCATTACAGAGACCTATATTCACCCCAGACGGGAGCATTTCCTGGGGCGATACTTAGCTTTCTTTCTGGATACCGACTCACTGCAGATGTCGGCTGTGCAGCATACCGGCAAGTCTCGACGTGTTCTTAATGTCAACAAGGTCTATATACCCTCAGATATAACGGATAAGGCTGCGAGACAGGATTTCTTAGGCAACGAAATTGAGAAATTTATTGGAGAATACAGAAATAAAGGGGCTCGTATTGTGGTCACTTTAGGTGGTAATGAGACCGCCTTCCGGACATTTCACATGCCTATCCTTAAAAAGGCAGAGCTTGATTCCGCAGTACGTTTTGAAGCTGAAAAGCAGGTACCCTTTCCGCTTAACGATTCCATCATGGATTATCGTCGTATTTATAAAGTAACAGGGGGGGGTAAAACACGGTATCGAATTGCACTTCAGGTTGCCACCAAACGAACAATTGAGGAAAATCTGGCTCTTTTTCGCAAGCGTAACATAGTAGTTCATCAAGTATATCACGCTCATGATGCTATCGGACAACTCCTTGAACATCTATCCGACTTCGATAGAAACTCATCCTATACGTTGTTGAACATCAACCGACAGTACTCAGAGATCGCTTTCTATCGAGGAACTTCGCTTGAGTTCTTTCATGTCACAAACACCGGATCCTCAATGGTGCAAAAGGGGAGCGGGATTCAATTGGAATATCTTGCTGAAACTCTGGCTACAGAAGTGCAAACATCACTTGATTACTATTCTGGACAATATAGAACACCCTCAATCTCCAAAATATATCTCCATGGAGACCTGGCTTACAGTGAAGAAGTTACCGCACTATTAAAAACACGGTTAAGATATGAGTTTGTTAAATTCCCGGTAGAACAACTCCTCTTTCTGCAGAACAAATCTTCCCCATATCTGGATACGGCAGCTGTTTGTCTGACTACTTTAGCGTCAGCAACATGTAATGTGCGGTTGCCAAACTTGTTGCCGGCTACTGACAAAGCTGTAAATCTTCAACGAAAACAGAATTTTTATGGGCGTCTTTCTCTGGTAGTAATTACTGTCCTGCTTGGTATCAGTTGGTTAATATTAAGAAATAACCTGAATACAATCAGGGAATCCACCCTTGAAGTTACTCGCCAGGTAGAAAGATTCCGTAGTTCTAAGGCATATCATCACTACAACATTCTAAAAAGTCAAATAGCGGCCAATCGCGCATATTTATCTCAAGCCGAACAATCAAAGAGCTATCTGGCACTTAATCTCAAAGAATTATCCCTGCTGACACCAAAAGAAATTCGCCTGGAACAGTTTAATTTCAATGGTCATGATCAGGGTAAAAACATGATACTCAAGGGAAGGGCAACTTCCAACACGATTCCACCTGAGATTGTATTGGCTGAGTATCTTGAGGACCTCAATGCCAGCCCGTTTTACAGCGAAGCTACTATCAAAAACCATCATAAATACAAGATCAAAAACGGTTTTGAAATTGAATTCAGCCTTGACCTGCGGGGGACAATATGAACCGGCGAGTTCTGGTGTATACAGGTGCAGCTCTCGGATTGATAACCCTCTGGTTTTTTATTATTTATGCTCCATACCACAAACAGAGAGAGCAGGAGTTCGCTAATACCAAGCAGGCTTTGAATCAACTGTCCGACTTTGACCAAATTCTCTCTAATTTGCCAAATTATTTGTCAATGTCGAAAGACCTTGAAGCTTCAAAAATGGATCTTATTTCACACTTATATGCCAAAAGTGATATCCTTGAACTGTTTAAGAACCTTGAAAAAACCGCTCAGAAGCGCAACCTGACCACCCAGGAAATTCGTCCGTCTATTCAGGAGTTACTTCAACTCAATACACTTATCTTGACCACTGAACAACCTTTGTTTGTCAATATTGACATGCATCTAACTGGTAATTACGTTGATATTGGACGTTTCGTCCAAACACTGGAAAATACAACGTTTTTCCGCGGGATTAACCACTCCAGAATCATCGAAAACAACGATGCGTCAGAGGGTGATTTACGTCTGGAAATAGGCTTCACTGCCATGCTTGGCCGCTTGGAGGCTGAATCATGAATGAAGGTACACGCAAGAAAGTAGTTTATGGAGCCTCGGTTCTGGCTCTTGCCTGGGCTGCATATAATTTCCCGAGTGGTCGCCAAAAACCGTCCCAAACTGACAACTATGATACATCGGCTCAACCTATCGTCGCTTCAGCTGTTACTAACGTTCCGGAAAAGCTGATTGACGTTGAGCTTTACCAGAGTCTCGAGTGGGGGGCAGACCCTTTTCGAATTCCGGAGAAATTACAGACAAGACGAGTTCAACAGGTGGTTAAGAACTGGAAGTTGAGCGGTATAGTTTATAGCCCCGACAAACCCATGGCGATAATAAACGCAACCACCGTTGGTATTGGCGATATTATAGAAAATGCCAAAGTAATAAAAATTGACAGGAAAAAAGTGACCATAAATTACAAGGGTTCACAAATCACCCTGACTGTAACCAAAGGATAGATAAAAATGCGCTCTAATTGGATTGTGATCGTTGTTCTCGTAATGTTGTTATTTGTTGGTACAGCCTTAGCTGACTTCGATCATAACGATTACAAGTTGTCACTCGATCTTCAGGGTGTGTCAATACCAGATGTCCTGAATATGATCGCTCAGCAACATAACCTGAACATTGTTATTTCGGGAGACGTCACTGGTGAAGTAACCCTGCGACTCGAGGATGTTGATCTGACTACTGCCCTTGAAGCAATTCTTGGCCCCATGGGATATAATTACTTCATGAAAGATGATGTAATTATCGTTAAACCATATGATGCTTATGCTTCTGGTGAATTAGAATCTTACATGGCAACGCTGAAGTACATCACTCCCACCACAGCTCAATTGGCGTTGGAGCCTATCTTGTCAGATAAGGGTAAAACAGTAGTTCTGAACAAAAAAACTGATGGGAGCAGTACCGGAGTAAAATATAACCCCAACCGACTGTTGATAGTTGATTTCCCTAATGTAATCAAAGAAGTAATGACCCTTTTGGTAAAACTTGATAAACCGGAACAGGTCGTGTCGATCAAAGTCAGAATAATAGAAAATAAAATTGACGACCAGTCCCAGTTAGGGTTTTCATGGCCAACATCGCTTTCGGCGGTCATGGGAGAAAGTGAA
>Ga0164318_10003789_pt1 | contig 14407 bp, 15 predicted proteins | sample GuaBasSedimGuay9_FD_113734 | JGI IMG/M metagenome (GOLD analysis project Ga0164318, IMG submission 113734) | Subseafloor sediment microbial communities from Guaymas Basin, Gulf of California, Mexico - Guay9, Core 4571-4, 0-3 cm | ecosystem: Environmental > Aquatic > Marine > Hydrothermal vents...
CAGCACCTCCTGCAATGCTAAAACAAAACGTTCATACTCATTATCTATCCTAGTTTCTCTGACAAAATTTAGAGAATTATCTCAATTGGGGATTCTTTATTTATAACTATTGGTCTTCTTTCAGTAAGTATTTTTCTCGAAAAATTTCGTTAAGTTAACAGCTTCTTATACTCTACAAAAACTTTTTTTATAAAATCTCGTTGTATGTTGGATAAAATGAGAAAACCCTTGTTAGCCATACTCCTTTTTGCCCTTGTTTTTTCACTGCCATTTTTTTCTACAATGGGTAAAAAGGAAGGAAAATTTATTGGAAGTGGAAACGGAAGAACACTTTATGTTGGTGGCGACGGGCCTGGCAACTATTCAACCATACAGGAAGCGTTGAACCATGCGGAAGATGGAGATACAATCTTTGTTTATTCCGGGTATTATAAAACGAAGGGATATATGATTTCCATATTCAAAAGCATCAGATTGCTGGGAGAAAACAGGGATACAACGATAATAGATAACGATAATACACCTCTCGCCATCCAAGCAGATGGAGTAAGAATAGAAAATTTTACGATAAAGAATGGTGGCGTATATAATGATGGATTGCAGGTTAATTATGTGGAAAATATTTTTATTCATAACTGCACAGTTTCCAACAGCTATATCGGAATAAATGTTCAAGGTTCATCCAACGTTGAAATATCCTATTGCTCTCTTTTTTCTAATAACGAGAGTATTTCCATTTCATATTCTTCTAATATCAGGGTAAAAAATTGCGTTTCTCATTCCAATAAGAAAGGCCTTAAAATAAGTAATTCTGTAGATTCCAGCGTACACAACTGCAATTTTAATGGAGAAGGTGTTTTAATAACAGGAGATGTGGAAGAGATAAACCAATTCATCGTGGGTATGGAGAATAATTATGTCAATGGAAAACCACTGCTTTATTATCATGGGAAAAGCAATATTGTTTTAGATGGAACAGAAGCAGGAGAGATTATAATAGTGGATTGCAAAAATTTTGAGATTAAAAACCTAGACATATCCAACACAGACGTGGGGATAGAAATTATAAAAGGAGAAAGAATGACAATTTCCGATTGCAGTTTTCATCACAACAACTATAGAGGGATGGAGATGGGATATATTTTTAATAGCCATATATCAAACTGTGAAGTTTACAACAACGGCTATGGAGGTATTAAAATATCATATGGCAGAGATAACATAATAAATGAATGCAGTGTTTATCTCAATAGTGACACAGGAATGGTGATATCTGACTCTTACAATACCCTGGTATCCTACTGTAATATATATGGGAATGCAATGCATGGCATTTCCATCGTTTCCCTCTCTTCTAATGAAAAAAATAATATTTCATATTGTAACATTTATGACAATGAAAATGGAATCTCCATTTTTTATTCATCTGGCAACGTGATTTAAAATAACAATATTTCATCCAATAACATTGGTATATCTCTGTGGGGTGGGAGTAAATACAATCTTATACGAAGATGCAACATTCATTCCAATCATGAGGGTGTGGAGATAGGAATGTATCTTATTGAGATATATCTGCTGCATGTCCACATGGCTATAGAGGATGTAATATATCAAAACAACTTCGTTAACAATGATATACATGCCTATTTCTTTAATGTCCGCCACATTACATGGGACTCCAATTACTGGGACGACTGGAAGGGATACGGGAGGAAAATTATAAGAGGAAATATTTTAACATTGTACATGCCTATCCTTCCATTAATAAACTTCGACAAAAATCCAGCAGAGGAGCCGTGGTGATTGCTACACCTTCACCATTCTCCTTGCTTTAGGAACAAGATTCTCCACATAGCCATCACGCAGTATGCCAGTGCCGATGACATCACTTCCACATTTAACAATCACAAAGTTATGCGTCTCCGCCTCCATTAGTTCACCCGGCACCACATCATAGCCCTGCATGAATTTTTCTGCCTCCTTGATATCTAAAAAGACAACATTCTTTGTTGCTTTCTTTCCCACAATCATCGCCCCTTCCATGCTCAACTTGATTTTATTATTTCTCTTCAATTTTCCGAAATAGATGCCTATTCTGTAGCATCTCTTTAAAATATCGAAAATGGAAAAGTTTATGGAAGGGGAGGCAAGCCATATCTTCTCCTCTTTGGTCATGAATATATTGTATTTCTCCAGCCCGATTTTGCATCCATAATTTTTCTCTATTCTGCTTTCCAGCTCCCTCTTCTCCTTCCTTCCTAACACTTTCTCAATCTGCATATGAAAAATCCCTCCGTTGAATTATCCTGGGGCCATATTCTTATCGCCTTTGATGCCCATTCATATTCCTTTCCATCCCATTCCTTTATCCCCTCCCTTGTTTTTATTCCTTTCAAACTCGCCTTCTCCACCTCCATATCAAATTTTTTTATTGCATAATCAATGACGTCCTCATTCTCTTCAGGCTCTATGGAGCATGTGGAATATACAAGTATGCCATCCTCTTCCAATAAATTGCAGGCAGCCCTTATGAGCGATTTCTGTAAAGCACTCATTTTCCTTATTCTTCCATAATTCCATCTCTCCAGCAACTTTTTATCCTTTATGACTTTCCCGCTTGCTGTACAGGGAGCATCCAGCAGAATTTTATCTGCCTTTATTCCAGTTTTGTCCATGTATCTGCCGTCATAATTCGTCACTATGCAGTTGGTTGCCATAGCCCTCTGGATGTTGTGTGTCAGTGCTTTAAGGCGGATGGGATTGGAATCGTTGGCTATGATTATGCCATAATTTTCCATCATCATTGCCATCTGGGTGGTTTTGCTCCCAGGGGCTGCGCACAGGTCTATAATAATTTCATTTTTTTCAGGATTGAGAAGGAGAGGGGGAATCATGCTTGCTGCTTCCTGTATATGATAATAACCGAGGTAATATTCCATATTTTTGGAAATATTCTCTCCTTTGATGAAGAGCCCGTTCTCATACCATGGCATTTCCTTTATTTCATACCTTTCCTGCAATCTCTCCATCAACTCGTCCCTGTCAATTTTTAAAGTATTTACCCTTATACTCCTCCATTCCTGCCTCGCCTCCATGAAAGCATCTGCATCAGATATCATGCTCGCGAGCCGTTCATAAAACACATGATTAAAAAGGGATGGCTATAAATATTTGGCTGCACTCAGCGGAAAAAGATAAGATATGCCATTATGGCGGTGATGATAAAATATGGCACGGAGTATTTATGAAACTGTAACCAGATTTTTCTCCCTCCGACAAATCTCAGAGCAATTATATTGGCAAGGGAGGCAATGACAAAGCCATTTCCTCCAACATTTACGCCATATGAAATGGAAAACCATTGATGAGAAAATTGTGAAATAAATATGCTTGCTGGCACATTACTCGTGATTTGGGAAGTAAGTAAAGAAAGGATAAATGTGGTGGATGATTTTTCCATCCCGAAATTGTTCATGAAGGTGTGAAGTGTATTAATTTCAGTAATCAAGCGGAAATCAATAAACATTATCACAAAAAGAATAATCAGGAGCCAGTCAATCCTTGCAAAAATTTCTCTAAAAAATGCGAGATAAATCAAAAAAATGAAAAATAAAGCATAATATCCCTTTCCAAATTGAAGACATGCTATGTAGGCAGTGAGAAGAATGATGGATGAAATAAACATTTTCTTTCTATATTTCACCTCACTCCCTTTTCCATAAAAATCTATTTTATTTGGTGGAAAAACTGTTATTAGAAAAATAATGAGTAAAAGGAGGAGGAGCAGGAAAAGGGGCAACATTGTTATCACGAATTTTGAAAACGAAATTCCCCACTCATGCCATAAAAAGAGATTCTGGGGATTTCCTATGGGGGTGAGGAGAGAGCCAACATTTACCGCCATGGCTTCGAAAATCACCATCTTTCCCACATCCTTTTTCATCATATCCGCAATACCTATGGTAAGAGGTACAACTATAAACAGAGCAACATCATTGGTTAGAAAAGGGGAAAGAGTGCAGGAAAGAAATAACAGGAACAATGCCAGTTTTCTTTCATTGCCCATTTTTTCAAGAATTCTTACGGCAACGGCGTGAAAATATCCACTTTCTTTTATTGATGTGGTTATTATAAGAAGTCCCGTCAGTGCTGCTATGGTTTCCCATTCAATAAAGTGAGGATAATTTCCTATTTTTTCTGGATAAGAAACGCCCAGAAATATGAGAAGAAGGAGAAATGGCAGGAATATGATATTTTTATCTCTTATCTTTTTAATATCCTTCATTTTCTCTCTCTTTAATATCCTTTCAAGAATCTGTATCCCTCCATCCATTATAATATTGTTGACACACCCTTTCTTCTACAGATAAAAAGCGGAGGCAGGGGGAGGGGAATGAACACAAAAAGAGGGAGACATTTCTCCCTCCCCTGATTCAAAAAAGGATGCTTTTATATAAATACTCTGAGACAATCATCGAACTTTATGGTTCATTTTTCGAATAGAAAAAAGGAAACAGACATAAAATCTTAATATTTATTTATCATATAGTGGTATGAAAAAAATATTTGCCATGATATCTCTGTTCATGCTTCTGCCCACAGCAAGTGCAGGCTTTATCTCATCCAGTATAAACATAGATGTGGATGACCCTCCAGCAATTCCCATGGACAAAAGTGTTACAGTTAATGCCAACATAACATTGAGTTGGGGATTTGGCATGATTTTTCCCCTTCCTGCAACCATTGAAGTGAGTGCAGAGAATGTGCCCAGCTGGCTCACAGTAAGCATTTCTCCCGATAATTTTGTAATCACCCCCTCTGGCTTTACAGGCGGAGAGGCGGGAAAAAATGTGGAGATAAGTTTTCATGCTATCAGGGAGACAACTGCATTTGTGGGTGAATCCATAACCATAAGGGCTAGCACATCTGGCAATTTCCTTTTAAAATCTTCGGAAGCAACCCACACCATATATGCCATGGAGGACTTTGTTGACAATGGCTTAACCATAGAGGCTCCTTCTGGCGTTAATATGTATAAGGGGGAGGAAACAACATTGCATTTCAACGTAACAAACAAGTGCAATGCTCCTGTGTATCTTCAAATTGAGGAGGAAAATGTAAGTGGATTCACCTTTTCCCATGAAAATAATTTTGCCATTGGTTCCAAGGAGAGAAAGGATATTTCAATAAAAATAAAAGCAGAGGAGGCTATGGAGGAAAAGGTGAAGTTGAAATTTATTTATTATCCTCCAGGTCATGACGAAAAGAAAAATTATCAGGAAATCGAGATTCCCATAACCAGCAAGACGAGAGGGGGTGGAGGCTCCTTAGCCATTGGCTTGGTGGTGGTCGTTGTTTTACTCATCATCTTTGGACTATGGAAAAGAAAGAGATAGAGAGACTGGTGGAAAGGCATGAGAAGCACCGTCTTCATGGAATAAATTTGATACCATCTGAAAACAGGATTTTTTATAATGCCAGGAAAATTTTGTCCAGTGACCTTGCAGGAAGATATGAAAGTGAGTGGTATGGGGGAAGCAGATATGCTGGGGAGATATGTGAGAGGGTGGAGGGGCTTGCCAAGAAATTATTTGGTGTGAGATATGCTTTCATAACCCCTGTTTCAGGGAATATGTGTGACCTCGCCACCATATTTTCCTTTTCAAGGAGCGGAGATAAAATAGCAGGAATACCAAAGGAAAGTGGCGGATATCCCTTTGGATATGAAAAATTTGAAAGGGAATTTCATCCCCTTCCCATGAAAGATTTTGTTGTGGATGAGGAAAAAGTTGATGAAATGGAGGAAGATTTCCCACTCATCTTCATTGCCTCCTCAATAATTCTTTTTCCCCATCCATTGAAAAAAATATCAAAAAAATTTGGTGGGGTTGTTGCATATGATGCTTCCCACGTCCTGGGATTAATAGCAGGTGGAAAGTTTCAGCAACCTTTAAAAGAGGGGGCTGAGGTGATGATAGGTTCAACCCACAAATCATTTCCAGGACCTCAGGGAGGGATTGTTCTCACCAATGAAAGAGATGCCATGGAAAGGCTGAGGGAATATCTCCTTTTTGATTATGATAAAGGAATTGGCTTGATAGACAATCCTCACGTGAACAGAATAGCCTCCCTGGGGGTTGTAATGGAAGAAATGCTGGAAAATGGCAGGGAGTATGCAAATCAAATTGTAAAAAATGCAAAATCTCTTGCCTCCTCGCTTCATCAACTTGGCGTTGCTGTAAAATTTTCTGATAGGGGATTCACAGAAAGCCATCAAATTCTGCTGGACATGGCTGATAGGGAGGCGGGAATTTTTTATAAAAAACTGGAAGAAAATGGGATATTCATTGATTGCATAGGGAGAATAGGGGTGGCGGAGGTGACGCATATTGGAATGAAGGAGGAGGAGATGGAAGAAATTGCCCACATGATTGCAGATGTTTATAAAGGGAAGAATGTAAGAGCAAGGGTTGAAAAGATGGCAACCTCCTTCTTTATTCCTTAACTTTCCTCACAACATCAAGAACAGTTCCATCCCTGTATTCTATCACTGCAATGATTTCATCATCCAGTTTTGGTTGTGGAGGGGCGCCCACCATATCCCTTGCCTTTCTGTATAATTCTTCTATTTCAACAATATCCATTTTCCCTCTCACTGCTTCTATCAAATCATCCCTTTCAGGGTTAACTGCTATTCCATAATCTGTCACAATCACATCTACAGTATCTCCAGGGGTGGAGACAGTTGTTACCTCCTTTCTCACTATGGGTATATTTTTTCTTGTCAGAGGAACCGTCACCACCGTAATATCACTCCCTGCTGCTGCATCCTGATGCCCTCCTATTCCATGGAGGAGCATTCCATCGCTGTGGGTATTGACATTTACGTTGAAATTTATATCCACCTCTGTGGCTCCCAAAAAGCATGCGTTCTGCCTGTTGACAACACATCCTCCAGTATGTGGATCGCCAAACATTATATGCGATACCTCCACATGATCGGCATTATTTGCAATTGACTCAACAGCCCTTAAATCAAAACTCTGGGCATCCAAAATCTTGTTTATGGTTCCATCTTCCAGCATATCCACAACATATCCCGTGATGCCGCCCATGACAAAACTGCCCTTTATCCCATTTTTTTTCATGTAATCATGCAGAAATTTTGTTACAGCAAGGCTTATCCCTCCTGCTCCTGCCTGAAATGAAAAGCCTTCCTTTATTATTCCTGCATTTGCCAGAAATTTTACCACATTCTCCGCAATTCCGAGCCTTACGGGATCTGTGGTTATTTTCATCGTCCCTGTCTGTATGCCTGTTGGGTCTCCAATGGATTCCACTTTGACAACATAATCCACGTATATCTGGGGGATGGATATGGGACTGACTGGATAGGGTTTAAGGTTATCGGTAACCACAACAACTTTATCAGCATAGATGGCATCGGCATATGCAAATCCCATGGCTCCAAAGGCGGATTTCCCCAGCATACCATTGCAGTTCCCATAGTCATCGCAGATGGAGGCGGCAAGAAATGCCACGTCAATATGCAAGTCTCCTGCCTTTATTGCCCTCGCCCTCCCTCCATGGCTTCTGAGAACAACGGGCTCTTTCATTCCATGTTTTGATACATATGCCCCCACAGGACCATTCAAACTTCCTTCTATGGATGTTATGACGCCATTTTTTATATGTTCAATCAGTTTTTCATGGGCTGGAAAAAGGGCTGTGGATGCCAGTTTTATGTCCTTTATTCCCATTTTTGCAATCTCATCCATAACCATGTTAACAACATAGTCACCATTGCGGAGATGATGATGGAAGGAGACGGTCATTCCATCCTCCAAGCCCACCTTTTTTATCGCCTCTCTTATTGAATTCAAAACCTTTTTTTCGCCTGGAAAAACAGTCTTTAATGGGGGCGAATATCTCCTTCCTTCCGGCTTGAAGGAAAAAGCACCCTTATATGCCTTTAATTTTCTTCCATTAATCTCCTCAGGTAATTCCTTTCCCACAGCATTGAGCATGATGTAAAACGGGCAGGAATTTATTAAGATTATGTAATGGGGAAGGGAGTTAATTGAAAATGCGATTTTATCAATATAAAGCATCTTTATTCACTCGAATCTTTAATGAAAGGAGGAAGAATTAAATCACCCTGGATTCCATGCAGCATATTAAAATTAATTCAAAAATAAGAGCAATCATGGCGGGGATTGCAGCCTGATAGCCGAAAAGAGAGGAGGCTATTATCATCACAAGTCCCTCATTTTTGAAGGATGCAAATAGAGTATAGTTTATGCCCCTTTCCCTCTCCACCCCCTTCCATTCACTCAATTTCTTTATAATTCCTCCAATACCTATGGTTCTAAGAGCCATCAGGAAGGAGAGAAATGCTATGGTCGCCACTTCCTCAAACAAGAAATGGCGGTTCTCCCCCACAATGGAAAATACAATGAAAAAGAAGCATATGTTGGATATGATTTTTATTTTTTCCTCCCCGATTTTTTTGTGGATGGGGCGGGAAAGAAGGAGAGGCAATATTATCAGCAGGAGGATATTTTTCAGCAAAGCAAATATGCTCACTTCCCTGGAAAAGAAGAAAAGAATCATGATGGGCATGATAAATATGGACGCAATATAGAGGAAAAGAACGGAGAAAAGAGACTGTTTTTTATTCCCTCCCAGTATGGAGGAGAGGGGCACAATAGCCACCGCGGGAGGGGCTGCAGCCATCACGATGAATCCCCCGCTGTATTTTCCAATGGAAATGCCCATGATTATTATGATGGTGGAGAGGAGGACATAATTCAGGAGAAAGGCATAAAGGAATTCCTTCATATCCTCAGGTTTTATGTTGAAGGGAATGTTGGCTATGGAGAATGTCATGGCTAAAATGAGGGCAATGGTGGCAATATCATTTCCATGGGATGGGAATCCACCCGTTATTATAGCAAGTATTATGGCAAGGGAGATATAAAAGGATAAACTGGTTAATATGCTGCGGAGCATGTAAAACATTCATATAGGAATATTTATTCTTTTCACGTGATAAAGAACAGGGAGGAATTGATTTTCAATGGGGGAAACAAATATGGAAAGGCAAGGGATGATGCCCTTTACATTCTTGAGGATGTTTTGAAGAAAATGAATGGTTACAATCTGGTTAAATCTTCATTGAAAGTTAAAGGCGATTCAATTTTTATAAAGGGACGGAAAATAAATCTTATGTCCCACAAAAGAATTTTTGTTATTGGATTTGGAAAGGCATCCGCCTCCATGGCGAAGGCTATTGAAGATTTGATGGATATTGATGGAGGGATTGTTATATCAACTGAAGACATAAAACTGAAAAAAATTGAAATGGTGAAAGGAAGCCATCCTTTTCCAGAGAAGAGAAATGTGGATGCCACCCAGAAGATTGTTGAACTGGTGGAGGATGCTGACCCCGATGATTTGATAATAGTTCTTATAAGTGGTGGCGGCTCCTCCCTCCTCTGCCTCCCCCATGTTTCCTTGGATGCCATGAAGGAGGTTTCTGCGGAATTGATGAAAAGGGGATGCACCATTGAGGAACTGAATGCGGTGAGGAAGCATATTTCGAAGGTAAAGGGCGGGCAACTTGCTGAAATGAGCAGGGCTAAAATGATATCACTCATAATATCAGATATAATAGGAAATCCTGTTGATGCAATTGCTTCGGGACCCACGGCAGGCGACCCAACCACTTTCAGGGATGCAATGAAAATTCTGAGAAAATATAACATCAGGAATGAAGAAGTTGTTGATTTTATTTCGGAAGGGATTAAAGGGAAAAGAAAGGAAACTCCATCGAAACTGGAGAATGTGGAGAATATAATAATTGGAGACATTAACATGGCATGTCATCATGCTTTGGAAATGGCGGGGGAGAAAGGATATGACGCCAGAATAATTTCCACATCCATAAGCGGCGAGGCAAGGGAAATGGGAAAAAATCTGGTGGAATATGCAATCTTCCATCCGAGGAGGAACATAGTTTTCATTTCTGGAGGAGAGACGACGGTTAATGTGAAAGGAGATGGAAAGGGTGGGAGAAATCAGGAGATGGTTCTCTCCGCCATAGAAAATATGACAAACGAAGCAATGGTTTTCCTTTCATGTGGCACAGACGGCATGGACGGCAACAGTCCTGCTGCGGGAGCCATAGCGGATGGCGGGAGTTATGCAAGGGCAAGAAAAAGGGGATTGAATCTGGAAGAGTATTTGAACAACAATGATTCCTATGGATTTTTCAAAAAAATGGGGGATGCAATATTCACAGGTTACACAGGCACAAATGTTATGGATTTGCAGATAATGGTAAAGATTTGATTTAAACTGAAACCACCTTTTTAACTCCAGGTATTTTCTCTTTCAACACCCTCTCTATTCCCATCTGGAGTGTCATGGTGGAAAAGGGACAGCCCGCACATGCTCCAGTGAGGCGTAACTTTACCACACCATTTTCCTCGTCGACATCAACGAGTTCCACGTCTCCGCCATCCGCCTGCAGGGAGGGACGTATTTCATTCAGTATTTTCTCTACTTCTTCTTTCATTTTAGAGAGTTATACAATCATTTGGACAGGCTTCCACACACTGTCCGCATTCTATGCATTCATTTTCGTCCACAATGGCATAGTCCTCGACAGTTATGGCGCCAACGGGGCATTCATCTGCACATATGTTACAGGCTATACAACATTCCCTATCTACTTGGGCTGGCATGAGAGGATATGTCGTCGTAATATTTATAGATATCGGACACTGTCAACGAAATATGACCCTCCGGTTTTCAGTTACTGACAGAACTTTTTTCCTTCGTTTATGACTACAACTATGCAATAAAATTTTCCCCAAAATGAATGCATTTTGCCTCAAAATTTTATTAGATGTAATAATCTATTTTGTCCGAGCTCCAGAGCTATGTCAGCTTTCATGGCTCTGGTTTCATCTCCTCTAACAAAATTGTAAATTATTCTTCTCAAATAAGAAAAGCATTTGCTGATTCAAATGATCTAAACCCCACATTACTTTGTATCTTTGTTTTTCTGGATTCTTTTGCCTTTTAAGCACTGATTATATATTTCTCTTTGAAATTTTCATACATATGAACACTCCATTTCCCATCCCAAATATGGGTTTTAAATGTCACGGAGTCTGTGGAAAAGCCCATATCACAATATTTTTATATAATCATCGCATGTAAGAGAGGGATAAATATGGAAGGAACCGTTGTAAAATGGGTAAATAAGAAAGGATATGGTTTCATCGAAGTGGAGGGGCAGAAAGATATTTTTGTCCACTACTCCGATGTTAAGAAGGAAGGATTTGTGAGCCTTAGAATAGGGCAGAAGGTGAAGTTTGATCTGGAGGAGACGGATAAGGGACCAAGAGCCAAGAATGTTGAACCTCTTTAAATGATTCTCTCTGACAGAGATATAAAGGATGCGATTTTGAGGGGCGAGATTTCCATAGAGCCATTTGATAAAAGCAACCTCACACCCAATGGCTATGATTTAACCATAAATGAGATATACATTAATGGTAAGACAATGGAAAAGGCGGTGATAAAGCCCATGACCTGGTTTGCTTTGTCCACACTTGAATACATAAAATTGAAGAATGTAACAGCACAATTATGGATTCGCTCCACATATGCAAGGAAAGGTGTCGTTGCTTCCTTCGGAAAGGTGGATGCTGGTTTCGAGGGCTGTTTAACGCTTTCTGGCTTCAATACTTTTCAGGAAATTGAACTTAAAAAGGGGGATAGATTTTGTCAGATTGTTTTTGAAAAAATGCTTTCAAACCCTTCCAAATATTATGAAGGGAAATACAAGAGCCATAAAACTGTGAAGCTGTAAACGATAGATAAAAAAGCCCTTTTCCCATTCTATTTTTATGGAATTCGGAAGCATATCAGACTTAAAAAAATATCTGTTAATGCTGGAGGAGAAGAGACATCATCCTGAGGATTATGTCATAGGAATAGAGATGGAAGGTGCTTTAGTTGATACAGAGGGAAAACCCTTAGAGGTGAAGGAGTTAATACCAAAACTCAACAGCATATATCACGACTTTGAATTTGATAAAGAAGCGGGGGCGTGCCAGATTGAAATAAGAACATTTCCCAGAAAATTCTCCGCTGAGTCATTAAGAGAGAAGGAAGAATATTTCATGGATGTAGTGGAGGAGATTGTGGAAATGGCGGAGAAAATTCATAAAACGGAAGCCATACTCCTTCTGCTGGGCGCCAATCCCCACCCCGACGTTCTATCAGATAAATGGATAACACCCAGCCACAGGGCAAAAACCATGGCTCAATGGAGGAGAAATTTCCCGGAGGTTAGAGTAGCAGGCAAATCCATAAAGCCAGAGCATATAGCACTGGCGATTCAGTCCATGCATATACACATACAGGGTGTGAGTCCTGACGATGTAGCTGACAAATACAACCGCCTTCTTTACATGGTGCCAGGGCAGATAGCAATATCAGCCAACAGCCCCATTGTAGGAGGGAATGTGGTGGATTATGCGGAGGCAAGATTACTTTTATATGAAGTGGCTGATGGTGGCAATGCGGGGCTGCCAAAACACAGGAATTATCCCATTTCATTTTTAGAGTATGCCCAGTATATTGACTCCTTTTCTCCAATTCTTGCCCAATCCCTTACAGAAAAGGTTAAAGAAAGGCATGAAGACAACAGGATAAGACTTGAAGTCCCGTTTAGGGTGGAGAATAGGGTTACACCCATTCAATGCACCATAAAGGAGAATATGGCAATGATTGAGTATATAGTGGGTCGCCTGAAATATGCTCAGAGATGGAGCAGAATGGATTATCCCTCACTTAAAGAAATAGAGGTTAACAGGATAGAGGCAATAAGGAAATCCCTGCGGGGAGAATTTATATGGGGTGGAAAGTCTATAGATGCCAGAGATTATCTTATACAATGCATAGAGAGGGCGGAGAGAGGGCTGGAAGAACTGGATACAAAGCCGAGATATATACAATGTCTGAAAAGGAGAGTGAAGAAAAAGAAAGCAAGTGCTGATGTAATAAGAGGATGGTATAGAAGGGGTAGCGAGGGGGATAAAATTGCATATGTGATTAACCGAGTATGGGAACATACAAAAAAGAATAGACCCATTATTTGATTTCTATACCTCTTTCCTGCGTTATATGAAATGTTTTTGATTCCACCTCCTTCACTTCATTGCGCGTTTTAAGTGGAGGAAGTACAGTTCCTTCATCAAAACCCATGAGCCATGCCACAGTTGTTCCAGGTCTTGCAAGAGGCTGACTTCTTATTCCCAGAATAAATCCATTCTTTGGAGAATATATATTCCTCTTTTCTCCCGTAAAGGGTGATTTCACTGTGCCAATTATCTGCCTTTCCTTAACAACATCTCCCGCCCTTACCCTGGAATAAAAAATTCCGCCTATTATCGAATTCACTTCTGTATAATCCTTCAGAAGAATCTGTTTCTCAGGTATTTCCATTTTACCCTCCAGCATCCCCACATATTTCATGAAATTTTTAACTCCCTTTATTCCTGCTTTGATAAAATATTCATCTATTCTCCCAGCCTCTCCAATTTCAAAGCAAACTATGGGTATGCCTATCCTTCCCGCCGCCACGTTCAGCATTCCTGGATGCCCCTCATGATAAAAAAGCACCTCCGTTCCCAGAGCCCTTGAATACTCAATTGGAGGGATAAAGTTTTTTACAACCCTTATTCTTGGATGGGGGACGAGAAGATGCCCTTTCATTCCAGTATGCAGGTCTATACCATAATCGGCTTTTTTCACAAATCCCTCAAAAAAATGGTAAGCAATTCTTTCGGTAACCGTGCCATCCTTTCTTCCAGGAAAAACCCTGTTTAAATTTTTTCCATCCACCGGGTCGACCCTGCTCCTTGCCCTGAATGCAAGTGTGTTGACAACGGGTACAGCAACCACTGTCCCATTGACTTCCTCGGGCTTTATCTCCTCAAATATTCTGTGAATAACTTCTATACCATTTAGTTCATCTCCATGAATGGCGGCATTTAAAAGCAGGAGGGGCTTTCTTCTCTTTCCCCTCATAACGAAGTAGGGTAGGATTACGGGGGTTCCGTCTTCCAGTTCAGTACATTCTATTTTTCCGCGATAAACTTCTCCCTCCTTCAGATTTAACTTTGGTTTCTCCATCTCAAGACGAGATTAAGAGGAGTTTATATATATTTTCTTTTGCTCGAGGTCATCAAAAAATCAGAATAAACAAAGAAATTGCCATGGCAACCAGATATTTCTCTTGCTTCTCTCTCGTATTTCCTCTGCTTTATTACAGATTTGATTCCATACGAAGCATTTTTTGTACAGTTCTCGCAATCAAAACCCG
>Ga0164318_10003790_pt1 | contig 14402 bp, 10 predicted proteins | sample GuaBasSedimGuay9_FD_113734 | JGI IMG/M metagenome (GOLD analysis project Ga0164318, IMG submission 113734) | Subseafloor sediment microbial communities from Guaymas Basin, Gulf of California, Mexico - Guay9, Core 4571-4, 0-3 cm | ecosystem: Environmental > Aquatic > Marine > Hydrothermal vents...
ATTTCATCTTTGGCTCTTAATAGTTTTTTATCAATTATAACATCGAAGTTTCCAATTCCAATTTCAGTTGCAAGATTTGTTAAATTAGCCATTGGTTTTGAAATGCTTCTACTAAAAATTATAGTAACTACAATTACAATAAGTAGGATTACAGCGGAGAGAATAAGAATAAAAGTTATAATCTGGTTTATAGGAATATTAACTTCTGCCTGATCAATTTCTGCAATTATTGTCCACTTTAAATCTTCAAGATGTAAAATATTCCAGGCTGAAAAAACAGGATTACCATTGTAATCTGTTATTATTCTTGTGGCTTCTTCGCCTCCTATGGCAGAATCTACAGCTTCAGTGTCTACACCGTTTTTCTCAACTGTTCCATGAATAGAAGCATCCAAAGAATGATTAACAGGATCAAGAAAAGAATTTGACCTCATTAGTTTATCCGGACCTACAAGATATGATTCTCCTGATTCTCCCATCCCTGTTCTTTCCTGCATTATTTCATCAATCTGGTCAAAAGGGATTTGTATTACAAATACACCAATTGTTTCACCGTGTTCTTTTATAGGAGCCCCTGCAAACATTGCCGGTGCACCATTTGATGGAGCATATGCTGTTACATCGACAAGAACAGGTTTATTTTCAGAAAGAGTTTTTCTCCATACTTCTGCTAGACCACTTTCTTTATACTGTCCGGAACTCATATTTTCACCTAAATCCTGCTCCTTTGCCCATGTATACATTACATGTCCATGTTTAGCACAAAGAAGAAATACATCCGCATACCCATATATTTCTGCATATTTTTTTAGTAAATCGTTTGCTTGGGTATATATTTCATTATAGCTACGTGTAAGATTTTCACCTGTTCCACTCATGTCATAAAATGCAGTTGCCTGAATATCCATCTCATTATGATAGAGAATAAAATGGTCAATTGACTCGACTACATCATTTGTACTTGCAACAACCTCTACATCATTCATTATTCTGTCAAATAAATGCTCCATCTGGTTATGTTTAATTTCACTAATTGCTGTCAGCTGATTTGAAGCTGCAGCAGACAATGCCTGGGATGTTCTGTTTAATGTAACTAATGCCAGTGCCAGTATTGTTAATACACTTAAAATTACAAATATTAGAAGGATTTTCCCTCCAATACTACTAAAAAACCTGATTTTTTTTGTTTCCATAATATACCCCTTTAACCTTTACTACTTTGTTCTATTACTGCTTTATCTTCATTACTAATAATTTTTTCAACATCCAGAATTATTTTCACCTCTTCTCCTTTCTTAGCCAGCCCTGCAATATACTGTTCTTTACCAGAGTTGTTTTTAAAAGAAGGAGGTTCTTCTATATCATTTTTACTAATTTCATGAACTTCAGATACAATATCTACAATTAACCCTATAGTGCTGTTGTTTACACTGACAATTACAATACATGTCCTGTCGTCGTATTCCTTTTCCTCTATTCCAAATCGTAAACGCAGGTCTACTGCAGGAATAACTTTACCCCGAAGGTTTATTACTCCCTTTACAAAGTTCGGCATATCCGGAATAGTAGTTATTTGAGGAAGTTCCTCTATTGCTGTAATACGTTTTATGTCTATACCGTATTCCTCTTCTCCAAGTTTGAACATGAGGAATTTATTTTCCTGCAACTCTTCATCATCTTCTACCATTAAATCAATGTCACCCATCTATTTTCTCCCTAACTTGCTGTATATCTAATAAGTCTCGTTAATTTTATTTTAGAATGCAAGTAAATATTTGAAAAAAATTATTTTATTTTTAGTAAAGTAGGGGAACCTATTATTGGTTTAGCTATTAAGGTTATAGGCTATTAAAAATAAATTTCATAAGCAGTTTTGTTTTCTGTAATAATTTTTACTCTACCATCAATTTGTTCTACCAAACCTTTTATTAGCTTTAAGCCAATGGATCCCTGTTTTTGTGAATTATTTGTAGAATTAAATCCTGGACCATTATCAGCTATATAGAGATAAAATTTATTATCTTCTATACTTTTTAAAATTACTGAGAGTTCAAATTTTCCTTCACCATTAAAAGCATATTTAAAAGAATTGGAAATAATTTCGTTTACAAGCATCCCTAAAGGAATAAGTGTATCCAATTCTAAATTTATATCTTCAATATCAATATTTAAAGAAATATTATGATCAATTCTCCCTAAAGAGATCATTAAATATTCTATTAGTTCAGTCATGTATGTATTTACATGTATATCATGAAGGTTATCGTTTCTATAAATATGTTCATGAACCATTGCCATAGATTGGATTCTATTTTGACTACTTTGTAATAAATACTGTAATTGTTTATCTTCTATCTCATTGGACTGGAGGGATAGAAGGGATGAAATAAGCGCCATATTGTTCTTTACTCTATGATGAACCTCTTTAATAAGTATGTTTTTTTCCTTAAGAGATTTTTCCAGTTCCATATTTTTTTCTGATATTTCTTTATATAATTGAAGGCGTCTTGTAATATCCATACCTATTGCTGCAATTCCAAGTACATTTCCATTATTATCTATTAGATTGTTATTGTACCACTCACATGTTATTATATGGCCATCTTTTGTTATATTCTGGTTAATGTGTTTTTTTCTGTTATTAGTTTTTGCTAAATTGGAGAAGACATAATTTACACCAGTAGTTTCATCCTTTGGAATAATAAGTTCAAAACCCTTCCCTAATGCTTCTTCTTTTGAATAGCCAAACATATCTTCTGCTGCAGGGTTCCACTCAATGACTTTATTGTTCAAATCCCAGCCTATGTATGCTAAAGGTGATTGTTCTTGTTGGAGGCGGAGCCTGGATTCTGAATATTGCATTTTCTTTTCAGCTTTTTGTTGTCTTATAATCCTCTCCTGTGCCTGATTAGCAATTATGCTAAACTCCTCGTATTTTAATTCAGAATTATCAAAGAACGAGGAATTATTTTCTGAATTTTTAAAACAATTATTTATAGTTGCAATATCTTTGGAAACAGAAATTGTAAATTTTTTAAATTTTAAATATATAAGAAAAAATAACAAAGTCATAAGAACTAATATTACTGCTAATTGATGGAAAAGATTTTTATAAATTTGTTTCACCTGTTTAGCTGTTTCAAATCCTATCGAATCCAGGTAAACCCCTGTACCTACCATCCATTTCCATTCGGGGATTCCTATTATATATGAAATTTTAGGAGTAACCTTTCCTGTTGATGGTTGTTCCCATGAATAGTAAATAAAATCTCCATTGGGTTTTTCTGCAGCTTTTCTCTCTTCCTGAATCACCTTTACACCATTTGGATCTTCTAAATCCCAAATATTTACACCCTCCAGTTCTCGTTTTGTGTCATTTAATAGAGTAGTTCCATCATAAGTTACAACAAAAATATAATCATCCAGATTGGCTCCAAATCTTAATTTCCTTAAATAATCAAGTACCTTTTTTTGATCATAATTTTGATCTGCATAGTGATATATCATATTAGCAACTATAAGGACTTCATTTTTTACTAGTTTTGATTGGTTCTCCAGAGTTTCTTCATAAATATGCTTTTTAGTAGTTTGAATAAACACAACTCTGTCAATTGTTAGAAAAACCATTATTATAACTAACATTGATAATAATATTATAAAAATATTACTTCTAATATTTTTTATTAAGCTTAAGTGAGATTTCTCTTGTGTCAATTTAAAAGTTCCTCAATTTTAGAAATTAGTATCTCAAAATTTATTGGCTTATTCATATATCCTGCTGGATTTATGGATAATGCACGTTTTTTAGTTTCTAAATCACTATTTCCAGTCATAAAAATTATCGGAATGGTTGTTTTTTTTAATATTTCACTTGCAGCATCTATTCCATCAATATTACCTTTTAATTTGATATCCATTAAAATAAGGTTTGGATTAATTTCTGAGATCAGCTTAACAGCATCTTCTCCTGTATCCAGTACCTTAGGTACGTCAAAATCTGCATTTTTTAAAACTGCAGTATAGCTCATTGCAATAATTTTTTCATCTTCGACAATCATTATCTTTTTCATAAAAATCCTTCATCTACTATTCTAATTATTAGTGAAGGCAAAATCAAATATTTTTCTGATTTTTTTTTGAAAGATAAGAATCAAAATATTGATTAGGGTCAGGATAATTGTGTCCTTTTAGAATAATATACACCTGGTTAATTTTTTATTCATTATTACAGGAGAATCTTTATATTCTGTATATAATCACTAACAAAACAGCATCAATCCATGCGCTATAATTTATAATCTGGCACACAAAGCTGTTTACAAAAATTGAGCTTGACATATGCAAAAGTACAGGTGAAAATAAAGTAATTGGTATTGTTAGGTATAAACCATCAACCAAAGGCTGGTCGGAAGCAAGCTTGTCTGGTCGCAACTCCGTTGCTGCTCGACTATGCTACCTTACCTGCTCGCCTATGCAACCAAAGGCTGGTCGGAAGCAAGCTTCCTGCTCGCCTATGCAACCAAAGGAGAAAAAAATGGCAAACGTAAGTGATCTACTTAAAACCAAGAGAGGTGCAAGCAAATTAACTGTAGCAGGAAATGACACAGTGATGGATGCTTTGAAAGTAATGTCCGATTCTAAAGTCGGAGCGGTTCTCGTTATGGAGGACAAAAAAATAGTTGGGATTTTTACTGAACGTGATTACCTGGAAAAAGGTGAACTATTAGGTAAATGTGCAAAAACAGCTCTGGTAAAGGATTTGATGACCAAGGATATGTACACAATTAAAATGGATACATCAGTAGAGCAATGCATGGCTTTGATGGATGAACATCATTTTCGTCACTTACCTGTTGTGGAAGATGGCCAAATGCTTGGGATTCTGTCCATACGAGACGTTTTAACTGCCGTACTTCAAAATAAGGTTAGGGAGATCATGGGACTAGAAAATTACATGACTGCCTCCAATTTTTTGGGTTAGGGAAGATTTTTCTTATTCTATAGCTTTTAGATATTCAGGTACTGTTTCAGTAATACTGGTGCAGCCTGGTTATTTAAAAACTACGGTAAGAGCCAGGGATTCCCTGTGTTGGGTCAAATAGGAAACTTTATAATACTTGTTGTTCCAATTTTATTTTCAATAGTAAAACTTCCGCCTAATTGTTCGCTTAGCATCCTTATAAGGGTAAGACCAAAGCCTTTCTCTTTATTAATATCAAATCCTTCTGGAAGGCCATCACCATTATCCCTGATGGTTAGAGTAATTTCCCCTTTATCCTCTTTTAAGGTAAGCTCTATCAAACCGGAATCTCTATGTGGAAAAGCATATTTTAGCATATTAGTAAGGAGCTCATTTATAATAAGTCCTATATAAAATAACTGTTTCGTATCAAAGTGCAAATTATCAATTTGCTTTTTGAATACAATATTTTTATCAGTTAATATATTAATAATATTATCAGTAAGAGAAGTAAGATATTCATTTACGGGAATGGTTTGATAGTTATCAGCTAACAGCATTTTTTCATAAAGTGTAGCCATACTTTGGGCGCGCCCCTTTGTAATATTAAGAGCTGATTGTACTTCAGTATTATCACTGGAATCAGCTTGTAAAGAGAGAAGACTTACAATCGAGTTGAAATTATTCTTTATTCTATGATGACTCTCTTTAAGAATAACTTCTTTCTCTAATAATTGTTGTTTTATTAATTCTTCTGTCTGCTTGCGTTCAGTAATATCTATACTTAATGCCGTTACACCTGTAACTTTTTTATTTGTAATAATAGGATTTAGAAAGGTTTCATAAAAATGAAGTTTATTGTCAATTAAACTGGCAAACTCAAAAATAACTTCTTCCCCTGATAATGCTCTGTCATATTTGGATTTCCAAAAGTTCATCAAGTCAGGTCTTTCCATTCCCAGTGCCTTCATTCCAGTCTTAAGCTCGGTTTTGTATAGTTTATAATATACTTCCTTAAAAAAATCATTGAGGATAATATAATTATAATTTGTGTCAATTGACCATATTGATTCTCTACGATTATTTATCAATGAATTCAGGTTTGCTGTAGTTTCGTCTGCTATTTGTTTTGCCTGCTTGCGTTCTGTTATATCTTGTGTAACTCCTATTGCGCTTATAGGATTGCCTTTTTTATCAAATTTAAATTCAGCTTTTTCTCTTATCCATTTAACCTTATCATCAACAATAATTCGGATCTCAATATCATATGGCTCATTATTAAATCCATCTTTCCATTTTCTTTCAATATAATCTCTATCATCAGGATGGATATAGCTTAAAAATAATTCGGAAGTTGTCTTTGTCCCTAATGGCAGACCAAATATTTTATAATTTTCATCAGTCCAGGTTGAAATATTAGTTTGAAGATCTAATTCCCAGGTGCCAATTTTTCCCACCTCCTGAGCTTTGGTTAGGTAATAAAGATTAGTTTTAAGATTATTTTCAATTTGCTTTTGCTCTGTAATGTCGTATCCGATTCCCTGATATTCAAAAAAACTGCCATCTGTGGAAAATATCATGTGATCTACCCATTTGAACCATCTGGTTTCACCATTTGAATTCTTTTTTGTGATTACATGTGTAGTTACTGGATTTGATTTAGTCATTTTGTTTATCTGATTTTTTGCTTCTTCTATATTTTCTTTCTCGATAAAATCAAAGAAATTACTTCCCACAAGCTCGTTGTGTGTTTTATTTTCGAATTCACAGTAACTACTATTAACAAAAAGTAATGTCCCATCTTTTTTGTAACGGGAGATTAAAGCTGTCTGATCTTGTACAATAGCCTGGAAATAAGCTTCTGATTTTTTAAATTTTTCATCTAGTTTTATTTCTTTTGTAATATCAATGAATGCTGTAGCAAATTGTCCGGAAGCAACACGATAAGCATTTATAGAATAGTAACGTTTAAGTTGTTCAGAATATTGTTCAAAACTAATGGATTTTCCAGTTTCAACAACTTCTCCATAAATTTTTATAAATGGGCTTTTTTCAATGTCAGGTATAACTTCAGTAACCCTTTTATCTAAAACCTCTGCTTTAGATAAGCCTGTATGTTTTTCAAAGGCTTCATTTACATCTAAAAAGATATAATCAATAGGTTTCCCTGAATCATCCAGTACCATCTCATGTATTGCAATCCCTTCATCAGTATTAGTAAAAAGATTATGATATTTCTTCTCACTCTCAACGATTTGTTTATTAGCATCGAACAGTTTAAATGCCATCTTTATTGAAGCATCCAAAACAGTAATACTTGAATTTTTAACTATGTATCCATAAGATGTGATTTTTTCAGTCTTTTCAACAATTTCAGGTTCAGTATGGGAAGACATAAATACAATGGGTATATCATGGTTGTTCAGTATAAGTGCTGCTGCTTCAGTTCCATCAATTCCTTTTCCTAAATCGATATCCATAAGTATGAGATCAATTTCATTATTTTCATTTGCTAGAGTAACTGCTTTTTCCCCAGTATTTACATGTTGAACTGTATATCCATAATGTTCAAGTTCCTGTTGCTTTCCCATAGCTATTAGAATTTCATCTTCAACAAGCAGTATATTTTTTTTATCATTAACTTTCACAACAGGTTGCTCCTATTCTAAGGATATGTATTATGAGTAGTTTGTCAAATGTTTTTCATAATTTAAAAAGCATGCAGGATTTATTTATATAATATTGGGTTAGAAGTTATTTTTCTCATAGTATTGCAAAAGGCTATTAATTATTGTTTTCATCTTCCAGGAAGCTTTTGACTTCTGCTGGAGATGCTTCCATAGGTCCACTGGTAAGTATTGCTGGAGATTCAATATCATCGGCATTTAACATGAATGATAATCTTTGCAAAGCTGACAGTATCATATTTTTTTCCCACTCTTCCAGTTTTTCGAATTCTCTGGAAAACGAATCCTGAAGAAGTTGTGGTTTGTTTTTTAGTATAGTTTCTGCTTTTTCTGTTAAATAAGTGTAAACCTTTCTTTTATCCTCTTTTCCTCTTTCTCTAATAGCAAAGCCCTGTTTTTCGAGACGATTTAATATGCTGGTTACTGTTGCTTGTGATAGACTTACCTGTTTTGATATTTTTGATATCGGCTGTTCAGGGTTTTCTTTTATCTCTTTCAGTAATATAAGTTGGGGCAGGGTTAAACCATATTTTTTAACGAGTTTTTTAGACTGCAGATCAATAGCTCTTATAATTTGCCTTAGTGTTGTGACGACCTCATTAGTTGAATTGGAAGCAATCATAGTAACTCCATTTTGTAAACCTTGTAATATAGGTAGATTTTTTTACACTATCACCAATTATGTACTATGTAAAGATGTAAATATCTTTAGCATACTAAAGATTCGTGTTGAGATGAATATAATTTAAACTACAGGATGTATTATTCGTTGTGCACTATAGAAGTAAAATAAATGTATTGTATTTAAAGTATGGTATGCCTATCTATTGACAATGTATCTTTATATAGTTAGTATGCTAATAAAATTAAGGCTGGTCGTAACTTCGTTGCCTGGTCGGGACTACGTCCCCTGGTCATAGACTTCGTCTATTGCTCGGGTATGCATCCTAACCTGCTCGGCAATGCAACCACTACTGCTCGCCAATGAGTCGTACCGGAAGAGCGTAGCGATGAGACTGGTCGGAAGTAAACTTCCTGCTCGTCCATGCAATCCCGGGAACGATCTCAGCAACCTAAGGAGTTAGATGTGCGTAAAATATTATTTATGGTTTTTTTAATAGTGCTTATATTACCTGGAGCTGTTTTTTCAGCTGGACAACAGGATGGTGAGTTAACTACAATTGTATTTGGTGATAATTCATGGGACAGTGTGCAGGTTCATAATAGAATAGCTGCTTTTATAATTGAAAATGGTTTTGAGGGTTATAAAGTAGATTATATGCCTGGCGATAGTATTCCTCTTTTTAGTGGTCTGGTTCAGGGAGATGTAGATGTAAATATGGAATCCTGGCATTCCAACATAATGGAAATATATACAAAAGGAATCGAATCTGGTGATGTTATAGATTTAGGACAGAATATGCCTGATGCTCCACAGGGCTGGTGGGTGCCGAGATATATTGTAGAGGGACCGGATGCCAAAGCTCCTAATTTAAAAAGCGTTGCGGATCTTCCTCAATATGCAGATCTGTTTGCAGACCCTGAAGACAAATCAAAAGGAATTGTTTATGGTGGAGTTGCAGGATGGGGTCAGTTGAAGATATCTGAGGCAATTTTTGAAAAATACGGTCTGGAAGAAACATTTAATATGGGTGTTGTCGGTTCAGGCTCTGTAATAGCAGCCAGTATGGTTGGTGCTTATGAGAAAAAGGAAGCCTGGTGTGGTTACTATTGGGCACCTACACCAATTCTGGGTACACTGGATATGGTAAGATTAAAAGGTAGTGAATTCGAACCGGCTCTTGTAAATATTCTTGTTAACAAGAGCATGCTGGAAAAAGCACCGGATGTAGTTGAATTCCTCAAAGCTTACGCAACATCTGTTGCTGTAAACAATGAATTTCTTGCAAAAATGGATGCAGAGGATTGGGATACTCAACAGACAGCTGAATGGTTCCTTAAGAATAAGGAAGATGTCTGGACAAAGTGGGTTTCAAGTGAAGTCTCCGAAAAAGTTAAAGCAGCTCTTGCTTCACTTTAAGGTACTGGCGTAAATGTCAAAAAATAAAACAGTGAATGGGTCGGAAACGACCCATTCTGATATTAATACAAACTCCCAAATTATAATAAAAGATCTATGGAAGGTATTTGGAAGAGATTCAAAACGTGTTCTTGGGAAAAAATACAGAGCCCTGGGAAAAGAAGAGATTCAGAAAAAAACGGGTTGCGTTATTGGATTACGCGAAATAAATCTGGAGATAAAGAAAGGTGAGTTCTATATATTAATGGGTCTGTCAGGAAGCGGAAAGTCCACCTTAATTCGTAATCTTATACGACTGGTAAAACCTACCAGTGGTTCAATAGTAATCGATGAAAAGAATCTTACAAAAATGAACAATGAGGAATTACTAAATTTTCGCAGAGAAACCTTTGGAATGGTCTTTCAGCATTATGGATTACTGCCCCATCTTACAGTTCTGGATAATGCTGCCTATGGCCTCAAAGTTAGAGGTATTTCTAAAGAGGACAGATATATAAAAGCCAAAGAAGTACTGGAAACAGTAGGTCTTAAAGGGTGGGAAGATTATTACCCTGGCTCCCTTAGTGGAGGTATGCAGCAGAGAGTTGGCCTTGCTAGAGCATTGGCAAATGATCCTGAAATACTGCTAATGGATGAACCTTTTAGCGGTTTGGATCCATTAATTAAAAGACAAATGCAGGATGAATTAATTGAGTTACAGGATAAAATGCAAAAAACTATAATTTTTGTAACTCATGATTTACATGAAGCTTTAAAGCTTGGTGACCGGATAGCAATTCTTAGAAATGGAAAAGTTGTACAGGTGGGAACCCCAGAAGAAATTGTTACTAAGCCGGTAGATGATTATGTCCAGGAGTTTGTCAGAGATGCTTCTCCTGCAAAGGTTATTACAGCAGGAACCATAATGGAACCTGCAAAAATAATATTATATGCCTGGGAGGGGCCTAAAACAGCCCTTACTCTGTTACGTAAAAATAAGAGACGAGCAGCATTTATTGTAGATAAATCCCATAGGCTTCTGGGAGTTGCACAGGAAGATAAGCTTGAAGAGTTACTAAATAAACCGGAGAAAGTGGAAAAGATTCCTGAATCTGCATTAAGACGTGTTCCTTCTGTAGGACCAGATACGATCTTAGAGGATATGTTTTCAATTGTTACAGAAAATCAATATCCTGTACCTGTAGTGGATGCAGATAATAAATTTTTGGGAGTTGTAACTACAGATCAGATTTTTGAATCTATAACACCTATGGGAGGAGAAGATAATGTTTGAATTTCCTGAAGTTGTTACAATTCCTCTGGCAAAGGGAATTGATTTTATTATGAGTTGGTTATTGATCCATCTGGATGGTTTTTTCGATGCAATTGGGTTTATTATCCTGCAGGTTGTTGTTGGATTTGAGGCACTGTTTTTATTTATACCATGGTTTGTAATGATACCTCTGGCAGGTCTTGCCGGCTGGAAGCTGGTAGGAAAATGGAAAACAGGTGTACTTTTTATGTTACTTCTATTTTTAATAGGGACATTTGGATACTGGGAACTCTCTATGAGAACTTTAAGCCTGGTAATTGCCTCAGTATTTTTTTCACTTTTAATAGGAATACCTACGGGTATAAATATGGCAAGAAGTGATCGAACAGAAGCAATTCTTAAGCCTATTCTGGATGGAATGCAGACAATGCCCAGTTTTGTGTATCTAATTCCCGCTCTTATGTTTTTTGGAATGGGAAAAGTCCCTGCAATGTTTGCAACAATAATATACGCTGTTCCGCCTGTAATACGGTTAACTAATGTTGGTATAAGAACCGTAGATAAAGAAGCTGTTGAGGCTTCAAAGGCATTCGGAGCAACTTCCAGACAGGTTTTATTTGATGTTCAGCTACCCCTGGCTAAACCTACAATTATGGTTGGAATAAATCAAACTACAATGATGGCTTTGGCAATGGTAGTAATTGGTTCTATGATTGGCGCAAAGGGATTGGGCATGGAAGTATTACTGGCTATCAATAGAATTGAAGTTGGAAAAGGTTTTGAAGCTGGACTATCCATAGTTTTTCTTGCAATTATAGTAGATCGAATAACATTTTCATTTTCAGAGAAAAAATAATAGAATCTTTAGGTAAAAAAAACCGTTGATTTCATTCAGCGGTTTTTTACTAAAATGGTTTAAACTCTTGGTGAGTAACTATTATCTTTAAATTTAATCTTACATGTCACCCCATTATTATCTTCAAATTCCACTGTTCCATTTAATTGGCTTTCTACCAGACTAAAAATCGTCTGCAATCCAAGGGTATTAGAATCTTTATAGTTAAAACCTGCTGGTAATCCTTTGCCATTATCCTTTACATCAAGTGAAATTGTTTCATTATGTCTTTTTAACGAAATTTTAATCTCTCCGGGTTCAGAGCCAGAGAAGGCATGCTTAATTATGTTTGAAATAAGCTCATTTAGTATCAATCCTATTGGTAAAGCATAATCAATTAGAATAATTATTTTTTCCATATCAAATGAAAATGTGAAATGTTGTTCATTGTCAGCAATACTCTCTTTTAAATAATTACAAAGATCTAATATGTAATCATCCAGTTCAAGGTTGGATAGATCTTTGGATTGATATAATTTTTCATGGACCATTGCCATGGAATATATTTTATTTTGTACATCTTGAAGAACCAGTTCAAGAGCTTCATCATCTATTGTTGAAGCTTTAAGACTAAGTAAAGAAATAATTACCTGCATATTATTCTTAGTACGATGATATAATTCCTTTAATAACAATTCTTTCTGAGCTAGAGCTTGTTTTATTTCTGTATCAGCTTTAGTTTGCTTTAAAGACATTTTATTAGCATAAATTGCGATTTCTTTGAATTCCGAGTATTCAAGTTTTTCTACATCAATTAATGCTGCAGAGTTAGATGATTCCTGGAAAAAATTTATAAAATGGCTAAAATGTCTAATCATTTTTTTTCTGAAGAATAGAGATACTATAAATACTGTAAATGCAAATATTATCATAAGTATAATCATAATAAAAAACTGTTTAACTAATAGATGAAAAATAGCATCTTTTTTATCATCTATTACAGATTGAATGTCATTTAGCCAAAATCCTGCCCCTAAATATGAATTCCAACCTGATATTGTTTTTATATATGATCTTTTTTTCTCTACTTTCCCTGTATCCGGATTAAACCAGGAGTAATTGGCAAACCCTTCTCCGTTCCCATCTTTCAGTGTTTTTATAAATAAATCATGAGTAATAATACCATCAGGCCCCTTTTTATTAGATATATCAACTCCTACAAGATTAGGAGTTGAAACACTCATTATACTTATCCCATCCATAGATCTAATAAAGAAAAATCCAGGATTTTTACCTTGGTTTGGAAATCTAACTTGTATGAGCCATTCAAGGATCTTTTTTCGTAAACTTTTTTGATCTATACTTTCGTTCAAGCAGCGGTATTCTATATCTGAAACCATTTGTTTAACATTATATTTAATTATTGCTTCCTGTTCTTCAATATAAGTTTCCGCTACTGATTTGGTAGTAACCAGATACTGTCTGTAGGTATTAAACATTGATATTGCTGTACTTAGAAAGAGCAGAGAAAAACTGAGTAAGATAATTGAATTAAGAAAATATTTTCCTATGCTTTTTTTCAAATTTATTTTTCCTTTTAACTATGTTAAAGTATATTTATTAAATTTAAAAGTGCAAGGTATAAAAACAAAAAAGCAATTAAGTTCATGAAGTGTAAATAAATATAGGCTTTATAAAGATTAAAAAATATATTGTTTTTAATTCATCCACTTACCGTCTATCAACTCTTTTGCTTCTCTTGTTAATGGAAGGAGGTCACTTCTGTCTAAATATGACACATCAAACTTTCTGTTAAGGGCAGCAAAATGTTTTACCCCAAAGGCAATTTTATTCAGATAAGAGAATACGCCAATTGCGCCTGTTGGGAACTTATTAGCCTCCTTGCCATATAAACTTCTTAGGTCAGCTAAGTCACCATAGATCTCTTCAACCGTATCTCCATAAGCCTTTAAGTGGGCTGGAACTTTCCCTTTTTCAAGCAATTCGCCTACTTTTTTCCCTGTCATCGCTGCGGCCATCGCTCCACGACAAATACCAATTGTGGTCACATCGTTATTACCATAAGCAAGGGCTTTAAACACTTGATCTTCTGATACAATGCCACCTGTTATGGTTATTCCGGGAATCCAGGCACCTTCTGACTTAAGTGTTTTCACAATGTTACACACTGTCTTTTCAAGGACGATTGTTGGTTGTCCCCATTCATTCATCATTTTAACTGGACTATATCCACTACCACCACCAGCACCATCAAAAGTGACCATATCTACACCAATTACACTGGCCATTCGAAGCACCCGTTCAATATCTGTATCGTCATAACAAGCCATTTTGAAGTAGGTATTCTTAAGGCCTATTTTTCGTAGCTTTTCAATACGTTCTTTTAAATAAGCTTCATCCCAAAGAGGCAGTCGACTGTACTTATAAAAATTCTCACAAACACCTTTTTCGCAGGCTTTTACTACCTCAGGATCACTTGGGTCGGGATGTACAATATAACCAGCAGCTTGATTAGCAAGTGCTTCTTCAATATTTTTAAGTCTATTTACTGGTTGTGTACCTTTAGCGGATTGTCCAAATTTGAACTCAATAGCTTCTACACCGTG
>Ga0164318_10003791_pt1 | contig 14394 bp, 12 predicted proteins | sample GuaBasSedimGuay9_FD_113734 | JGI IMG/M metagenome (GOLD analysis project Ga0164318, IMG submission 113734) | Subseafloor sediment microbial communities from Guaymas Basin, Gulf of California, Mexico - Guay9, Core 4571-4, 0-3 cm | ecosystem: Environmental > Aquatic > Marine > Hydrothermal vents...
CTACACGATTTCCAGTCGTGCCGATTCAACCAGGCTCTCGCACCCCTCCTAATTTTCTTCTATCTGGCAGTTTATAATAAGCTTTTTTTCTCCTTTAAAAATAAATAATACACAAATCTGCTGGAACACTTTCTCAAAACCCGCCTCCGAAGAAGAAACAGAATATATGGGAAACAAAAATATTCTTACCTTCTCATTGAACCGAAATCTTACCATTATTTTCCTAAAATCATCTTTAATTTCAAGTGTTTCTTTCTCATCTAAAACAAAATCCTTTAAGGAAAACTCTTTTCCCTCAACCTTAATATGTGCTGGCGAGAGAAAGAAAAGATTAAATTCCACCCCCCAATTATATTTTTCAAAATTAAAAGAAGAAAATGTATACTCTATAGAGAATTGTGGCTCTTCAGAAAAAAGTATTTTTTTTGAAAACCTAAAATCTGGCTCATCTAACTGAAAAGCTACCATTCTTTCTTCTTTTTCTATCAAAGGATAGACTTTATCTGTTAAGGTCTTAAATTTTTTCCCATATTTAAAATCCTGTAAAGTTATATTTTTATCTAAAAGATGATCTACCAAAGCGAGCTTCTCGTAAGAATCATAAATCAGATACTTATCTAAATCCTTATCCTTACTCTGTACAATCTCATGGATAGTGGATATTTTGTGAATATCTTTTTTTATCTTTTCTCTTATATTTCTATGATAAGACTCTTCTCTACGTGTAATTGTATTTAAAAGATTGAATTCTTTTCTCTTACAGCCTAACTCCAGAAGAGTTCCTCCTCGGGGAGAAAAGACACAAATCAAGTGTTTGTTTTTAAAAATTACCTCTTTGTATCCGTCAAGGTCCAAATCCTCTTCTCTTATTAATTTCTTATTCTCCTTCTCCTCCAATCCTTTCTCTGCCTTAATCAAATTCTCATAGATTGCTGACCTTATATGAGGAAGATAAAATCCACCAAATATACCATGCCACCATCCACAGTTACATTGGGCTTTCCATAAACTTATAAATACCTTCTCATTTTTCTTTTTATCCACGTATTTATTTACTCTCTGACTTAAATGAATCATTCTTTTATGAAGATAATTCAAGCGAGGATATTTGGCATAAAAATTTTTAAAAAAACCGCCTCTCAAGAAACTATTAAAGTAAAAACTCTCTTTATGTTGAGAGACATATTTTTTTAATCTTTCATATATAAAAAAAGCATGAGGCTCAAGTACCCATTCCCCCATCTCCTCATAAGAAGCAGTGGGAAGATAAACCAATCCTTGTGAAGAAAATCTTTCTATTGCCTGAGAAGCTTTAATCGTCTCTATTTTTTGCGAACGTGAAAGAAGAAGGAAAAATTTTTCAAGCCATCCTTTCTTATAAACCCAATCATAAGTATGAGGCCACAGTCCAAATTTCTCTCCATCATCAAATAGAGTTATTAAAGTATCTTTTTGAGAAAAACTTTCCAAAAGAGAAAGAGCCTCCTGAGGCAAAGAAAAAGGAATTTTATAGCGTAAGGTTTTACTAATAGGAAAAACAAAAATGGGTTTTCCCTCTTCCTCACAAGTGTAGTAACCAAAAAACTCTTTATTCATCAATCCCGCATAACGAAAATGAGTATCATCCAAAAAAGTAAAAAGTAATCCGCTTAAATTTATTATTTTAGCCAAATAGGGTTGCCAAACACGCTCGGCAATCCAGATACCTTTTGGCCTCACCTTAAAATTATTGTAGATAAAATTACTCATCAACTCTATCTGAGAGAATTTATCCTCATCCGGAATTATCGAAAGAATTGGCTCATAATAAGCTCCGCCAATCAACTCTATCTGACCTTTTTTCACCAATTCTTTAAGTAAACCAAAAAGATTCTTTTTATTTTCTAAAATCCAGTCATATAATGGGCCGGAAATATGCACATTACACTTTACCTGAGGAAAGTCTTTTAAAATATTGAAAAAAGGAAAGTAGCACTCCTCAACCGCTTTCTTAAAAATGTGGGAGAAATTGCCCACCGGCTGATGAAGATGCACTCCAAACAAAAAATAAGTCTTACTCATAACTTTTTAAGAAGCAAAGAGGGTTTTTCCTTCAAAATCTGATAAATTTTTTTTACGTAAGCAAGATAAATCTGACGAAAACTTCCTGTAGGCTCATCAAATGTATTCCACCAGTTCCAGTCACTTCCTTCCAGAATATGGAAATATTCCTCTATTTTCTGAAAATCTCTTATTTTTCTCTTTTTTTTCTCTATCAAATCTTTTATTTTTCTTAATAGTTGCCAGCAAATATTATTTTTCTCTGAACCAATCCATACTCCAAAATCATTATTTATCCAAGAACCGCTTGCCAACTTAGGCAATTTTTTTGTTTTAAAATTTTTAAAAATTTGAGAAGGCAGAGCTGTGGAAAGGTTCCTCTCTTTTTCCAGAGAGGAATAAAGAGTCTCCAAAAATTCCACTCCATTATTTTTATAATACTCCCAAGCATTTTCTCCATCCATAATGATCGTAATCACCTTTTCTTTAAAAATATCTCCTAAGTAATAGTGAATTCGCTTAAAATGCTCTATTAAATCAAAAGCAGCAAACACAGAATCCTCCCACGCCTGATATACAAAGCTTATCGCATCAGACAGATTCCTATCACGAAAGAGGATATTCACTCCATTAAATTCATAAGGTCGATAGATAAGGTGTCTTTGATTTTTTATCAAATCATAGGTTACATATTCGGTAGCAAGACTTTTAAATAAAATTCCTTCATCCAGTCCAATCCAGTGAAAATTTTCTTCAACAAAAAAAGGAACCACGCCCTCACAAATACTTCCTTCCGGAGGCCAACTTCCTTTTGACTGTGCACTAAAAATCTCATAGAAAATTTCCTGAGACCTTTTAAGATGCCAGCTAATGCTTGAAGGAGAAGAAAACCTCAGGTGGGGCTTTTTAAGATAAGGAAATTCATCCAAAACATTAGTGTCATAAAGAAGAGGAAGAATAGGATGATAAAAAGCAGAAACGCTAATCTCCACTCTTCCCTCGGCAAGTAATCTTTTATAAAGAGGAAAGATCTCCCGCATAACCTCTTTCTGTTTATTCAAAATATACTTTTTATCTGCAGCATTATATTTTTTCTCTTTTTTTATTATCTCTTTAAGATTTTTGTCTTCCTCTAAAGTATAAGGATGGAACCAGCAGAGATTAAAAAGCACTTGTAAGTCTAAAATATCTTGAGAGGAAAATTTCTCCTTTTTCATTTTCTTATGGTAAAGTTGACTATATCTTTTATGAGGACGGATAAATCTTTCAAAGTTTACAGAGAAAAATCTTTCCGTAATAAATTTTTTTTCCTTCTTAGTCAAAAAGAGGGGGTTCTTGTAAGTAAGTAAAGCATAAAGATCAGTAGCATTATTATAAACGTAGTCAAAAAGTTGTTTTAAAAGTACGCCACTAAAATTAAAAGTAACTTTTATCTTATCAAACTTTTCCACCATTTTTGCCATCCCATAATAATCTTTCACCGCATGAAGACGAGTCCATCCTAAATAATAATATTTTTGCGAAGGTAATTTATAATAAGGTTGATGCATGTGCCAGATAAAGATAACCTTTGCGGGATACTTCATTTAAGAACGGAACAAAGAATAATCTAAATCAGGAAAGAGATTATCTTTACTCTCAATATCCTCCAAAATCTCCTTGTTCAAAAAATTTCTCTCTAATAAGTTCTTTAAAAGATAGAACCTTTCCAGATGAGTAATTAATCTTTTTCGAGCATACTCAACAAATGCACCTGTTTTCATCATAAATGCCCAGTCGCTTGCCTGAGCCAGAAGTAGCTCTCTTGCCATCTGATTGAGAAATCTTCTCTTTATGCCATCTATTCCTTTAAATTTTTTTGCCAAGTTGGCCATTATCTCCTGTGCCCGATGAAGATGGGGATAAATCCAATCATTGGAACCATTAAGCCAAACCTCATAGTATCCTTTCCATCCCCAACTGGAAGGAGCCGGCCTAATCAACTGATTTTTAGGATAAAGTTTTAAATACAGGGAAGGTGTAATCAATTTAATCGTATTTTGGTCATAGTTTATTTTACGAATTAAAAATTCAAGCCAGTCAATTCCTTCAAACCACCAATGCCCAAAAAGTTCAGCATCGTAAGGAGCAATCACAATTGGTTTTCTTCCTAACACAGAATAAAGATATTCAACTTGTTTTTCTCGATTAAACATAAAATTTCCTGCATGCTCGGCAGCTTTCTCCCGCGCTTTTTCCGGAATATAAGGCTCTTTGTAAGGGGTAGGACCGGTAATTTTGTAGTATTTTATCCCGGTAAAGATTCTTGCTCCGCATTTTGATATATAAGGACGGATATAATCATAATCCAAATCAAAGCCAATATCCCGGTAATATTCGCGATAATTATAATCTCCCGGATACCCTTCAATTGATGACCATACACTTTTTGAAGACTCAGGGTCTCTTCCAAAAACAGCAACTCTATTTTTAGTATAATAAGCAGAATAAACTCCAAACTTGGGACGGGGGCGGGAAAAAAGCACACCGTGAGTTTCCAGGATAAAATATTTTATCCCACATTCTTTTAATATCTTATCTAAACCCTCAAAATATCCACATTCAGGAAGCCATAAACCTTGGGGCAGAGAGGAGAAGTTTTTAAAGTACACAGAAACTCCCTGCCTAATCTGGGCTTTTATCGCCTCTTTATGGAGCAATAAAGGTAAAAACCCATGGGTAGCGCAACAGGTAATAATCTCAAGGCACCCTCTATCTTGATATTTTTTAAATTCACCAATAAGATTCCCCTTATACTCATTTATAAATTTTTCTTTTGTTCTAGAAAGACGATAATAATACATCAATGCTAATCTGTGAAAAGAAGGAGAAAATCTCGTTCTCTCTACCTCTTTTTCACATAACTCAATCATTCTGTTAAGATAACGCCGGTATCTTTCTTTAAGAAACTCGTCATTCAACATAGAAGATAAAGTAGGGGAGATACTTATTGTAAGATAAAACTTTACTCCATCACTCACCAATTTCTCCAGCATAGAAAGTAAAGGTATGTAGGTCTCGGTAAGTGCCTCGAAAAACCATCTTTCCTCAAGAAATTCCTCATACTCGGGGTGTCTTACAAAGGGAAGATGGGCATGCAGAATTAAAGAAAGGTAACCTTTTTCTTCCATAATTATTTTGTGGAACGAGAAACTACAGGAGTTATCTTTATCTTATCCTTTCTATCTTTTGATTCTGCCTCCACAGGAAACTCAAACTCTCCTTCAGGAAGCATATACCTTAAAGAGAATGTCCCATCAGGATTAAGCTTAATCTTTTTCCCTCCCACTTTAAGCTCGGCATCCGGCTCAGTTCTCCCATAAAGAATAAGCTCGGTAGCCACCTCAAGAAAAAACTTTCTCTTAACTTCCCTTCCTCTTATAGAAAACAAACTGCTAATTCCTCCGGAAAATGCTCCACTGGAGATTCCATATTTTAATGCCTCCTCCAGTCTCTTTCTTCTCTCCAGAGAGCTTCTTCCTAAATCATATATTCCCAAAATCTTGTAATATTCTTCCTCTGGCAATATCCATTCTTCATCCTGCAAAGAAGAGATTCCAAAATAAGGAGTTTTGACTTGGTTAGAAGAAGCAAGGGCAAAAAATCTTCCCTTATAAGTTTTTAGACCGATCTCTATATACCAAGTTTTCTCAGGATTGTTTACATTAATATACCAGTTTCCTGCCTCCGGAATAATATCTAAATCAAAAAAATTGTTTCCCTCTAAATTATATACTCTTAAGACCCACCTTAATCCCCTTCTTTCCTCAGGAGGAATGAGAGCTTTTATCTGGTCTACTTTCTGGGGAGATATATCCCAGTAAGTGTACAACCACCAAGGGTCTCGTGCTAAAAGAACGATTCTGTTATCATTATAGCGAGAGGGAAGATGATACTCCTTTGTAACTGCCTCCTCTTTTTTCTGGAGCGGTCTTTCTTCCAAAAGAATCTGTACAGGACTGAATTTGGAAAGCTCCGCTCTCTCCTTCTCCGTAAAAGGTGTCTCTTTTAAAGAAACCTTTACCGAAGGTTTTGCTGCTTTGACTCTTTTCTCAGAGACCCTTCTTTTCCTTCTCAGTATTCTTACACTTCTTTTTATCTTCTGAATAACACTTTTTTTCTTTCCTCTGGTTATTAAGGAAGAAGATTTCTTCGTCTTTGGGGGGGTAGTTTTTTTATTAGTTGAGGTTGTTTTTTTAACTTTTTTAGGGGAACTTTTTTTTCTCATCTTTCCCTCCTCTCTAAAGGATAGGAAATTCTATCATCTCTTCCTGCCTCTTGTCAAACTATTTTTCTTCTTCAGATTATTAACATTGCATCTCCGAAACTAAAAAAACGAAATCTTTTCCCTATAGCATACTGATAAGCCTTTTTTATTAAATCTAAACCCGCAAAACCGGCTACCAGAATAAGATTTGTAGATTGAGGAGTATGAAAATTAGTTATTAAAGCATCAACTATCTTGAATTCATAACCCGGATAAATATAAAGCGATGTTTCTCCCCTCTGAGGAACAACTTCGCCACAAGAGTTAACCGAAGACTCCAAAGCTCGAGTGCTGGTTGTGCCCACTGAAAACACTCTTCTTTTTCTTCTCTTTGCCTCATTTATTATACGTGCGGTCTGGTAAGGAATAATGAAAAACTCTTTCTGCATCCTATGTTCTCTTATATCTTCTGCTTTTACCGGACGGAAGGTAAAAGCAGAACAATGAAGAGTGAGAAAAACAATTTTTACTCCTTTGGCTTTTATTCTTTCCAATAAAGGGAGACTGAAGTGTAAACCTGCCGTAGGAGAAGCTACAGCTCCTTTTTCTTTAGAAAAGACTGTCTGGTAATTTTCTTCTTCTACTTTTTCTTTTATATAAGGGGGAAGAGGAACTTCTCCAATCTCATTTAAGAAACCCTCTACAGGCAAAGAAAATCTTAAAATAAACTCTCCGTAAGAATTTCTCTCAAGCACCTGAGCAGAAATATCTTTATGATCAAAAAAAATAACTTCACCTAACTTCAGTCTTCTTGCTGGTTTGGCTAATACTGCCCAAACATTTTCCTCTATCTTTCTTGTAAGCAAAATTTCTATCTTTGCTCCTGTTTTCCTTCTTGCCCATAGCCTTGCTCGAATTACCTTAGTATCATTAAGTACTAACACATCCTCTTCCTCTAAAAAATTAACTATATTCTTAAAGGTATCTTCTTTGATACACTTACTTTTACGCTCCACAATCAAAAGGCGGGCTTCTTCTCTCCGGGGAAGAGGTCTCTGAGCAATTAGCTGAGGGGACAGCTGATAACAAAAGTTAGATAGAGAAAAAATATTCTCTTTCATTATCAATAAGTAATCGTCAATCTCCTGTTTTTCTCTTCTTTTACCAAAGTCACTCCATCTTCTTTGTATTTCTTCAACATAAAATGAGTCACTGTTCCTTTCACACTACTTAAAGGAGCCAGTTTCTCGGCAACAAAACTGGCTACCGTATGAATATCTTTCCCTTCCACAATTAAAAGTAAATCATAAGTTCCCGAAAGAAGATAACAACTTTTTACTTCTGGAAACCTATAAATTCTTTGGGCAATATGATCAAACCCAACATCTTTCTGGGGAACAACCTTAACTTCAATAATCGCTATTACCTGAGATTCCTCTTTAAGTTTTTCTTTATTTATTACTGTTTTATACTTTACAATTATTCCTTTCCGTTCATATTTTTTTATTATCCTTTCCACCTCCTTCTTATCCTTATTTAACAGGCGGGCAATTTCTTCCATCGGAATACGTGCATTCTCCTCCAAAATCTCTAAAATCTCATCCATTTTGCCTCCTTTTTTGAAATATCATTTTAACATATCTAAAGAACTTCTACATCCAGAATCTGATTCAATTTTAAAGAAAATATTCCTTTTTCGCCTTTACCAAAGACTGTATTTTCCTCTACTCTTAAAGGGAAAAAAATGTATTCTCTCACTCCCAGGGAAGAAAAATAACGAACCCTCACTTTTATTTTCTCCTCGATACTTTCCTTAAAAAGAGTCAAAAGCGGCTGTTGCATCTTTTTGGAAAATTCCTCCCGGACCGCGAAAAGAAGAACAATCTCCCCCATCTTTTTTATGCCCTTCTCATACAGAATATCTTTAATCTTTAAAAACACTTGAGAAGTAAGATAAGCGTCTTCCAAGGCACGATGGTACTTCTCTGCTTTTATCTTCAAGTATTGAGTTAAATAAACCAGATTATAGTACTTAAGATTTAAAGTTCTTTTTGCCATCTTCAACACATCCAAAGCCGGCATATCTAAAGAAGGATAACCTACTTTTGCCAGTTCTTCATTCAGAAAGCTTAAATCAAAACAGATATTATAACCGGCGACAATAGAACCTTTTAAAAATATCAAAAAGCTATCAATGATTCTCTCAAAACAAGGAGCATCTTTTACATCTTCATCATAGATATTATGAATAGAAGAAACAGAAGGAGGAATTCTTCTTTTAGGATTAACCAGAGTCTGAAATTTATCTACGATTCTGTTATCCTTTAGTTTAACTGCCCCTATCTCACAAATAGCATCTCCCTGGTGGGGGTTCAAACCGGTAGTTTCTACATCAAAAAATACCAAAGAAAGAGTTTCCCAATCATCGACCATCAGAAAAAATCTTAACTACAACTTTCCTCTGGCGAGGACGAATATCAAAATCAATTAATACCACCTGCTGCCATGTCCCTAAATCTAATCTTCCTCCGGTTACAGGAATAAAAAAATTTGTTTTAATAAAAGAGCTACGCAGATGAGAATGAGCATTATCATCTGCCCAGGTAAAATTATGTGCCCAATCTTCACGATAAGGAATCAACTCCTCAAAGAGTTTTTTAAAGTCTTTAATCTGTCCCGGTTCATATTCCATAGTAGTAAGGGCAGCGGTGGAACCTATAACATTTAAGAAAAGTATTCCTTCCGTAATGCCTTCTTCCTCAACAATTTCTTCTATTAAAGGAGTAATGTTAATTATATCTGTATTCCCCTTTGTTTTCACTTCAATATATCTTGTCTTCATCACAGTAAGAATTTTAAATCAATCTTCAAAAAAATTCAATACTATCCTGACCACTTCTGAATCTATAAATAAAAAGGAAAATAATAAACAAAAAAAGATACCAGATACCTACAAGAATTGGAGAAAAAGATGCCTCTATTTTCAAAAATTTAAACGAAGAAAAAACCTCTATCGTCTTTAAGAAACCTTCTCCTGTAAAAGAGAGAATCGCGCCTAAAGATGAACTTAAAAATTTAGCAGGGCTTAAAAGAAAAAGAAGATTTACCGAGATTATTAAAGAAAGAAAAGGAATAACTATAAAGTTTTCTAAGATATTTAGAATATTTACTCTACCAAAATAGTAAAGAAGTAAAGGGAAAACAAAAATGTTTACGAAAAGAGAGGAAAAAAATATATGCTTAAAATAAAAAAGAAAATAATTTTTGGCTTTTATTTTAATCTTAAAAAAACGATAGCCAAAAATAATAGCAAACACAGAGATAAAACTTAACTGGAACCCTATATCAAAAACCAGATAAGGATTTATAAATTCTAAAATAAGTCCGGCTATCCCTAAAGAACTAAGAGGATGAACTTTTCTTTTAAGAAAAAATCCCATAAAGAAAATAGTATACATAACTGTGGCTCGGAAGGTAGAAGGACTAAATCCTACAAGAAAACTGTAAAGATAAAGAAGTACTACCGAGCTTATGATTCTCATTCTAAATTTAATATAAAAAAAACGTAAAATAAAAAAGAGAAAACCACTTATTATCCCCACATGAAGCCCACTGATAGCTAAAATATGAGAAAGCCCTGCCTCTTTAAAAATTTTCTTAATATATAAAGGCATAAGTTCCCTTCTTCCTAAAAATATTCCGGATAAAACCTGATAGACAGGTAAGGAAAGATATTCTCTGTATTTTCTTAATATCTGAAAGGTGAACTTGGAAGATAGCAAAGAAAGGGTGGGAGTTTTTCTCTGTTTAGTCCCCTCTTTTGCGATAATCAAATAGAGGAATTTTCTGTTTCTGTATTTTCTTAAGATAAGCTTTGCCTCCACAGTATAAAAAGAGAGGTATTCTTTTTTTGAAGAATAATCAAAGGTAGAAACTTTCAGGTTAACTTTCCTTCCTTCTATCTGGGTAATAAGAGAAGTATACTTTTGATAAAAATGTTTGCCCTGAGGGATAGAGACTACTTTTATAATAAAGATGTGTTTTTTGTTTAAAAATCTGTGAATCTCCTGTTTATAGGGCATCCAGAGTGCCCCTAAAAAGAAAAAACAAAAAAGAGAAAAAAGCACAAAATAAAACTCCTTTCCTCTCTTATAAGAAAAATAAAGAGAAAATAAAGAGAATAAAGCAAAAAATCTCTTGAGGGAAAGAAAGGGGAAATAATAACCAGCAATAATCCCTAAACTGAAACTGAGAAAAAGATAAAAATTAAACAATCAGAAACAGATATATTCTTTTATTAAAGATAATTTTTTTCTGCCAATCCCTTTTATCTCAAGAAGCTGCTTAAAACTGGTTATCTTTCCTCTCTCTTCTCTATATTCCACAATTCGCTGGGCAATTTTCCTTCCAATGTAGGGTATTTTCTCTAATTCTTTAACTTCTGCCAAATTAACATTTATTTTTTCTACAGTCTCTTTTTTGGGAGAAAAGCTTTTTGAGGGAGGAGAGAATGTTTTGATAAGAGCTCCAATAAAAACTAAACTTATAAAAAACAGGATGGCTTTTTTCTCTTGATGTGTAAGATAAAACACTAACAGACGATATTAATTATTTTTTCTTTCACATAGATAATTTTTTTAGCCGATTTGCCTTCAAGATACCTTTTTACTTTCTCCAAGGAAAGTGCCTCTTTTTTTATCTTTTCCTCTGGCCAGGAAACGTTCATTCTTAAATGTGCACGCACTCTTCCATTAACCAAAACAGGAATCTCAACTTCTTCCTCTTTTAAAAGCTCCTCCTCAAAAGATGGCCAATTTCTTCTAAATATTGAATCTTTATTGCCTAAAATTGCATTTACTTCCTCACTGATATGAGGAGTAAAAGGAGCCAGTAGCAAAAATATTGTATCGATTACTTCCTTCAAAGTCTTTTTTCTTAAATTACCGGAATCAATTGATTTGTATACAGAATTCACCAGCTCCATAATCTTAGAGATTGCTGTATTAAATTGAAAGTTTTCCTCTAAATCTTGAGTGACTTCTTTAATTGTGGAATGCATCTTTTTAAGTAGTCTTTTCTCTTCCTCATTAGGAGTATCTTCTTCCTCATCTTTAAAATTATCTAAAATTTCAAGAAGTCTTAATATTCTATTTATAAACCGATAAGCTCCCTGAACACCTGTATCTTGCCACTCTGCATCTTTATGCGGCGGACCAATAAAAAGAATATATAGCCTCATTGTATCCGCTCCATAATTTTTTATAATGTAGTCCGGTGAGACCACATTCCCTTTAGATTTGGACATCTTGGCACCATCTTTTACAATCATTCCCTGAGTAAAAAGAGCAGAGAATGGCTCAAGAAAATTCACCAGTCCCAAGTCATAAAGAAACTTGGTAATAAATCGAGAATACAAAAGATGCAAAATTGCATGTTCTACTCCTCCAATATACTGATCTACAGGAAGCCACCTGTTTACATCATCACTTACAAAAGGAACTTGACTTTCGTGAGGATTTATATATCTTAAATAATACCAACTGGAATCAACAAAGGTATCCAAAGTATCTGTTTCTCTCTTTGCTTTTTCTCCACAATAAGGACATCGTGTATTAATAAATTCTTCAACAAAATTAAGAGGAGATTGTCCTGTAGGTAGAAATTCTACTGCCTCAGGCAGAAGAACAGGTAAATTATCTTCAGGCACAGGAACCTCTCCGCACTTAGGGCAGTAAATAACAGGAATAGGAACCCCCCAATAACGTTGCCGAGACACCAGCCAGTCTCTTAAACGATAATTAACTCTTTTTCTTCCTATGCCTTCCTTCTCCATATAATCGGCAATAACTTGACGTGCTTCCTTAGAAGATAACCCATCAAACTGAGAAGAATTGACCAGAACCCCTTCTCCCTCATAAGCTTCTTTCTCCAAATTTGCTTGAGGATTTCTTATTACTTCTTTAATATTTAATCCATATTTTTTTGCAAACTCATAGTCTCTCCTGTCGTGAGCAGGAACACACATTATCGCTCCTGTTCCATATTCTATCAGAATATAGTTTGCTACATATACAGGAATCCTTTCTTTATTTATCGGATTTATCGCCCAAGCGTCTAAAAAAACTCCTTCTTTCTCAAAATCTTCTAAAAGTCTTAAAGAAATGGGTTGCTCTCTTGCCTTTTCAATAAAATTAAAAATTTTTTCTTTGTGCGGAGAATACTTAGCTAATTCCTCTACTAAAGGATGATCCCAGCTTAAAGCTAAAAATGTCGCTCCAAAAATAGTATCTACACGTGTAGTAAAACATTTAATCTTAAAATCTTTTCCCTCTATTGGAAAATCTATCTCTACGCCATTTGATTTCCCTATCCAGTTTTCCTGCATTATTTTTACCTTTTGGGGCCATTTATCTAAAAGTTTTAAATCCTCAAGAAGCCTTTCGGCATAAGCAGTTATTTTAAAAAACCATTGTTTTAATTTTTTCTGGACAACCTGAGTTGAGCATCTCTCGCACTTCCCTGAAATCACCTGCTCATTAGCCAAAACGGTTAAGCAGGTAGGGCACCAATTTACATAAGCCTCTTTTCTGTAAGCTAATCCTTTTTCATAAAGTTTTAGGAATATCCATTGTGTCCAGCGGTAATATTCAGGTTCACAGGTTGCTATCTCCCTTGCCCAGTCATAGCCAATTCCCCAGCTGTTTAGCTGTTCTTTTATTCTTTTTATATTATTAAAAGTCCAGGTTTTGGGATGAATTTTGTATTTTATTGCCTGATTCTCTGCCGGAAGTCCAAACGCATCCCATCCCATAGGAGATAAAACGTTGTATCCTCTCATTATTTTATAACGTGTGATAGCATCTCCAATCACATAATTGCGGGCATGCCCTACATGTAGCGCAGAAGAAGGATAAGGAAACATAACCAAACAATAGTATTTAGGCTTGGAGGTCTCTTTTATATTTACTCTAAACAATCCGAACCTCTCCCAGAACTCCTGCCATCTTTTGTCAATTTCTTGAGTATACCTCATCTTTATAAAGTCTTCTTACTACCGCCAGATTATTTTTATCGTCCTCCTCACTTTTTTTAGGCGTCTCCAGAATAAAAGGCAACTCTCTTAAAGAGGGATGATTAATAATCAAAGAAAATCCTTCCTCTCCAATTTTTCCTTTCCCTATATGAAAATGTCTATCTTTGCGTGAACCTAATTCATCTTGAGTATCGTTAAGGTGCACTACTTTTAATCTTTTCAATCCTACATTTCTTTCTATCTCCTCCAAAAGATTATCTAAACCTTCCTGAGTATTTATTCTAAAACCCGCACTCCAAGCATGCGCAGTATCCAAACAGACCCCTATACGGCGAGAAAAATTTAATTCTTTTAAGATATAATGAAAATGAGAAAATGTGTATCCTAACCAAGTACCGCTGCCTGCAGTGTTTTCAAGAAGAATCTTTATTTTTAAATTCTCTGTTCGCTTTAAAATCTTTCTTAAAGATTTAACTGCTTTTTTTAAGCCCTTTTCTTCAGTAGTACCTTTAAAACAACCGGTATGGGTAACAAAATATTGAGCCCCTAATTTTTCTGCTTCTATTAAATCCAACACAAACTCCTTAACAGTAATCCACCTTAAGAATCTTTTGGGAGTAGCTAAATTTAAAACATAAGGGCTGTGAATAATTAAAGGAAAAATTCCTGATTTTTCTAATTTTTTTTTGAAAATTTCTATTTCTTCTTTCTTTAAATAATAGCTTTTTCTGAACTTACGTGGATTGCGAGCAAAAATCTGCATTGTATTACAGCCTAAATTTAGAGCTCTCTCGATAGAATAATGAATTCCTCCGGCGATTGATACCTGTACGCCTAACCGAAGCAACTTTTACCTCTAAAAATATATCTGAGAATTTTATCTTTTAAAATTGGAGCCGACGGGATTTGAACCCGTGACCTCTACGCTGCCAGCGTAGCGTTCTCCCAGCTGAACTACGGCCCCAGCTTAATTTCTAAAAACTTAACTCTCTAAAAGAGCCTTTTATTTTATCCCAGTTCAATGGAGGAAGTCATATTTTAAAAGTTCCGCTTTTTGCGGATGACTTACTCCCAG
>Ga0164318_10003792_pt1 | contig 14391 bp, 12 predicted proteins | sample GuaBasSedimGuay9_FD_113734 | JGI IMG/M metagenome (GOLD analysis project Ga0164318, IMG submission 113734) | Subseafloor sediment microbial communities from Guaymas Basin, Gulf of California, Mexico - Guay9, Core 4571-4, 0-3 cm | ecosystem: Environmental > Aquatic > Marine > Hydrothermal vents...
ATAGAGAAAGACCCATCTGTTATCTTTGTTGAGAAATTTGAAGAAGAAAATTTTAAAGATTTACTTAAGAGATGGGACAATATTAAAAGTCCTGATATTATGGCTTTTTCAAAAGATATCCCTGAAGGGTCTGCAGGAAAACAATCATTGGTTATGAAACATGTTGGAGGAAAGGGAACAGGTGGACACCTTTACCGGAGACTCCTTCCAGGTTATGATAAACTTTTTCTCCGTTTTTATGTAAAATTCCATCCTGAATGTTTCCCAATCCATCATTTCTCAGGTTTAGGTGGGTATTATCCACCAACAAGATGGCCACAGGGCGGTGCTGGAGAAAGACCAGAAGGAAATGACAGATTCACAGTTAAAGTTGAACCTTTTGGAAAATCATGGATCTGGGATTACTATGTTTACTGGATGGAAATGAGGGGAAGTCCTCCAGCAGGAAAAACATGGGGAAACAGTTTCATCCGCGACCCGAGATTAAAAGTTAAACGTGGAGAATGGATATGTATTGAATTGATGGTAAAAATGAATAAACCTGTGAGCGAACATAATGGTGAACTTGCTCTCTGGATAGATGGAAAGCTGGTGAGTCATCTTGGAAAGGGATTTCCAAAAGGTGTATGGGTTTATGATAAGTTTGTTCCAAAAAATGTCTGGGCATTCAATAAGTTTATAAATTATGTTCCTGGTAAGGGTGGAAGGGGAATAAGGTGGAATTATAAAAAAAGAAAAGGTGAAATTTTTAAAGTCCCTGATGAAGGATTCCCGTTTGAAGGATTCAGGTGGAGAAAGGATGATAAATTGAAATTAAATTTTTTATGGATTTCCCTTTACATTACAAAGGCTCCCAAAGGATATGTGAGTAAAGTATGGTTTGACCAGATTGTTGTTGCTACCAGGTATATCGGCCCTGTAAAACCGGTTCCATCATCTAAATGATTTCCTGTATTTTCTTACAAATTGTGTAGCAAGAAGAATTAATTCATCTCCTCTTACCCATTCAATCTGGCCTGGATAAAGTTTTTCTATATTTTCTTTAACTTCTTTGAGAAATTTAAAATCCGGATAGTTTCCAAGAACAACCAGAAGCGTCATAAATAGTGGCCTTTGTCTGTGTTTTTGTATAAATGATGAAATTTTCTTAACAGTTTTTTTAACATCCTTTTCAGCCCCGACTGATGTAACAATCCACACTTTATCTTCAAAAACAAGAAGATTTTTATCTTCACCAAATTCCCACTCCGGCATCCACCCGTAAAAAAAGCCGATACAATTATCCAGAATTTTTGAATATTTCTTAAAAACATATTCATCATATTTACCATGATTGGAAAAAGCCACTGTATTTAAATCACATCTTTTAAGATATGGTTTCCCTTTTCTCAAATATTCCTCCAAATCAGGAAAATCAGAAGGTCTTATTCTTCCAGCCACATGTGCTCCATAAAAGAAATCATTCTCGGTTTTTGTTTCATAGTAATACTGCACTATCCCGGGACAAAAATCTATCACAATTGCATCAAGCCACCAGCTCACAGGAATACTTCCCCTTTTTTGGTCATCCCATGCTCCATAATGACGGTCCTGCATTGTATTTAAACCCAAATCACTCATACAAAAAGCAATGTAGATTTTATTTTTCAGATTCACTCTCTTTACATGATTCTGTGTGTAAATCTTTTTGGCAGGGATTTTTGAATGCACAGAAAAATTCACTGAAGTTGTATGGGCAAGTAAAACTTTCAACTTATGTTTTGAAGCAAATTCAACATATGGCCTTTCCAAAACGCCTGAGAAAGGATAACCCAATACAATCCCGTATGGATTTATCTTTTTATAATATTCACTGAGCAATTGAATATCTCTGGGAAAGTTTTTGTGAGGGATTAAATCTAAAGCACAGATTTTATTCATAATTACATAATCCCTTATCGGTCTTACCATATAATAACGGAATTTATGAGTGCGAGGGTCCTCTACAGGTAAAACAGCAATGAAATTTTTATTACACTCAGGAAAGAGATTTATCAGTTGCCATTTATAAGCCTGGTATTTATCTTTCCATCTTCCTCTTAAATCTTCTACCATCTTTAATCCAAGTTTTTTTAAAGGTCTGATAAAATGAGGGTGGGCAATAATTGCATCTTTTAAACCAGCCATTGTTGTAGCAATATTTATTGAGTGCTTAAAATCCGGGTCATAAACTACAAAACCTTTTATTCTGTCTTTATACTTTTTAATCGCCTCTATTACAGAAATTTCTTTAAAATAAATCCAGTCTTTTGATTTATAATACTTGAGCCACTCCTGTGATGGATTCCCAAATTTATCTTTGCTTTCCCATAACACATATAATTTTGGATTATCTCTATTCACAATTCCCTGCAGACTAAGAATAAGAAGTCTCGTTTTATAATCTTTTTCCCTCAAATCAACCACATCTAAAGTTGCTTTTGTTCTGAGTAATGGTTTTCCTTCTGCTTTTTTCCTGGCAAGAATTTTTATAGTCTCATAAGTGTCAAACTCAGGTGCTAAAGAATCATAAAGTGGATATTTCCCGTAAGAAAGAATTTTTGCATCTATTCCCATAAAACCTCCATGCAATGGATAGATATAATTAACCCTTCTTTCTTTACAAAAATTATCAACCAACTCTATATATTTTCTCTGCTTTTCCTTACTCAACTTTTGACTGAAAGTTCCAAGTTGAGTTTTCGTTGTGTGTCCCCAGCTAATATAAACATAAATTGGAATATCTTTGCCAAATCTTCTTCTAATTTTTGAAAATTCCTCATCCCATCTTTCCTCATCAATCTTTAAGTTTAAAATCTCCTCCCTGGTCATAGGGCTTGCATAGATGAAGTCCAATTCTGGCATTTGGTAAGGGATATCAGCAATAGTTGACCACATTCCCAGGTAAATATATTTGTTATACTTTTTATATCCATACTCCCTTATTTCTTTCAGAACCTTCACCATTGCCTCATAAGATTCTTTGATGGCAGGATGATTATAAATCTCTTTTTCTGTTAAACCCTGTCGGAGCAGTAATTTTTTCAGAATATTCACCTGCCCTAACAACATATCAAACCACAGAGCGTCAACTCCACAATCTATCTGCTTCTTTGCCCAGTCAATGAGAAGTTTCTGGTATTGTGAATTTGTTATGTCAGGGTAAAATGTGCTGAGGTGTTCTTTCGGATTTTTCACTCTCCCCTTACCTTCTCTTATCCCAATTCTTGATTGAAGTTCCTCTTTGCTTACCGGTATTCCCCACTTTTGTGGATTTAAAGCCATCTTCCATGTTTGGTCTCTATCAAATATTTCCAAAGTTACTGGGTCTCTTTCTCTTGAGAAAAGAATCTGCGGTAGAATCCCTCCGCAGATTATAATATCCGGTATCTCTTCCTTTATCTTTTTTATCCCTTCCTCAAATTGCTTATAAGTCAGCCCTAATTTTGCAAAATATTTCAGCTGAGGGGTGGTAAAATGGCCATAAGATTCATCAGGAGATAAAGGCAGAGGTTTTGCTCTTTCAAAACTGAGAAATATAAAATCTGCTTTTGTTTCTTTGAGTAATTTTATTATATCTCCATACTCTCTGTTAAAAAGTTTCCCATCTGTTATACGGTCATACAGCACAATTACTTTAACTCTGGATAATTTCTCTCTTGCTTTTTCTTTTAACCTTTCATAATTTTTCGGAATTAATTCTTTCCCTGAAAGAGCATTCTGGAAATTACAGGATATCAGAAAAATACAAGAAAACAAAATTAAAAATTTTCTCATATTTAACCCCTTTCTTTTTGACTTTTTATTCCTTATTTAGAGTTTATATAAACTGAGAAAAACTTTCAATTTGAAACGATAAGATAAGTATTTTAAAATTTTTGATGGTGGAAAAAGGAGGAATTGATGTTTAGAATTATATTTCTATTCATATTTCTGATAGTATCAAACACTGCCCTATCTTCTCAGAAGAATACAGAAAACCAGGCTGTTGAAAATGCTGCGGTTTATTATTTAAAGGCTTTTAATTCATTGCACTATCCAAAATCAATGGAAGTTAAAAATAAAATTAATATTGTGATAAAGAATGGATGGCAGGCAGATTATAAAGAACTTGAAAAACTTTTAAATCAAAATGAAATATGTTTTAAAGAATTTAAAAAAGGAGTTTCACTTAAAAAATGTGATTTTAATTTTGGCAAGAAATATAAGTATCTTATACAAAAAGAACCACCTCCATTTTTGAAAATCATCCAGTTATCAGAATTACTTTTATTGAAAGGGAGATACCTTGAGAAAAAAGGAAATTATGATGAAGCCATTGATATATATTTATCCTTACTGACTTTTTCTCTCCATATTTCTCAAGCAAATTCCACACTTTCACAGATAATATCTCTCAGAATAGAAAAAGATACCTATATGCTCCTTAAAAATTATCTGAATTCTGATAAAGTAACAAGAAAGAATGCCATCAAAATTTCAAACTATTTAGAAGATTATGAAAAAAACCATTTCTCCATAGAAGATACTGTGGAAAAAGAAAAGGAAATTTTTATCTCTTCAGTTCAAATGCTGGTGGATAAGATTGATTCTGAGAAAAATGGAGAAAAGATATTGGAATTTAAAAAGGAAATTTTAAAACAGGCTCATTCACTCGCAGACTATTATTATGGTCTTCTTATAAAAGCGGTAAAAACAAATAAGGAAAGGGACTGGAATGTTGTGTATAGAAAGATTCAAAATTTACAGAAAGAGGTAAAAATGGCAGGGATATCAACAGAGATAATAGGAGATCTTACAAAGGGAAGATTGAAAAATCTCAATAAAAAACTTGCAAACCAGATTGTTAAAATAACACTTTTGATAAGTTTTCCAAATATTAAAAAGATGGTGGACAGTTACTACCTGAGAATGAAAGAATTAAAAGAGCTGAAATTACTTGCAAATATGAAAGCAAGATAACCATTTTTAACTTACTGATTTGACTTTTCTTACAATTTATCTTATCATTTTTAAAAAAGGGGGGGTTAAAATGATAAGAATTTTATGTTTTATCAGTGCATTCCTTTTCTTTTCCCTAACTGCACATCCGGAAATCCTTGAATTAAAGGGGAAAATAAAATCAGTAACAATTTACCCTTATAATGCCGAAATAAAAGAAGTTGCGGTTTTAAATACTGATAAGGGTGATATTAAATTAAAAATAGGAAATATTTCTCCATTCATGGTGGATGATAGTTTAAGAGTGAATGCACCTGACATTTCCATACTCACAACAAAAGTAAAAAAAGTATTTCTTAAAGCACCTGGAAGTGAAAAAGTTAAAGAGATAGAAGAGAAGATTGAGAAAATAAAAGAAGAACTGAAAAAACTGGAAGATAAAAAGGCAATAAATCTTAAAATTGAGAAATTTTTGGAGAATCTTGGTGGAGGAAGTTCAAGAACTCCATATGAGAAGAAAGAGGGATTACTTGAGAAAATGAAGTTGAAGGATGTAAAAGAATTCATCAAGTTTATGAGAGCAACACTTGAAGGTTTATATTCAGAAAATCAGGCTATAGAAAAAGAGGAAAAGGCTCTCCGTAAACAACTCGATGTTCTGAAAAAGGAACTCAATCAACTCAAAAGTATGAAACCAAAAGAAAGAAAAGAGGTAATAATTGAAGGATTTAAGAAGAAAAAGGGAGAATCTACAGTTGAAATTACATATCTTGTCAGAAATGTTTACTGGAGACCATTTTACAGAATTGGAGTGGAAGAAGGGAAAAAGATAAAGGTAGAATTTATGGGAGAAATAAGTCAGAATACAGGGGTAGATTGGGAAAATACAAAATTAATTCTTTCCACTGCTCCTTCTTATATATCTGCCACCATACCACATTTAACCCCTATATATATTGAAGAATATAAGGCAAGACCAAGACCACTTTACAGAGGAAGAATACTTTATGAGAAATTAAATGTTGCAAAAGCTCCAGGTGCAGAAGGTGTAAGGTATGAGGAAGAGATAAGAAAATTTGAAACAGGAGTATCTTTTGTTATACCTGAACCCAAAAGTGTCCCATCTATGAAGGGATTTTCCAAAGTTTTTGTTAGAGATTTATCATTTGAAGGAAAAATCTCCTATATTTCTGCTCCAAAAATTTCTCCAAGAGTTTACATGAAAGCATCTATAAAGAATACAAATGATTTCCCAGTTCTTCCAGGAAATTGTTTAATATTCCACGAAGGGAATTTTGTGGGCAGAGGATATTTAAACATGATTCTTCCAGGGCAAAAGACAGATATTCCTCTTGGATACAATCCAAATGTCAAGATAGAAAGGAAACTTGTAAAGAAATTTAAAGAAGAGGGAGGATTTACGAAAAAATATATAAGAACAACTTATGCATACAGAATAAAAGTCCAGAATTATATGGAAAAGGAGATTGAACTTGAGGTTTATGACCAGATACCTGTATCAAGAAGCGAAAATATAAGAGTAAAACTTGTAAAAATTGAGCCTGAACCACAATCTTTTAATAAAGAAACAGGAATATTCAAATGGAAAGATAAGTTATCACCTCAGGAGAAAAAAGAGTATTATTTTGAATACTACATCCAGAGACCTGAAAAAGTAAAAATCAGATTTTGAAGTCTTTAAACGTAACTATTTTAACTCCTTTACTTTTTAAATTTTCAATTGTTTTCTCTTCTTCTTTCTTATCTATACCTTTTATTGCATCTTTCAAAAGATAAGTGGTATATCCTCTTTCCACAAACCCTTCTGCTGCTTTTTTTACACAGTATTCAGTGGCAACACCGTAAATAATAACCTTCCTCCTTTCGCAATCTTTAAGAATCTTATCCAGATTGACATTATCAAATATACTGAAAGTCTGCTTCTCAAATATTATCTGTTTTCCAGGTTCAATTTTTTCATAATAACCTTCCTCATTCGGTATTAATATCATATTTTCAGTCTTTGTCTCAGGAATCTTTTCATATCCAGGTGTATTTTTTATGCAGTGTGGAGGGAAATTTTTAAATTCAGGGTCTTTTTCTGAATGTGCATCAACTGAACCTATAATTGGTATATTATTTTTTACAGCAAATTCTGTTATTTTTTTCAAAACAGGCTTAATTTCCTCGGCTCCTGGAACATAAAGTGCCCCATCAGGAGCCATAAAATCAAACTGTGTATCAATATCCACAAAAATAACATCTTTCCAGTCAATCATATCGCCTCTTTCCTTGCCAGAGCAAGTAATTTTTCCAGCCTTTCACTGAATTTTACTTCATATTTAGAAGGATTGTAAATATCCTTTACACTTTCAGGTAATTTTAAAATTTGCTTTGAAACATAGTTTCTTATATTTTCCAAATCTGGAAGATTGTAAACAAGATTTCCATTTTCAATTATTTTTATCAGCAATCTTTCTCCGCCTTTAACATCCTCATCTTCAGAAATTACAAGGTCATGATTGAATTTCCCATTTTCCTCAAACCTCAATATCTGTTTTGCCCCTGGATATGTAACCTTACCTTTACTGAATTTTGCAACTTTTTTCCTTTCATTCCCTTTTCTCAATTCAACAAGTTTATAAACACTTCCAAGGTATGGTGCATCATCTGAAGTTACAAGTTTTGTCCCAACTCCAAATCCATCAATCGGTGCGGAATTCTTTATAAACTGATAAATTTTATATTCATCAAGGTCTCCACTAACAAAAATCCCTGTCTTTTCCATTCCATCCCTGTCAAGTATCTCTCTCACTTCCTTTGAAATAGAAATCACATCACCTGAATCAATCCTCACTGCTTTAATATCTTTACCTGCCATTTTTACTTTTTTTGCTCCCTGAATTGTATCATAGGTATCAATAAGTAAGATTGCAGTCTGGGGGAAATATTTTATGTATTTTTTAAATGCTTCAATCTCACTTTTAAAAGAAAGAACAAAGGAATGCGCCATTGTACCAAAAGTCGGTATTTTAAAAATTTTCCCTGCAAGCATATTTGAAGTCCCATCAAATCCAGCAATATATGAAGCCCTTGCAGCATAAATTGAACTTAAAAAATCAGATGCCCTCCTTGCCCCAAATTCAACAATTTTCCTTTCTTTCCCATCAATCTGAGATGCATATTTTATCCTTGATGCTTTTGTAGCGACTGAAGTATTGTAGGTGATAAAATTTAAAAGAGCAGTTTCAACAATCTGTGCTTCAACAATCGGTGCTTCTATTCTTAAAACAGGTTCATTTTCAAAAAATACTGTTCCTTCAGGCATTGCATATAAGTTTCCTGTAAATTTGAGACCTGAAAGGTATTCAAAAAACTGGTCTCCAATATGTGAAAGAGAAGGATGCTTTTTCAGAAACTCTATTTCTTCCTCTGTAAAATGCAGATTCAACAGATAATTCACAGCAAATTCAAGTCCACAGAAAACAAGATAACCTCTTTTCTCAGGTAAATTTCTCACCCACAGTTCAAAAATACCCCATGTATCTTTAAATTCATAAAAATAAACAGCACTCATTGTAATTTCATAAAGGTCTGTGAAGAGAAGTTTTCCATAATTGCAGAGAAATTTCATATCCATTTGAGTAAATTTTTCCCTATATTATATGCTTCTTCAAGACATTCAGGATATTCCTTCACTTCTCCTTTTCTCTCAATCCCTTCACATAAAAGTTCATATCTGTAAGATGCACCGACTGTTACAAAAAAATTTTTGACAATAGAGCGCGCATTTTCAAAGAAATCTCTCCTTCTTGTTGCTTCAACACATATAAAAATTCCTGTTTTTCCCTTTTCATCCTTTACTGTTTTAAATAAAAATTTTGCAAGCCAAAGACAGTGGAATCTATCTATCATCATTTTTACCTGTGCTGGCAAACTTCCAAAAAAAACAGGTGAAGAAATGATAATTATATCGCTTTCCATCACTTTTTTATATATCAACTGGAAATCATCATCTATTTTACATATACCATCTTTTCTGACATCTTCACATTCCTGGCATGGAGTAAAATTTAAAGAATTGAGATACAATTTTTCCTTCTCTTTAATCCCTGAAGCACCTTCAAGTAATCTATCAAGTAAGATTTCACTGTTTCCACCTTTCCTTGGACTTCCAACTATACCGACTATTTTCATACTTTTGAAAATGAGGAGACTAAAAACTTTGAATTAGTATTTTAACTCCTATAAGGATTAAAATCAAACCACTTAAAAAGCCAATTTTTTCTTCAAAAAAATGACTTAGTTTTACTCCAATTAAAACTCCGAGGAAAGAAAGAGAAAATGTTATCAGCCCTATCATGATTGAAGGGAGTATTATCTTTATTTTAAGAAATGAGAATGTAACGCCAACTGCAAGAGCATCAAGAGAAGTTGCTATTGAAAGGGAAATAAGGAGGAAAAAACTGGAAGGATTTAATTCTATTCCTTTCCTTCTGTAAGATTCGTAAATCATCTTTATACCAATTAAAAAAAGAATTGCTGATGAAACAGGTTTTTCAAATCCTTCAATAAATCCTTTAAGAAAAGAGCCTGCAAGCCATCCAATAACAGGCATCATCGCCTGGAAGAATCCAAAATGAAAAGATATTTTGAAAGCGTTTATAAATTTAAAATTTTTCATAAAACTTCCTGAAGCAATGGCAACTGAAAAGGCATCAAGTGAAAGTGCAAATCCAGTAAAAAGAACTGTAACAAAACTCATTTATTTTTACTTTGCTTTTATAGCGAGTATTCTCACATGTCCAGCAGCATTTTTAATGTCATCAATCAAATTCTCCAGTGTATCAATTATTTCATAAATCAAAAGAAGTATTGCTCCTTTTAAATCAGTGTTTATAAGTGAACCAAGAAGCTGTCTCCTTTTATCATCCCCCTCCTCTTCCAGTGCTTCTATCTGGGCACAATCTTCAATAACTTTCTCTATCTCATTTTTAATCAATGAATCTATCGCCTCCTTTAATTTTTCTGCTGCCTTTACAGCAAGGAGACTGTCCTCAAGCATCTCTCTGCACAATTCAGGAAAAGGAGGTTTTTCAAGAAACTCAAGGAGCCTTGCAACTCCTTTTGCACCATCTGCAATATTATTCAGACTCTCATTTAAAAGTAACAAATCTTCTCTGTCAGGAGGCAAAAGTAGACCTTTTGAAAGTTCAATATTCATCTTTTTCCTTATCTCATCACCCTCATGTTCTGCTTTTTTCACCTTTGAAATAGCCATATCTTTCCCTTCTTTATCATTTCTGCAAAAAGCCTCCATACTGTTTTTCATTTCCCTAACACACAGAAGAGATTTTTCAACATGTTTAAGAGCATCATTTAAAATTTCTCTTTCCTCTCTCTGTCCAAGCCAGGCAAAAATATTTCTGCTTTTTTCCATTTTTTCCTCCTATTTTAAAACAAGTATTAAAGACAACAATCCATAAGTTATTATACCAGAAATAACAGGAGTAAAAGCCCATGCAAGAACAATATCTCTGAAAAGTCTCAAATTCACAGCTTTTATTCCATGAAGTAAGCCAACTCCCCATACAGCACCAACAATGGAATGTGAAGTTGATACAGGTATTCCAAAATGTGTATAAAGCTGTATATTGAGTGAGGCTGCTATTTCAATACCTATTGTCATTAAAGGTGTAAGATTTGTAATTTTAAATCCAACAGTTTCAATCACTCTATAGCCCCATGTTGTTACTCCGATGGTGATGGCAATCCCACCTATAAGAGCAGCAATCCTTGGAGATACTCTTCCTGTTCCTATCAAAACTCCTGTTGCATTTGCAACATCGTTTGCTCCCCATGTGAATGCAAGATACATACTTGTCAGATACAGAGATGTGGTAATAATTGGTCTTTCAAATTTTTTCAGCAAAGGAAGAGAAAATATTCTTCTCAGAACAGGGTATATTAAAATTACAAGAATTGCAGAACCTAAAGGAGTTAAAACCCAGCATATTACAATCTGAGAAATCTTTTCCCATTTCACCACTGTATGCAATGCAAGTCCACCACCTGCAACAGCACCAACAATGGAATGTGAAGTTGATACAGGAAATTTTTTATATGTTGCAATTGTTACCCAAACTGCAGCTCCAAGCAAAGATGTCAATGCAATAAGGTCGGCTTTTTCCTTTGGAAGAAGATGTATGGGAACAACTCCCTTCCCTATGGTTTTTATAACATTTGAGCCGAGTAAAATTGCTCCAAGGAGACTGAAGACACATGTAATTATAATTCCATGCTTCAACTTCATATCACCAGAGCCTATATCAGCTCCGACACAATTGGCAGCATCATTACTCCCCATCGACCAGCCCATATATATGGCGACAAGAAGGGTAATGAAGAAAGTCATTTTTTTCCGATAAATTTTATCACTTACTCTTTAAATTCACAAAATTTAATTTTTGAGAAATTACTGTATAATAAGATTTACAAATGGAAAAATTTGATACGGAAATCTATTCAAAAAAAGTCTTAAAGACAATCAGAAAATACAGACTTGTTGAAAATGGTGATAAAATCTTCATAGGGCTGAGTGGAGGGAAAGATAGTGCTTCAGCAGGTTATTTCATTTCAAAATATGTTAAAGAAAACAATGTTAAGTGTGATATTATTGGATTCCATATAATTCTTGGGGATTTTATCCCAAAAGATGTTGAAAAGACAGCAAGAAAACAGGCAGAAATTTTTGGTATCCCTTTTAAAACAATAGAATTAAAAAATCTTGGAATTGATATGGAAAAGATATCAAAACTTCCAAGACCTGTATGCAGTTCATGCGGTACTATAAAGAGATACCTTATGAACAAAATTCCAAGAGAGATGGGAGGGAATAAGTTATGCACAGGGCACCATGCAGATGATTTTATTGTATTTTTCTTTAAAAATATACTTGGAGGAAATATATCATGGATTTCAAAATTTACTCCACTTCTTCCAGGAAGAAATAAAAGCATTGCAAGGATAAGACCTTTATTTTTTGTTGGAGGGAATGAAAATAAAAAATTCTGCGATGCTTTAAAAATCCCTTATATTGAAGAAAATGCTTGTCCATATATTTCAATTAAAAAGAGGATTGATAAAAGGAGAGAGAAATGGTATGAAACGGTGGAATCAATTTCCAGATGGCAGCCAAATTTCAGATACCAGATGATGAATGGAATTATCAGCCTTTCTTCCCATCTTTATTCAAACCTGACAGAGCCAAAAGAATGCAAAATATGTGGAGAACCTACAGATGGGGAAATATGTGCTTTCTGTAAAATTTTAAAGGAGATAAAATGAATGTTAAAGATTATCCTGTAATTATAAGTTTCATTACAGGGATAATATCCTTTATAAGCCCATGTATACTTCCACTGATACCTGCTTATATTTCTTTTATAAGTGGTTATTCAATTGAAGAATTTGTTGAAGGGAATTATTCAATTAAAAAAAATCTTGCTGTATCTTTCCTTTTTGTCCTCGGTTTTACACTCATCTTCACATCTCTTGGTGCATCTGCAACATCCATCGGGAAAATCCTTGGAAATTACAGAGATATTATAAGGAAAGAAGGAGGGATAATTGTAATACTGTTTGGATTGCATATTTCAAGAGTTATAAAAATAAAATCTCTTTATAAAAAAAGAAAATCGGATATCATCAAGAGGAAATCGCTTTATAAGGAAAGGAAGTTATACATGAAATTTAAAGAAATTAAAAAAATAAATTATATTATGCCTTTTATCTTCGGTATGATTTTTGCGATTGGATGGACTCCATGTGCAGGGCCTTTGCTTTCCTCAATTCTTGTAATGGCATCAATGGAAGAAAAGGTTAAAAGAGGTATTTTATTATTATTTTTTTATTCACTTGGACTTGGAATTCCTTTCCTCATTACCTCACTTGTTGTTGGCAGGTTGGTAAATTTTTTAAAGAGAATAAGAAGGTTTTACAGAATTGTTGAGATTCTCTCAGGGCTTGTTTTAATAACAATAGGGATACTCCTTCTTTTGGATAAATTAAGATTTATTATTTAAGAAATTCTCAAGCCATCCAACATAATATCTACCGCTTAAAAATAATGGATGCTGTAATATCTTTTTATAAAGAGGGATTGTTGTTTTAACTCCTTCAATAACAATCTCATCAAGTGCTCTTCTCATTTTATCTATTGCCTCCTGTCTTGTCCTTCCATAGGTAATCAACTTTGCAAGTAAACTATCGTAATATGGAGGGACTTTATAGCCAGAATAAATGTGGGTATCAATTCTTACTCCTGGCCCACCTGGAGGAATAAATTTTTTTATAACTCCACAGGATGGAAGAAAATTGTTATCAGGGTCTTCAGCATTTATTCTGCATTCAATCGCATGTCCATTTATCTTTACATCATCCTGAGAAAATGGTATGGGCTCTCCTTCAGCAATTAAAATTTGATGACGGACAAGGTCTATCCCTGTGATTACTTCTGTAATTGGATGTTCAACCTGTATTCTTGTATTCATTTCAATGAAATAGGGATTTTTATATGAATCAAGCAAGAATTCAACAGTCCCTGCATTTCTGTATTTTATTTTTTTTGCAATTTTATAAGCATATTTCATAAGTTTTTTCCTCAATTTGTTATCAACTGCTGGAGAAGGGCTTTCCTCAATCAATTTCTGATGCCTTCTCTGGATTGAACAATCCCTTTCAGGAAAAACAATTATATTTCCTTTTTCATCAGAAAGAATCTGTATTTCAACATGTCTTGGCCTTTCAATGTATTTTTCAATATAAAGAGATGCATTATCAAAAGAGATTTTTGCTTCTTCCCTGCATGTATTCCATGCTTTTTCAAACTCATCTTCCGAAAATACAACCTTCATCCCCCTTCCCCCTCCTCCACCTGTTGCTTTTATCATCACAGGAAACCCTATTTTTTTTGCAAATGCAATCGCTTTACCACATTCCTCACAGCTATCACATCCCGGAATTACAGGAACTTTTACTGAATTTGCAGTTTTTCTTGCAAGGGATTTATCTCCCATCAATTTTATATTTTCAGAAGTTGGACCAATAAATACTATTCCTGATGCCTCACAGATTTCCACAAAATGGATATTTTCAGAAAGAAAACCATAACCTGGATGGATTGCTTCGCAACCTGTAATTTCAACAGCACTTATAAGAGCAGGAATATTGAGATAACTTTCAGAAGGAGGAGGCGGTCCTATACATATTTTTTCATCAGCCTCTCTTACAGGGAGAGAATTTGCATCTTCTTCTGAATATCCAATTACTGATTTCAGGCCAAGTTCCTTACAGCTTCTTATAATTCTTAAAGCTATCTCCCCTCTATTTGCAATGAATACTTTTTTAAACATTTCTATTGAGAGAGGCTAA
>Ga0164318_10003793_pt1 | contig 14390 bp, 12 predicted proteins | sample GuaBasSedimGuay9_FD_113734 | JGI IMG/M metagenome (GOLD analysis project Ga0164318, IMG submission 113734) | Subseafloor sediment microbial communities from Guaymas Basin, Gulf of California, Mexico - Guay9, Core 4571-4, 0-3 cm | ecosystem: Environmental > Aquatic > Marine > Hydrothermal vents...
TGTAATTAAACTCGACTTTAAAGTAAGTGATAATATAAAACCTATTATTAAATCTACTTCTCCATTTCAACTGAATGCTGATACATTAACAGCTGATGCCAATGGCAAATTTATTTTTAATATAAAGATTAAAAGTCCAGCATATTACAATATCAGCTTTGAAGGTTTTCGACAAAGTTTCACTATATATATTAGACCTGGCGATTCAGTAATAGTTAATGCTCAGGATATAAGTAGTATTGCTAATACTCTTACTTTTAATGGTAACGCACCAGTTTATAACGATTATATTTATGAAGCAGAGCTAATATCTCGTCAGGCTAGTCAATCGCTAATGAATTTATTTAAATATGACGAAACCAGAGCAATGTTTTCAATAGATTCCATAAGGGCTATTCATGCTGATAATATTGCTTCTTTACAAAAAGGAAATGCAAATATTGACCCTTTCTTTCTTAAAATAGAAAAAGCTAGAGCTATATATGAGTGGGCAAAATTGCATAAACTATATCCTCTATATTTTAATTATATTAATAAATTAGATGATGAAAATGGTGTAAAACTATCACCAGAATATGATACTTACCTAGCAGAGGTAAACCTTAATGATGACGAACTAATTACATTACCTGCTTATATCGACTTTCTGAAGATCTACTTACAGGCAGATTATAACTTATACTATAATGATGATGAACTAGAAACTAAATATGGTTCTTATGCAAACTATCAGTTATATTCATACAATGAGAAAGTAGAGAGTAAAGAGATTAAATCTATTTTATCATACTCGTCTATAATGGACCAAGTAAACTATCAAGGTAAAAAGGAGAAAGATACATATTGGACACTTTTTGAAAGTTTATGTACTAATGAGATATTAAAATCCAATATTAACGTTGAATTATCGAAGTGGGCTCACCTTGATAAAGGGCAAGCAACTGAGGAAATAGAAATGAATGATATTGAAGGCAATAAAGTTCATTTTTCTGATTTCAAAGGCAAATGGATATATATCGACATTTGGGCAACATGGTGTAGTCCTTGTGTAAAAGAGATCCCTACTCTTAAAAACCTTGAAAAACAATTTCATGGTCAGAATATCGTATTTATGTCAATATCTGTTGACAAAACTGCAAAACCTTGGTTAGAAATGGTGAAAGATAAAGAGTTAAAAGGCATACAAGTATGGGCAGGACAAAACGAAACTATCAATACTTTTTATAAAGTTAATGGTATTCCTCGTTTTATGATTTTTGATCCTCAAGGAAATATTTATGATGCAAATGCTATACGCCCTAGTATGGGAATGGATAAAGTTATAGAAGAACTATTGAAGAAATAGAAATATTAAACTCAATGCAAAAGCAACATTAGTTAAGTACTAATGTTGCTTTTTAAGATTCAATTAATAATTATCGACAAAAAGAAACAGCAATACAGAGTATAATCTAAAACAGTAATGACCGAAAACTTCCTCTATTATATTTGGCAATACAAAAATTATGACGGCTCTCTCACTACGGTAGATGGTTCAAATATTAAGGTATTAAAAGCTGGAATTCTAAATACAAATTCCGGCCCTGATTTTTCGGAGGCAAAACTCATTATTGGCGATACACAATGGAATGGAAATGTAGAAATGCATATAAACTCCTCCGATTGGATTAAGCATAAACATAACGAAGATTCGGCATACGATTCGGTAATACTGCATGTGGTTTATAACCACGATATGGAAATCACTACCAAGGGAGGCAATAAGTTAGAAGTGCTGGAACTTAAGGGTAAATTTAAGCTAAGCCTATATGCGAAATATAAGAATTTGCTATCTTCAAGAGAGTGGATTCCTTGTGCCAAACAATTAAAATCGGTGGATAGTTTTATTAGTAATGCATGGTTAGAGAGACTACTTATTGAACGATTAGAGCATAAAACTGAACTTATAGAACAACAGCTAATAAAGAATCAGAACAATTGGGAAGAGACTTTTTATATAGCTCTAGCTCGCAATTTTGGATTTAATATAAACGCTGATCCTTTTGAGCAACTTGCGCAAAGCACATCTTTGAATACACTTGCCAAGTATAAAGACAATCTTTTTCAGCTAGAAGCAATTCTTTTTGGGCAATCCTCGCTTATTAATCCAAATATTAACGACGACTATTGTAAAACTCTGCTGAAGGAGTACAAATTTCTGAAAAACAAACATAATCTACAATCTGTATATTCATATCAATGGAAGTTTATGAGAATGCGACCTGTGAATTTTCCTAGTATAAGAATTGCACAGTTTGCAGGCCTTATTCATAAATCATCACATCTATTTTCCAAAATAATATCCATAGAAAGATTATCTGAACTTCAGAAGTTATTTGAAATAGAAACTTCAGAATATTGGAATACACATTATGTATTGGGGAAAGAAGCAAAGAAAACAAAGAAATCTTTTGGCAAAAGTTCTTTTGATTTAATACTTATTAATACAATTATTCCATTTCTATTTGTATATGCAAATCATAATGGCGATAATGAATTAAAGAATAGAGCATTAAACTTTCTTCAGCAAACTAGTCCTGAAAGTAATTCAATAGTAAAAAGATTTTCGCAAAGTGGATTAAAAGCAAATGATGCTGCTCAGAGCCAAGCATTAATAGAATTGAAAAATAACTATTGTAGTTATATTAAGTGCTTACAATGCAATATTGGATTACATCTAATAAAATAAAACTATCTATTCAAGCTTAAGCATTTTTTTCATCTGATAAATCTGTTCAGGATTTCCTAAAACAAATAATTTTGAGCCAGCTTCTATCATAGTATCAGGAGTAGGATTTGTAATAATTACTCCATTTGCAGTTTTAAAGCCAATAATATTTGCTCCACTATTGGTTCTAACTCCAAGTTCAAATATTGTATGATTAAGCAAATCTTTTGGCAAAGCACCACATTCAATTTCCACAAGGTTAGTATCAGCCTCTCCACTAAGCGATATCTGATCAAGAAAGCGCACCACATCAACAGAGCTAACCATGGCAGCCATATGCGACCCTCCAACATACTCAGGCATCACAACCTCATCAGCCCCCGCAATAAGAAGTTTCTTTTCTGCCGAATCGCTAGTTGCACGAGTTATTATCTGAATACTAGGATTTAAAGACCTTGCTGTAATAGTAACAAATAGGTTATCAGCATCCAGTGGTAGAGTTAGAATAATAGATTTTGCTTTAGAGATTCCTGCTTCCTTCAAAATCTCATCCTCAGTTGCATCACCTTCTATAAATTCAACCTTTTTCTCTAAACTATTAAGTATCAAATCATGAGCTTTTTCAACAACAACAAATTGCTCATTTGTTTTTAGAAGCTCCTCAGCTGCTTGCGATCCATTACGGCCAAATCCCACTAATATTGTATGATCTTTCATATTCTTCATAATATTTTTGTGTCGATAGTTATTAATAATATTGCTCATACCTCCTTCTACAAAATGCGATGTAATAACAGATATTGCATAAGCAAAACCTGTCCATCCAATCATTATAAGCACTATTGTAAATACCTTTCCTTCAATAGTAGTAATCATTACGTCGCTATAACCAACCGTAGAAATGGTAATAATACTTAAGTATAGTGCATTAATAAAGTCTAAATCCTCTAAGATAATAAAACCGCTTGTGCCAATGGCTATTACAATAAGCATTAATATACTTGCATATCTTAGCTTTGCATATCTAGCAATTTGTCCATATTTATTTACCATCTGATATTGATTTTATTAAGGAAGTAAAATTACGAAAAATACCAATCATATATATCAGAATATTTTATATTTTAGTGGATTAATAATTAACTTAAAATTATGTTTTGGATTCTTATTATTGGGATAGTTGTAATTGCATTAGCATTTATTCTTGCTGAGGTGCTATTTGTTCCTGGTGGGATACTAGGCATATTAGGTGGAGCATTACTTATTTATGCAATTTATCTACCTTATTCCGAAGGTTATACTACTGAAGCACATATCAATACAACAATAATATTTCTTGTACTTACGGCCTCGCTTTTCACAATTATTAAACAGAAAGCATGGAAAAGAGTTGAGCTCAAAACCAATATTAACTCTTCGGTAAAGGATGATTTTAGAACTATAGTATCAGTTGGTGAAACGGGTATTACTATTTCTCGCCTTACTCCACTTGGCACCGTTAGAATTGCAAATAAAACCCTTGAGGCTAAATCCGATGTAGGATTTATTGATCCTAAAACTGAAATTGAAATAATAAACATCAATAGAAATGAAATAATAGTTAAACCATTAAACAAATAATATGAATATGATTTTATTAATACTCGCCCAGTCTTTAACAGGCTTAGCAATATTTTTTGTAATTGGCATTATTGCACTTTTACTCTTATTTTATATAATCCCTGTTAACCTATGGTTTCAGGCGGCTGTATCAGGAGTTCAGGTAAGCCTACTTCAACTAATAATTATGCGATTCAGAAAAGTTCCACCGGGAGCTATTGTACTTGCAATGATTACTTCCAAAAAAGCTGGAATAGATATTACTCGAGATGAACTGGAAGCACACTTTTTGGCAGGAGGAAATATTAAGCTTGTAGTTAACGCACTAATATCTGCCGATAAAGCAAATATGAACCTCACTTTCAATACTGCTACAGCTATTGACTTAGCCGGAAGAGACGTATTAGAGGCCGTACAAATGTCGGTAAATCCTAAAGTAATAAACACTCCTCCAGTAACCGCTGTTGCAAAGGATGGTATTCAGTTAATTGCTAAAGCAAGAGTAACTGTAAGAGCTAATATCGAACAACTTGTTGGTGGTGCTGGTGAAGATACTGTACTAGCCCGTATTGGGGAGGGTGTTGTTAGTTCTATTGGTTCATCAGAAAATCATAAAAAAGTACTTGAAAATCCTGATGTAATTTCTAAATTAGTATTAGAAAAAGGACTTGATGCAGGAACGGCTTTTCAAATTTTATCAATTGATATAGCCGATATAGATATAGGGAAAAATATTGGTGCTGCTCTTCAAATGGATCAAGCAGAAGCTGATAAAAATATTGCTCAGGCTAAAGCTGAAGAGCGTAGAGCCATGGCTGTAGCTTTGGAGCAGGAGATGAAAGCAAAAGCACAAGAAGCACGAGCAAAAGTAATTGAAGCTGAGGCTCAAATACCAATGGCAATGGCTGAGTCTTTCCGATCAGGAAATATGGGAATTATGGATTATTATAAATTCAAAAATATCCAGGCTGATACTAGCATGCGCGACTCAATTGCTAAACCTAAGGATAGACCAAAACCTTTAAAATAAAATCTTGAAAAAGAGGCACAAAAAAAGAGAGCATTTCTAACGAAATGCTCTCTTTTCTTTTATATAAAAATAATTTTATTATCCTACAGTACTAATTTTTTCAAGTAGTGGTTGGTTAAGAATCTCAATTTTCTTTCCTTTTGTAGCAATTATTTTATCAGTTTTAAAATCCTTAATAATTCTAATAACACTTTCTGGAGCCATACCCGTAAGAGCTGCTAAATCTTTTCTACTCAACGGTAGGTCAAATTTCTGTGCCCTAAATACATTCTTGCTTAGGCAAAGCAAAATATCAGCAAATCTTCCATGAAGTTGCTTCTGAGTCAAGGAAAAGAATCTATCGTATGTAATTAACGAATTATTAGTAATTACTTTATACATCTCTGCATTAAAAGTATGATTCTGCTTCAGCAATTGACGAATTGCACTTATATCAATAAAACAAATTGTAGAATCCTCTAGAGCAGTTACTGTATATGGGTGATAATCGTAACCATAAATATTCTCAGTACCAATAAAGTGATTTTTTGTTTTAACACACAATATAAGATTGTTGTCTCCACTATTAACTCCAATTTTAACTAAGCCTTCCTTTAAATAAAGAATATCTGTTGCTTTTGTACCTTGCTTAACTATAGTTTCGCCTTTGGTAAACTGAATCTCAGTACGATTGTTTTCGAGAAGCATTTTCTCTTCATCAGTCAGCACCTTGAAGCAGTTATTCGTATCATTACCATCCTCGCAATGACTTATATGTGATAAAATTGTCATATATATCTTTTTCGTATTTCGAATTGTAAAAATATATAATTTTTCAACATAAATAATGACGAATATCAGTATAAATACAAATTTAAATTATAATCGTATCTTATTGATTACTAGCTCTAAAGATGATATTTTTCGCTTTTTATACTATTTAGCACAAAATAACTCGCATTTTATATGACAAAAAGAAGCATAGTTAAGCTCCAAACTATTAACAGAAACACTATTTACCTGAGTAAGGGATTCTATTAATAATAGATCGGCCTAATGTTAACTCATCAATATACTCAAGCTCATCCCCAACCGAAACGCCCCTTGCAATAGATGTAATTGACTTTACCAAATTTGATAGTTTTTTGTATAAATAGAAATTAGTAGTATCGCCCTCAATTGTTGTTGGCAAGGCAAGAATAATTTCTTCAATATTATCAATCTCAACTCGTTGTATCAAGCTTTCAATATTCAAATCAGCAGGAGACACACCATCCATTGGAGAAATTACACCATTAAGAATATGGTAAGTCCCATTATACTGCATTGTATTCTCAACCGATAATACATCTTGTATATTTTCGACAACACATATCTGCGTATGAACTCTCTTTATTCCATTACAAATCTCACAAACATCACTTTCAGAAATATTATGACATTTTTTGCAGAAGTTAATATTCTCACGCAGGTCTATTATCGAGTTTCCAAGTGAAATAGCATATTCAGGCTTTTGCTTAAGCAAATGTATTGACAACCGTAATGCAGTTTTCTTACCTATTCCTGGTAATTTTGAAAATTCGGCAACACAACGTTTTAATAAAACTGAGGATATTTGATCCATTATTTAATTTTTATTTTATTATCAAGCTACAAAAATAATATATTTTGATTTGATTACTCTTTTTCCTGATATTCAATTCTGATTTAATAATTGTCTATTTCTCAGGAAAATAACATAAGCAGTATATCTATTTATGGATTTAGAGGTCTATCCTCAAAGCCTAGCATATAAGTTTTGCTTCCATTATATAGAGAATCCAATGATTTTTGAGTTAATCCTATAAATGGTCGATAATTATTAAATCTACTAGAAAATAATCCTATTCCGTTACTAATATTAGAAAAAGCAGGGCGCTCTTGCACTATAGATGTAGAAGGTTCGTTCACGTCCAAGTAAATTGAGAAATCCTCGTGGGCAACAGTAATTACATACTGAACACTATCAGAATACCTTTTCATACCAGCTTCTGGCAATTCAAGATTTGCAGCAAGCATATCATAAAAGGCGTATCCATTATATTGCACTTGTAACTTCTCTGTTCCATCAGTTTTATCAGATTTTATGCTAGGCATCACCCAATCAACCGAATGTGGAATCATTGTTCCATCAGATAATACATCTGTATAAAAATAGCGTACAGTAAGCTGGTATAACTTCCCATTCTCCGCAGAATGCCATTCTACAGTTTTAGGATATGAACTACTAAAATCAATAGACTTAATTAAGGAGATGGGTTTTACAATACTAAAATCCTTAACAAGTCTTGTATTTGCTTCTACAATATTTCCTGTTACTAAATTCTTTACTTTCAAGTGATATTCATAATTTGGCGATAATTTCTCTCCTTTTGCCGTAGCATATACAATTTGATCTGGCGCATAAAAATCTCCCGTATCCTTATTCGTAATCATTACTGTATCAAGATTTATATCCTTAATAAAAGTGCCATTATCATTATACACTTCTATAAACATCTTAATATCACTAGGATTATATTGTGAGTTATCAATTTCTTTAGCGGCAATATATACGTTACCCTGCGTTTGAAATGCTTTTGTTAGCTTCACAAAATGCTGAGTTTCTGACATATCAAGCAAGCCATAAACAACACTTATCTCTTTGTATTCATCATTTATATCAACATCATTTTTACAGGAAGTAGCAAAAGCTACAACTATAAAGGCCAATAGAAATATCTTGAATATTATTTTATTCATCAATAATATATTTAAATTTAATAGCTGCGAAAATAACACATTTTTCACTAGAAAAAAGCATTAGTTCACCACCCTTTTTTCAAACAAAACCATGTTAGTAAAATCAAAAATAATAAATATTAAACATGAGCTATATTTAAATAATTTTACAATAATTCAAATTAGATATTTTTGAAATTTATTTATTAGCATGAACGAGATAATAACAAGCTATATTTCAAATAGTTTTTACATAATTAGTGGCATTCAAATACTATTTTATTTAGTAGTATTTGGAAGGTTAGTTTTCTTTAATAAGGAGACAGAGGCTAATACCTACACTAATGAAGAGGCTGTAAGCGTTGTAATTGTCGCTCGTAACGAATATCTAAATCTAAAACGTTTCTTACCGAAAATTCTTAATCAAAACTACCCTGATTTTGAAGTTGTATTAGTAAATCACTCATCTACTGATGACACTAATTTCCTAATTAAAGAACTACAACAAGAATTTCCACAACTGAAGTACGTAGAGATTAAGCAAGATATTAATTTCTTTCAGGGTAAGAAATTCCCACTCTCCATGGGAATAAAATCGGCAAAAAACGATTTATTATTATTTACCGATGCCGACTGCAGCCCTGATAGCGAGAATTGGATTTCGGAAATGGTTTTGGCATATAAAGAAGACACAGAAATTGTATTATCATATGGAGCCTATAAAACAGAAAGTGGATTTCTAAATAAAATTATTCGCTACGATACCATAAGAGTTGCAATAGCATACCTTTCGTTTGCTAAATGGAGGATTCCTTATATGGGAGTTGGGCGCAATTTATCATACCGAAAAGAATTATTCTACAAACAAAAAGGCTTTATGTCGCATTACAAAATAGCCTCTGGCGACGATGATCTTTTTGTAAACAAAGCTGCAACAAGAAGAAATTGTGAGATAATTCTTAATGAAAAATCCAAAACTATTAGTATTCCAGAAAATAATTTCAGTAATTGGATTAACCAAAAAAGAAGGCATCTGTCCACAGGGACTAATTATAAAAATGTTCACCTTTTGCTATTAGGAATACTAGAACTAAGTACAATACTCTTTTATATTCTTGGAATAACCACCTTAATATTAAGCCCTTTTAATATAATTGCACTATCATTATTATCTATAAGAACTGCTTTGATGCTTATTATTTTCAAAAAATTCATGATAATAACAAATGAACGTAAATTATTATTACTTTTACCTTTACTAGAAATTATTATTATAACACTTATGCCGATATTAAACCTATCGAATTTGCTAATAAAACAGCGCAAATGGAAATAAATCCTAATTTTACTGACAAAGCAAGACGCGATTACCATCTAATACGCGCCGCTTTAGATAAAAATGACAGGAATGCCTATGCCGAGTTATTATCAAATTATAGGGATTCTATTTATTATATGCTACTAAAGATGACTAGTAATAGTAGCGATGCTGAGGATTTAACAATAGAGGCGTTTGGCAAAGCATTTAAAAAACTTGACCAATATGCTCCAAATTATGCTTTTAGTACATGGCTTTTCAAAATAGCTACTAATAACTGTATCGATTTTATGCGACGCAAAAAGCAATACACCTACTCTTTGGACAAAGATTACCAGGGTGAAGAAGGAACATCTATGGCAAATCAGATTCCTGCAGATACTCTAGACCCTGAGGAGGAACTTATAAAAAGTCAGAAAATAACAATAATGCGCACTTTAGTAACACGATTAAAACCACACTATAGAGTTTTAATAGAATTGCGTTATTTTAAAGAATACTCCTACGAAGAAATCTCTAGCGAACTAAATTTGCCATTAGGTACAGTTAAAGCCAAGCTTTTTAGGGCTCGCGACCTTCTTAATAATATACTTCTAAAAACTCAGACTGGAGTATAAATTTTACATATTACCAAATCGTCTTTCCTAAGAATTCTTATTATCATTTTTTATTAAAATCACTTAATTATTAGTGAAGTAAAAGATTACTTTTGCACTTTCTTTTAATAAAAAGAACAATAACAACCTTTATTGTCTGCTACTACATTCAAACTGGCAATAAAAACGCAATTTTACAAAAATGGCAAAATATTCAAAAGAGATAAACCGCAGACGAACATTTGGTATTGTATCACACCCTGATGCTGGTAAAACAACATTAACGGAAAAATTATTACTATTTGGTGGAGCAATAAATGAGGCTGGTGCTGTAAAAAGCAATAAGATAAAAAAAGGTGCTACTTCTGACTGGATGGAAATTGAACGTCAGAGAGGTATTTCTGTTGCCACTTCGGTAATGGGATTTGATTATAAAGACCATAAAATCAATATTCTTGATACTCCTGGTCACCAAGATTTTGCGGAAGATACTTTCCGTACTCTTACTGCTGTAGATTCTGTAATTATTCTTATTGATGGAGCCAAGGGAGTGGAGCCACAAACAAAAAAACTTATGCAGGTTTGCCGAATGCGAAAAACTCCTGTAATAGTCTTTATTAATAAAATGGACCGCCCTTCGCAAGATCCATTTGATTTATTAGATGAAGTAGAGGCTCAACTTGAAATTAAGGTTCGCCCATTGAGTTGGCCAATAAATGATGGTCCCGAATTTAAGGGAGTTTATAATATTTACGAAGAGAAACTTGTACTTTTTAATGCTCATGAGAAACTTAAGGAGAGCAATTCTGTAGAATTTACCGATATTAACGACCCTGAATTAGAAGAATATATTGGAGAAGATGCAATACAACTGCGCGACGATATAGAGCTTATAGAAGGTGTTTACTCTAAATTTAATACCGAGGAATATCGTAAAGCTACTGTTGCCCCAGTATTTTTTGGTAGTGCATTGAGCAATTTTGGAGTAAAAGAACTTCTTGATTGCTTTATTGAGATTGCCCCTTCGCCACTTCCTGTGGCAACTGAAGAAAGAATTATTGATGCTGAAGAGGAAAAGTTTACTGGATTTGTATTCAAAATACATGCTAATATGGATCCAAACCACCGCGATAGAATAGCATTTTTAAAAGTCTGCTCTGGCAAATTTGAAAGAAATACGAATTACTTACACGTAAGAAATAATAAGAATATAAAATTTTCGAGCCCAACTGCATTTATGGCTTCTAAAAAATCCATAATTGATGAAGCTTACCCTGGCGATATTGTTGGACTTCATGATACTGGTAATTTCAAAATTGGCGATACTCTAACTTCTGGCGAAAAACTTAATTTTAAAGGAATCCCTAGCTTCTCTCCTGAGCTATTTAAGTATATAGAAAATGCTGACCCAATGAAATCTAAGCAGTTAGCCAAAGGCATAGAGCAACTAATGGACGAAGGTGTTGCTCAGCTATTTACAGGAAGAGCCAGTACTCGAAAAATAATTGGTACCGTTGGTGCTCTGCAGTTTGAGGTTATTCAGTATCGCCTACTACATGAGTATAATGCCACTTGCCGCTACGAAGGTATTCGACTTTATAAAACTGTATGGGTAACTAGTAGTAATAAGGCGAAACTTGACGAGTTTATTGAAAGAAAATATCAGCAGATGGCTTTTGATAAAGAAGGAAGAGATGTGTTTTTGGCAGACTCTCCTTACTCTTTAGAAATGGCACAAAGTAAGTTTCCTGAGATTAGCTTTCACTTTACTTCGGAGTTTTAGTAAAGGAGAAGGGTGAATAGTGAAGAGAGAAGTAATCAATAATTGAGAATTTTAATCTAATTTAATAAAGCACGAAATCACCTTTAATTATTAAATGAAAAAGGAAATTATAATAACTTTTTCAAAATATATCGAAACAACGAATTACAAATAACAAACAATAAACAATTTTAGCTTTTGTTAAAAAGTTAGGTCTTTTTGATTGAATAAGCGCACATATATTTTCTAAATTTGTCTCATGGATAATAATACGAATTTCAATAAGGTAAGTAATTACAAAAAAAACAGGCAAGGTTCTTATAATCAAACTAATGCTGGCTTAGAATACGGAAAAATACCACCACAGGCATTAGACCTTGAGGAGGCCGTTCTAGGAGCTATGATGCTTGAGCAATATGCCATAAATAAGGTTATAGATATTCTACAACCTGATATGTTCTATAAGCAAGCACATCTTCACCTTTTTGAAGCAATTAAAAGTTTATTCTCCAAATCGGAGCCAATAGATATTCTTACTGTAAATAAGGAATTAAGTAGTCAAGGCAATCTTGATATTGTTGGTGGCAGTTTCTATATTATGAAGCTTACCGACAAAGTATCCTCTGCAGCAAATGTAGAATTTCATGCTAGAATAATTCAGCAAAAATATATCCAAAGGGAACTAATCCGCATTTCATCGGAGATAATAAAAGCTGCTTTTGAAGAAACTACTGATGTTCTAGACCTATTGGACAAAGCCGAAACAAACCTTTTCACCATTGCAGAGAACAACCTTCGCCGTTCGGCTTCCAATATGGAAGATGTGATAAAACTAGCTATTGATAAAATTGAGGACGCTGCAAAACAAGAAGGAGATATTAGTGGAATTCCTAGTGGGTTTCATAAATTGGATAATCTTACTTCGGGATGGCAACCTTCTGACTTAATAGTTTTGGCAGCTAGACCAGGTATGGGTAAAACCGCCTTTGTGCTTAGTCTTGCAAGGAATATTGCAGTAGATTATGGTAGAGCAGTTGCAGTTTTCTCGCTGGAAATGGCTGCGGTACAACTAGTAACACGACTTATTTCTTCAGAAACACAAATAAGTGGTGATAAACTTAGGAAAGGTTCTCTTGATACTAATGAGTGGGCGCAACTATCAGAAAGAATTAGTGGCTTATCAAAAGCCAAACTTTATATTGACGACACCCCTGCCCTATCAATTTTTGAACTTAGAGCAAAAAGTAGAAGACTGAAATCGCAACACAATATACAAATGGTAATTATTGATTACCTACAGCTAATGACTGCTGGCGGTGATGGCAGTGGTAATCGTGAACAAGAGATTTCACTTATTTCACGCTCACTAAAAGCTCTTGCTAAGGAACTGGAGCTGCCTGTAATTGCATTATCTCAGCTTAGTAGAAATGTAGAAACTCGTGGTGGAACAAAGCGTCCAATGCTTTCTGACCTTCGTGAATCAGGAGCTATTGAGCAAGATGCAGATATGGTTTGCTTCCTTTATCGCCCAGAGTATTATAAGATTGAAGTTAATGAAAATAATGAGCCTTATCCTCCAGGATATACTGAGCTTATTGTTGCCAAACATAGAAATGGTGCACTGGAAGATATTCCAATGAAATTTGAACATAATTATGCAAAATTTGTAAATCTTACCGAATCCTTTGGCGATGATTTTGATGATGGAATGATGCCTAATAATAATTTTGACGCACCTCCTACTATTATTGGTTCAAAAATGAATGACGATACAGAATTTGGGAATCATGGTGACGACACAAATGTTTTCTAAAAATAAAAAATAATACACTTAATATGTTTCGAGCATTAAGGCTTTTATCCATTGCATTTTATTTATTCATAACCATATCGGGGACAGCATCATACATACTGATTCCTATGGATGAGCAAGGACAAAAGAATCACCTTAAGGCCTATGGAGTAGCATTTAAAGCTCTTGAGAAAACTATAGCCGTAGATTGGCTTTTGAATTATAGAGGTGGTAGTTTTATGATGCCCTATGATGCCGATATTGAGAATACCTGCAAAATTAGAGGAGTAAGCTACCAAATAATTAGCAACGGACAAAGCACTACTATTATATCAGAAATTGCTGATCCAACTATAAATATGGATGTTGTAAAACTTCAAAAAGCCCCTAAAATAGCAGTTTATTCTCCTCCAAATCAACAACCATGGGACGATGCCGTAACAATGGTGCTGACTTATGCTGAAATTCCTTATGATATTATTTACGACGAGGAAGTACTCAACGGAAAGTTGCTACTTTACGATTGGCTACACCTCCACCATGAGGATTTTACTGGGCAGTATGGTAAATTTTGGGCTAGATATAAAACCCAAGCTTGGTATCAAGAGCAAGTAAGAGTATCATTAGAAACTGCCAATAGATTTGGTTATAGTAAAACTTCTCAGCTAAAGCTTGCTGTTGCAAAAAAGATTAGAGATTTTGTAATTGGAGGAGGCTTTCTTTTTGCTATGTGCTCTGCTCCCGATAGCTATGATGTTGCATTGGCTGCCGAAGGTGTTGATATTTGTTCTACACCATTCGACGGTGACCCAATGAACCCTAATGCTCAACAGCTATTAGATTATAA
>Ga0164318_10003795_pt1 | contig 14385 bp, 26 predicted proteins | sample GuaBasSedimGuay9_FD_113734 | JGI IMG/M metagenome (GOLD analysis project Ga0164318, IMG submission 113734) | Subseafloor sediment microbial communities from Guaymas Basin, Gulf of California, Mexico - Guay9, Core 4571-4, 0-3 cm | ecosystem: Environmental > Aquatic > Marine > Hydrothermal vents...
AACTATATTTTATACAAGATTTAGTAAAACTGGTAACGCACCTTACGATAGTATTGAAGCATTTGTAGAATCAGACGGAACATCAACTTGGGAAACTAAAGACTTCGTATAAGGAGAAGTAAATGGAAATATTAACAGAGATTGTAAAAAATTATTTTCTAATTGGACTGGGGATGTTTGGGATACTAAACGCAGTCTTGATAATTAAAAATAATGTAATGCCATGGGATTTATTAATAGTCTTCATCGGACTACTATTTAAACCAGTAATGCTTATTGCTATTATATTTAAAATGTTTATGATAATTGCACTATGGCCGATGTTTGTATTCTATATTAAACCACTAATCAGTAGATACCTTAAGGGGGATGATGATGTCGAAAAAACGCCGCAAGAAGAAGCGGAATAAGAAAAATCGTTCTGTAGATAGTAAAGGTAAATCCATCTTAAAGGTTAGAGGTATCATGAAACCACCTATGACTATACAAGATAAAACCAAATACAATCGTAAGAAGAAGCATAAAGATTCCGAGGAGGAATAATGGTATTAAGTAAGAAATTAATTAACGAAATTAAAAATGAAATTGAGCTTGGTTACATTATTAGAAATAAGCACCCAGAGCTTGAACTGTACATATTGAATTACTCAAACTCGGCAACCTACGATTGGAAATGGAATGATGCCACTCGTATTTGTAGAGGACTTATTGTTGACGAAACATATCAAGTAATCAATATGAGTTACCCTAAGTTCTTTGATATTGAACAGATTGAAAATACTCAATGTGATGATATATGGCAAAACCACGACACTGAATACTACACAATTCATCACAAAAAAGATGGGTTTCTAGGATGTATGTATGTTGATAATCATCTTTCAAATCAAATGATGCACCTTGACCATAAACTGAATTCATCTAATATGGCAATATCAACTCGGGGCTCTTTCAGTTCAGATATGGCAATTAAAGCAACCGAAATCCTAAGAGATAAATATAAGAGTATTAATTGGGACACTAACTTTTCTTACTCATTTGAAATCATCTACCCTAATGATATTCTTACTATTCATTATGGTTACGAGGACTTAGTTCTACACGGAATCTTTGATAATGCAACAGGTAAAGAAGTTCCTATTCATAAATTTAAAGATTATGAATATCTTAAAACCATGGGTGTTACTATGGAAGTACCGGTAGAGATGGGAAGTAACTTTAAGGGCATTGAAGATTTCTATAAAACTTACAAGTACAATGCTGACGAAGGATATGTTATTAAGTTCTATAATAGTTAAATACTAAATATCTTTATAACTTATAAGGAGCTATTATATGAAGCAAAAAATAAAAGTTGTGTGTGATATAAATTCTTATAAAGGTGATGATAATAAATATCATTATTTTTATAAGATAACTAATAATATTTCTAATAAATTCTATTTTGGTAAACATTCAACTTATAATATATACGATGGTTATAGGGGAAGCGGCACTGACTTAAAAATTGATTATAACAGATATGATATATCAACATTTACTATGACTATACTTGATTTTTTTAATACAGCTGATGAAGCTTATAAAAAAGAAGAGCGTATAGTTACTAAAGAATTAGTGGAAGACTCTAATTGTTATAATATAAACCTTGGAGGTAGTCATGGGTTAATATATCACAATAGTAAAACAAAGGATAAATTATCAAAAGCACATACAGGTAAGAAACTGAGTGATGAAACAAAAAATAAAATTTCAGATGCTTTAAGTGGAGCACCTAAACCAACTAGAACAAAAGAACATTGTGATAATATCAGCAAATCCAATAAAGGTAAACATCGGTCAGATAAAATAAAACAAAAAATGAGTGAAAACCATGTTAAATATTGGGAAGGTAAACACAGAAGTGATGAAACAAAAAATAAAATTTCAGATAAATTAAAAGGAACGTTTTTAGGTACATCTTTTGAAGATAGATATGGTAAAATTAAATCTGATGAAATAAAAGACAAGATTAGTCTTGGTAATAAGGGAAGAGTCTCTTCAATGAAAGGTAAACATCACTCAGAAGAAACTAAAACTAAAATATCAAATAGTCATATTGGTAAACATAAAACAAAAGAACATTGTAATAATATTAGTAAAGCTAAAACAGGTACAACATTAACCGAAGAACACAAACAAAAAATAAAAGATAACAACTCTAAATATTGGGAAGGTAAACACAGAAGTGATGAAACAAAAAATAAAATATCAAAGACGTTGAAAGGTACAAAAAAACCTATAATTGAATGCCCTCACTGTGGTAAAGTCGGGGGACTACAACAAATGAAGCAATGGCATTTTAATAATTGTAAACAGTCCCCTAACTATAAAGAACCAACTAAAATCAAGTGTCCATATTGTAATAAACTTGGTAATCCAACCCCAAGGTTTAAACAATTGCATTTTGATAATTGTAAAAATAAAGAAGGATAACTATTATGGAAACTGTGAGTTATAGAATAAAAGTGAAGTTTGATGAGTATAAGAACCTAGCTTATGCTAAAAGAAGCCTTAGCGAGCTCTATTCAAGAGGTTTTATTGAAAAGGTTGCTGACGGTACAGTTGATACTATAATGGCTAAAAACCCTATGCTAAGCAACGAGTACAGAGATAAAGCTATTAGTGATGTTAAATATATGCTCGGTAATATCAGATCTAAATATCAAGGTAAGTGTAATGAAGTTTATAATACTTATGGTTATGATGTTGATAACAAGACATTCGCTGAGAAATCAAAAGAGATGTTTCCTGATGAGTTTGGTATGTTAATGTTAATGCATATCGGTGAGAAGAAAGCTTGGAAGGTTGATTATCATATTACAAAACAGACCGTAGCTTATTACAAAGATAATGTTGTCACCGAAGAATAAACATCAGATACTTTAACGGTTAGTTAACTTAAATAGTATATTAATATCAAATACTAATTTTAACTTAATTTTAAGAGGTTTGAATGTTTAAGAAGATTGTACTTACTACAATGGTTGTTGTTGGGATGTCATTTGCTGGAGTTGCTACTTACGGGGAAGGTTCGGAGCGTGTGACTGTTCTTGATAATGATGAAGGTCACTCGGCACATTGGTTTGTTAAAGGTTCGGATGGTGATATTTCGTTTCTGAGTTTTGAACAAGATGAAGCGTCTCGGTATAAGGTGATTAGCATTGTTGACGAAAATGGTAATAGTCATGAATTTGAGACTCGTTTTAGACAATCAAATAAACAGATGCCTAAGTACACATTTAGTGACGAAGATAATGATACATTGGTTAATATCTTAACTTCTAATAGTATTGTTAAGGTTGTTACTGAAACTGGAACCTATGTTATAGACTACAGTTCTTCAGCATCAAACCAAGTTGCGATGTTAATGTAACTTAAATATTATTATCTTGGGTTGATTAAGGGACACCCATACAGGTGTCCCTTTTATTTATAAATTAAGGATTGTTATGAGTTATAAGTTTAATAAAACATTATTTGATTCCTGTAGAATGAGTGGTGAATCCAAGTTGTTATCCGATGTAGATAACGAAGGGACTACTGAACTTACCGGTAAGCATCAATGGTTAGCACATCATATATTTAAAAACTACAAGAGATACTCAAATATATTTTCATTAGATACATTGGATGATATTAAAAAAGAAGTTGTTCATCCCATTGATGTGTACGATAAGATTATTTACTCCGAGTCTGAATTGATGTTCTATATACAGCATAGAGAAGTTTTACCGCTGAATAGAAAAGATAAACCACTGCAGTATTCACAGTACTTAAAATATGATTACAACGGTTATGAAGTATCAATACTATTCAGAAATAAAAACTTGAATAATAACGCATGGATGACTCTCACAAAGACTGAAATGGGTAACAAGAGTTTAGTTGAACCAATCAACGATACTGAATCGGCATTAAACTCTTTGGAAACCGGTGTCCCTGAAATACAGTCTTCGTTTATCCCTGAAGAACTGATAGATGATAATTCAGATGAGTTTTATGATTATATTGCTAACTTGAATATATCACATAAAGCAATTTGGAAATGGGAAGATACTTTTAATTCAGAACACAAGATGGTTAAGTTCTTGACTGAAATGCCAAAGATGGATAAAGACCTATTGAGACGAGAATGGGAAAATATAGAAATCGTTGAATCTAAAATTAAGAAATTAGAAAAGCTTAATATTGAACCTAAAGACTATTCAAGTGATGTAATTGACTTTGCACATAGAGTTTCTAACTTTGATTGGAACTGTGCAGTAACTCCATTTAATTTAGCTACTGCATCCGTTCAATCATTGTTAGTTAAGTTTGCTTTAGATTGTTATATGGAATTATCAAATGTTACAATTACTGTTAAAAAGAACGATGATAAATTCAATCTATATAAAATCGTTGATAAGACTAAGTATAAGAAAAAACATAAAACTCGTATCGGACATAAATACGATATAGTTAATATTGGTTACGGCATAGAGTATGGTAAGAAATATAAAGACGAAACTTAAAAAAGACCTACTAATTAAAGTAGGTCTTTTCTTTATAGTAAAATGGAGTGGTTAATGCTGTTGGGATAGCTTATATGATTTACCTTTAACTGGTATAACAATATTATTATATCCTTTATCATTTAGTCTTCGTTTAACATTCTTGACTGAGTCTTCTTCACCATGAATTAAGAATATATTTTTTATATTACTATTCTCAGATGCTTTATCTATGTAGTCCAAAATATACTCAATGTCTGCGTGAGCCGAAAATCCTTCGATATAAGATGTCTGACATTTATTGGATACTTTTAATCCATTAATAGTAACCTCTTTATGTCTACCATCTAATAATCTTCTTCCCAAAGTACCTCTCGCAGTATATCCTACAAGTAAAACATGGTTTAATGGGTTTGATATATTATCTTTTAAATATTCAACGACACGACCGCCTTCACACATACCACTTGCACTAACAATAATACAAGGTTCATCACTTTTAGACACTGCAGTAGTCATTTCCATTTCAGTAACATATTTTAAGTTAGGGAAGTTGAATGGATCGAAACCTTGGTCAGTAAAATATTTAATGGTTTCTTCATTCAGTTCATCTTTATACTTTGAATATAGACCGGTTACTTTATTACCTAAAGGGCTATCAATATAAATTGGAATATCAGGCATTGCATTCTCACGGTATAACTTGTGTAAGATTAGTATTATAGTTTGCATACGGTGTACAGAGAAGGCTGGTATTATACTCTTTCCACCTCGTCTGTATGTTTGTACCACTGAGTCCAATATCTGCTGTACAGGGTCTATGGTGCTTCTATCTTTATTACCATAAGTTGTTTCAATAATAAGATGAGTGATATCTTGTGGAATAACAGGGTTTCTAGATAGTATAGAATGGTCGTGTCCCAAATCCGATGTGTACCAAACTTTATGTTTCGTGCCTTTCTGGTCAACAGTAAGTTTAACCGAAGCAGAACCTAAAATATGGCAGTTATCTATTAACTTGAAACTTAATTCATCAGTGAGCTTTGTTTCTTGTAAGTAAGGTACATCTACAAATTTACTAAGGATACCTGATACATCACTTGCATCAAATAACATATCAACATTACTTTGCTTACCACCATGTCTAGCAATCATCTTAGCAACGATTGGTAAATCCTTTTCCATTACTTTAACAGCATCGGGTAACATATAGTTTGCTAAGTCTTTAGTTGGTGGTGTGCAGAATACTTTTCCATTATACCCTTGTTTGTAAAGAGCAGGTAACATTCCAGCGTGGTCAAGATGTGAATGGGATAAAATGACATAGTCTGTTATATTATCGTTATCAAAGAATGCTTTATTCTTTAGGTAAGATTCATCACGGTGTCCTTGGAATTGACCACAGTCTAACATTACTTGGTCTTTCCAACTTGAAACTACAATTCTTGATCCGGTAACTTCTGATACAGCTCCGTAGAATGAAATACTATTCATAGGCTATCCCTTATTTAAATTGATTTAATTGGTTCAGTACTATTTACATAATAACCTTATTATAATATACTAAATTTATTACATTGGGAATATAAAGTGTTATATTAGTGTTGTAAGGCAATTATAAACAATGTTCAAGGAGAACAAAATGGCTTTTATTTTACAAGAAAACGCACCGACCACGCTTAGAATAGAACTTGAAGGCTCAGACGGAAACGCATTTGTTTTAATGGGAATCACATCAAGCTTAATGAAACAGCTTGGATTTTCAAGAGACGAAGTAAAGGAAACCACTGACACTATGATGAGCGGTGATTACGGAGACTTGCTTATAACAATGGACGACGCTGTAGGCGACTATATTGACCTTATTTTTACACCGAAAGTATTAGCAAGTATTGATAATATGGAGTTTACACTTAAATTTTTAACAGACTAATCTGCGGTAGATAAACTACCATATTTAATAGTGACTAGCTGATATTACTCGGCTGGTCACTAAACTTACTATAAAGATATTCCGAGGAGGAATCCAAAATGAACAACCATCATGAAAAAATGTCAGTAGTAGTGGCAACAGTAAATTCAAACGAAATCAACAAAGCTGATAAACAATATGACCTATCTTATAATAGAGTCAACAACTGTTTCAATTTTTACAATATCAGCACTTCGCTAGTTAGTAAAAATCATTCTGAAGTAAGTGACCTTATTGGTGAAGATACTAATAACGCTTACGAAATCAAAGAATGGACAGATACTTATATTGAACACTATCAGCCAGTAATTAAAGACTGTAGAGGTCATAACTCAAAACTACGACATTCCAATAATGAGGATGGTACTTATTATAGGACTGAGACCGTTTCAGCAAAAGAATTAATGAACGATACAAATACAGAATATGTTTTTATTGTAACCCCAGATAATACGGTTTATTGTTACGATGGTGATTTTTTCGGTAAACTAACTATTGGAGACAACGGTATTATTAATGTTGATGTTAATACGAGTGGGCTTGATTTGAGTAAAAAAGTATTGAACTCGTAAATTCTAAATAGAGTTATAATTAAAAGTAGGAGAAATTATGACTCTATTAGAAGAATTTCGAGATATAATCAAAGAGCTTGTTGAAGAAGCATTAATAGAAGAGAAAGAGAGTCTTTTGGGACTTGCTAAGAACTTCGAAAAGGTGTTTCCAGCTTCAAGGTATGATGATTTACGACCTGAACATAGAAAAGTTTATGGTGAAGATACAACTGAATTAAAAATAGTTACTCAGATAAGAGGTTCTAAAAAAGACCAAGCATATAGTACGGTGTTGGTTTTAAGAAGAAACGACTTGGATGAGGAATGGAACGCTGACATGATGGCTGAAGTTAAATGTTCGTGTCCTGCATTTAAATATTATAATGCAAACGCTGACTGGAAGTCTAAAAACTTTTATGGACGACCTGATAAATGGGCTAAAGTAAGTCCTAAGAAATTAAATTTATCTGGTACTCCAACAATGTGTAAGCACTTAATGCGTGCAACAAAGCAAGCTATAGAAGACGGAATTATTGAAAAGTAATAGGAGACTGTAAATGAATATAATGTTTGATTTGGACTCAACTCTTGTTCACAATCCAACTGTAATAGAGACATTGACTGAAATGTTACCTTACACCGAAGTATATGATATTGTTCATAACTTAACCGGTAAGTGGTATGAAGAGTCAATAATTCCAGATGATGTTAGAGCGGTAATGGACGAGAAACATGGTGATGGTCTTTATATGACAAGCCTTAAACCTAATCCATATGCTGTATCTATTCTTAATGATTTGAGACTGCAAGGTCATAATATATTTGTGATTACAGCTAGAGGTCGTGAAGAAGGTGAAGTTAAAGAAGTAACTCCAGATTTCGTAAAAGAACTATTCCCTATGATAAATGGTATAGCTTTAACTGGTCATAATAAGAATAAAGCAATTAAAAAATTAAATATCGATGTTGTTGTTGAAGACAGTACTATGGTTGTAGATACAATATTAGACGACTCTGAGTTGAACCCATTGATTATATTACTCAGTAATGAAAATACTCCTTGGAACTGGAACTATAATGCCGATGAAGGTAATATAATCGTTCTTGATTCACTGTTGGATATTCCGTTCATTGTTGAAGATTACAAAACAATTTAATAGAAGGGTAATAACCTATGAACATGTGGACACCAAAGTCTATTAAGGCAATGGATAAAGATTTAAAACAAATGGTTAAAGATTTCGGAGATAAGTATGGCGTGGTTGTTGATATCGGTCATATCACTTTCACTGGAACAACCTATACCAATATGGCAAATATAGCCAAAGTGTCAAAAACTGAGAATAGTCTTGGGGTTAAGTCTGCAATTACAATCAGACCTAAACACGATTATAATTATTCCAAAGACGAGCTTGCGGCATGGAAACGGTTTAAAAATAATGTTGAGTTTAAGTATTTCTTGGAGAAACATAAACTAACAGATATTAATGGATTTGACCTTGGTGACGAGATTACTATTAATTCTAAGAAAATAGAAAAAGATTGTTCTAATAGATATAGTAGAGATATGTCATCTATTATAGTTAGACAGTATCCTCGTCAGACTTTTGATGGAACTGATAATTACATTAAGATTAAATTGGTTGGTATTAATAACAAAAAAAGAAACGACCCGATTATAATAGAGCATCAGTTATACAATAATAAAGATGAGAATATCACTAATAAATATTCACAAGATATGTCGGAATACTGTGGTGAGCCAAGCTACACTTTACAGTTTGGTCTGACTGAGTTTTTAGACCTATTTGATGAGCAGATGATTACGGAATTGAAGTTAGATAAGCTCGGTCTATAAAATAAAAGGAGACACTTAATTGTGTCTCCTTTAAACTTCATTATTTCGTTATCTAAGTTATAGCTTTAGAGTGCCATCTTTAATAGCGTCTTTAACTGCATCAATAAGTTTCTTAGTAGGTTTCTCGTTTTTGAAGTCACCCTTATTCATTCCTGACATAACACCGCCAAGCTGAGATGATTTATTTCGTGCTTTACCATTCTTGATTGTTTCAATAACGATTACAGCATTTCCATTAGTGTCGTGCTTCCAACCGACAATCTTTCCACCAGGAACCTTAATTTCTTCATCATACTTTTTAAGTTTTTTCCCTTCTTGTATTAGTTCAAGACTCTCTTCAATAACTTCTCTAATAACTGATTCTAACTCTTTTTTTGTAACTTTCATTTAATACTCCTTTAAATTAATTATGCTGATATGATTGCATCATTCTTAATAATATCAAGAATTGCATTTTCAGATTCTTTTGTTATTGCACCTTCATACCAACCGATTGGCCAATGCCCTTTTCCATCTTTATCAACTTTAACCCAAATCATGCCGTCACTACCAGCATTCGTGAGTCCTTCAACTACACTTTCTTCAGCAAGTGATTCTTCAACTATATTACTGATAAGTTGTTTTAGTTCTGTCTTTGTAATTTCCATATTACCTCCATTATTATTTATATCTATATTTATATTCTAAAAAAGTTACATTAGCTTTGAACTGTTGTATATTAGTGTTGTAAGGGAAATAAACACTGTTCAAGGAGAACACAATGGCTTATATCGACGCAGATGCAGTAAAGGTAATTAGAAAAGACATCAAGGCAAAGTACCCAGCGAAAGACGGCTGGAAGTTTTCAATAACAAAACGAGACTCTTCGGTTCTTACGGTAGCAATCATGCAAGCACCTATTCCATTCGTAAAAGATGGCGAGTACCAAGATATCAACCACCATTACATCAGTAAAGATGATGAGAAAACATCTTCTATATTGGAAGATATAACTAGAATCGCAAATAAAACAAACTACGATAAATCAGAAGCACAAGTAGATTATTTTGATGTAGGGTTTTACTTTTACCTAAAAATTGGTAAATGGGATAAGCCTTTTCAATGTTCAAATATTGTTGAATCAAATCTAAACAAATTAGGATTGTAAATGAGCAAGTTAGATAAAATAAATGAATACGGGGTGATATACCACCCCGATAATATACCGACCGAGATAAAAGACTCAGTTGATACTAGTTATTGGGGTAACATCTACTGTGATGGTGCTAGTGATAAAACTGGTGATAACGAGACTTATTACATATATAACATAGTTCCTTCTAATTATAGAAAACATACTATTCTCAGATTCAACGCTTTAATGAGAAAGTACGATTGGCCTACTAATGTCAGCTCAAGTGGTTACGGTGATAAATTATCATATACAGGTGTGAATTTAGAATGGAAACACTTTTATCGATATATGAATGAAGAGACTGGTAAGATTCACAAAGACAATCGTAATCTAATTCAGTCTGTTGCTTTTGGAAATAGATTAGATTCACCATCTAGTTTAACTCTAACAGAACACAGCTCGGCTCAATTGGATATGGGTACTTATAATCATGTACCTCATGATGTGTATGAAGTTTATGTATCAGGAGTATATGTAGAATCAGCTCACTATCAGATAGATTCTGTTGGTAGAGAGACAGGTAGAAGTGTTAGCTTCACTTATAAGAACGCTGAGCGTAATATATTAACTAAACAATTCAACTACAGCTCATGTCATGATGAAGCACAACGCAATTCAGTTATTGCTGGTTATGAGAACACTGTATGTGATTTAGAAGATGTTGAGTGTTATGATTCATTCGTATTAGAACGTAAATTAGATTTATTAGATATTTAACAAAGGGCATTAAAATGGATAAAATTAGATTTGTAAATGGAACTGAAATTGTTTATGCTGAAATCGAAACTCTCAAAGAAATGAGAGCAACAAGAAGAAATGCGACTTTTGATATCTTTATGAGAAACGAGTCGGTTGACCAATTCAAAAAGTTTATTGGTGATGTTGTTGGAGACACTGATACCGAAGAGAGCGAAGAAGATACGGTCACAAAGCCTCAAGACGAGATAGTAGTACCAAAGTATGCTTCGCTCATTAAAAAGAAGTCTAAGGGGGATGAGTGGTTCAACTTAAAAGATATGCACCTTACTTCAGAACCAGAAGAAGTAGACGATGCAATCGTACCGACCACCAAGTTTAGTATTAAAATAAATGGATTGTCACCAATGGGCGATACCGAAGTTAGTGCTTGTGTTATGGAAGATATTATGGGGATTGACGAAATTGAAGAGCTTGTCGGTGTTATAGACGATGATGAATTTGCTTACAACTACCTCAGACCAGGTGATAGTGTAGAACATGATGGTGCGAATTATACTATTGATAAAGTGACTAAGTATAAAGTCATTGTTAAAATTATAGACGAAGAACATGAAGAAGATGAAGAGCCTAGTAAGTTCAATTGGACATTTAAGAAAGCACGAGCACTATTTGAAGACGACGAGATTATTAAGCTTAGAGAGCTTGGTATCTAAAAGTGAATTATCCTAAAATAGCTAATGAGGATTATAAGCATGTTATTGGATCAAACTTTGATGATTTCATGGTAGAGTTCAATAAGCTCATAAGTAAAGAATCTATGTACCATATTGACAGACGTAATATCTGTAGCTTACTTAGTCAAGCTGGTAATATAGATTATTACAACAGAGTGGTTAGTTGTGATGAAGAATGTTTTAAGTGCATTTACTACAGGGTTAATGCTTATACAGATAGTTATGGTGAGCTAGATGAAAGTATTGTTAATGGTTTATATGAACAAGTTAAAAAATATGATATTAATAAAAGATTAGATGAGTTGGGATTATGATGACTTACCCTAGTATAGTATCAGAAAAAGTAAAAGAAATTATCGGAAGTGATTTCGATAATTTCATTACTAGCATTACATTAGGACAATCACCAGATGATTTTTGTGATTTTTTTGATGATGTAGTTGGTGATTATGAAGCTGATTTTAATTGTGGAGTTTCTAGCAATGATGGTTGTAGTAAGTGTAAGTGGCAACAACATAACGCTTATGCAATGTACAATGGAGTAATAGAAATTAAAAAATCAATTATCAAAGAGCTATATAACCAAGTTAAAGAATATGACTTAAATAACAAATTAGATAAAATGGGACTATAAAATGTATAAAATTCTATTTATAATTGAAGGTAAGCACTACATAGAAGAGCTTTATCATGATAGAGTATCCAAAACAAGTATTAGCTCTACAGTAGTTGATAAAGAGACATACGCTGTAAACTCAGATGTTAATATTAAAATCACATCTGATGCACATGCACATAACTTACTCAGTATGATACATAAGATGAGAGTTGATAATGACTTCATGTATGCTGCATATGATAAAGATGCTGAGTATGAAGATAAGAAAACGGGTGTTATTGTTAGAGGAGCAAAGTGGACTCCAACTAAAGTAACCTCTATCAGAACAACAATTAAAGATGGTGAAGATGGAGAGTACTTAATTATGAATATGGTTAGAGTACTTGAAAAGAATGTAGTTGATGCTGATATCGTTGGGTGGAACTTAGATAAGATGGGATTGTGAAATGGTCTATCCTGATAACTGGAAAGAAGCTATTAAGGCATTTTATATAGATGGGCATGATTACGATGCTGGTTGTAAGAATATAGAATTATGTTCAGTTTGTCTTCTTTATGATGTCAACAGACAAGGTTGTTTTATCAGCACTAATAATAAGAATAAAGAAACAAATGGTATTATTGATAGTTGTCTAATTGAATATAAATTAAAACAATTAGGTCTATAAAGTTACATCATTTTATTACTGTTGTATATTAGTACTGTAAATAGGTTAACTATTGTCAAGGAGACATTATGAGTGATACTATTGATTTCGATTTGAAAGACGCTTTTGAAAATTGGGTGGCTATACAGCGATTAGAATATGATTCACTTGAATGGTCTCAAAGTGAATTTGAATTTTATCTTGACGCTGAAAGAGAAGAATTTGAATCAGGTGAAGAGGCTGATTGGTGGATTAACGAACTTGAAAAATATCAAGATATCACGGATTATTAAAATGAGTACAAGTGACTTATCCGGAAATGTTGATAATGTTGAAGTTCAAGTAAACATTATGGATCAAAGAAAATTCGGTTCTATTAATAATGTGTGGAAGGTTACCACTCAAGTTATTATCGGAAAATTATATCACGATAAAGAGTGGTATGTTGGTAGACCTTTGGATACTAGAAAGTATGAAGAAGTCTGGTATTTTGATGGATTTGTGGAATACCTTGAAATATTAATAGTTGAACATAAAATGAATTTATTGGAGTTATAAAATGTTAGGTCAATTACCAGTACCTATGTCAGAGGCTATTGAAGTTATAATAGAAGTGAAGGTGTTCTACCATAACGGTTATACTACAAATGGTCCAACTCCTGGCTCGAGATATAGAGGTTACTCTTCTTATAAAGATAAAAGTGATGTTTATAGCAATCAAGATTATAAACATGTTGCTGTATGGAGTACAGAGGAGAAGAAACCTAAGTATAAAAAATACCGCATAAGCTTAAAGAGACCTGTATGTATTGATGAGTATGATGTTGATATGATTGATGAAAAGTTAAATAAACTTGGATTGTAATTTAAAGGAGTTAGTATGATTTGCCATTTCAGATATAGTGGTGTAGTTAGAGATGAGTCTAATATGTGTGACTTAAACTATGCACCGTTAGTTGGAGACTATGTAATGCTGATATCAACTAAAGGTGTTAATTTTAAAGGTAAAGTTATAAAAAGAACTTTGCATAACAGTCAAAGTGATGGTAGTTTTATTATAATAATTGAAGACACCAATTTGGTTAAATGATTATGTTTACTGTTATGAAGTTACATTAGATTTTAGTTGTGTTATATTAGTGTTGTGGGGAGTGAGAAACACTTCCACTAAACAAAGTACAAGGAGTACAAAATGAAACTTACACGAGAATTATTAATTGCGGTTGGACCCATGCACTCAAAGGAAGTTACAAAAGAAACAATTTATCTTTTGAGAGACCTCGCTAACAAAATGAACACTAGTACTAGTGAGTTGGTACAATTTACTCATAACCATCCAATATTTAATATTGACGTAAACACTTATAATTTTCTTCAGCTATTATCTCTTGCGAAAAAAAGCGGTAATGATATTCTGGAAGAAATGTTTGTTATGATAGTGAGGTTAAAGTTGTCGACGAGAGATGCAACAAACATCATACTACTTATAGAAAATAACATTCTAACCAAAGATACTATTATTCCAAAAGAATTTGAAATGGATGCCTTATCACCGTTTAATTACGATGATGATGATGCCGAAGTTAAAAAAGATGTTAG
>Ga0164318_10003798_pt1 | contig 14384 bp, 9 predicted proteins | sample GuaBasSedimGuay9_FD_113734 | JGI IMG/M metagenome (GOLD analysis project Ga0164318, IMG submission 113734) | Subseafloor sediment microbial communities from Guaymas Basin, Gulf of California, Mexico - Guay9, Core 4571-4, 0-3 cm | ecosystem: Environmental > Aquatic > Marine > Hydrothermal vents >...
AATAAATATAGAATATTTTTTAAAGCAATATTGTGGATGATTTTCACCATCCCAATTTAGACCCCAGTAAAATGATACAAAGGATCAGTGGATCAAATTTTCCGTACATACGAAGCTAAATTACTAAAAAACGGCCTGGCAGATCCGGGGGCGCCGCTGATCGGCCTACTTGATGCACGGCTTTCATGGAACAGAGATGACATAGCCTGTTCAGTACTTGAAAGACTGTTTGACCACCTGAACATTAACTCACTTGTTTTTTCGCAGCCTGCCGAGCCGTATCGGAGCATCGTAAATTATGAGGCGGAAACCTCAGACGGGATTGTTTTCCCCAGGGACTGTGAAACCAGAACATTCCTCCACGACCTCCCGGTATCATTCAAATTTTCATCGGAGTCCATTATTTTAGCCCTGAAAGAGCGAAAAAGCGTTATCATTCCCGGCCAAGGTATTATCACTTACGGCACCGTAGGCCTTGAACAGGCGTATGTTACATTTTCTTCGGTCTGCTTTGCCTGTTTTGTAAAATTCTTTTCAGATTATCTGTATGACATAAAACATGGAAAGATAAATAACAGAAGGCAGAACCTATTTGACTTGTTTGTGAAGAAACTCGAACCAGCCCCTTTTTTTAAGGGTTCGCTCATGAAAGGACCTTTTGATTCGGAAATAAGTGTTTGTCAGGCCATACAGGAAGCGGGAATGCTTACGGTTGAACATCGTTTGGTCGATTCCTATTTTGGCAACATTTCGTTTTGTTACAATGATACGCTTTATATCAGCCAGACCGGAAGCAGTCTGGACAACCTGCAAGGATTTATAGATCCTTGCCCGTTAGACGGCTCATCCTGTACGGCAATTACTGCTTCCAGTGAATTTCCGGCACACCTGAAAATTATTAAAAATACCGGGAGCAAAGCAATTTTACACGGTCACCCGAAATTCTCCGTGATACTTTCAATGGACTGTGACATTGAAGAATGCGAATATAGAGGTCAGTGCCACATTAAATGTCCACATGAACGGTTTGTCTCTGACATTCCGATCGTTTCCGGCGAAGTAGGTTCAGGACCCTACGGACTGTGCAATACGGTTCCTGAAGCCATTAAGGGCAGGCCGGGGGTTATTGTTTACGGTCACGGTCTTTTTACAACCGGTCCGACGGATTTCAACCAGCCCTTTAAGAATCTTATTAAAATCGAAAACCATTGCCGCGAGGAATATTTTAAAAGAGTCCGTTCATTTCGACGCGCAGAGTACTAATGAATCTTCATCTACAGAGAAAACATCTCAAGAAATGCTTAGGGTTCGCGCAGTTAAATACGGCCTCCGCTCCACCTTAATTTAGCCTTAAGCACATCAAAATATTGCTGGCCCGGTAATGTGATCATTTTAACGGGATGAAACCCTTTCCGAATAATGATGGTGTGCTCTTCATTGATTTCAAAACCGGCCTGGCCGTCAAATGTGAGCATGATATCCGATGATTTTTTCCCAAGCCTGATCTTGATGATTGCTGAATCAGGAACAATGAGGGGACGGTTGGTCAGGGTAAACGGGCAAATCGGTGTCATTAAGATACCCGCCACCGCCGGATGGACAATCGGACCTCCGGCAGCAAGTGAATAGGCAGTTGAACCAGTGGGGGTTGCAACAATGAGCCCATCTGCACTGTATGTGGTCAAATAATGATCATTTATATACGTTTCGATATGAGCAAGTCTGGCAACCGCACTTTTGTTGATGACAATATCGTTCAACACGGTTTCACAGGCCAGTTCTTTTTCTTCCCTGATGACTTTAACTAAAAGCCGCATCCTGGGTTTTGTGTTGAACTCATTATTTAAAACAGCCTCGGCAGCAGAAAAAAGGTTCTCTTCGACGGTTTCCGCCAGAAAACCGACTTCACCGAATTTGACTCCGATAATCGGTATATTCTGGTCTCCAATCCAGCGAACCGCACTCAAAAAAGTGCCGTCTCCTCCAAGTACGAAAATGCAAAGTAGATCCGACGGAGCACAAGATTTATCTTTGTCCGCAATTCTGCGTCTTGGAGGCAGGTTTTCTTTTCTGATAACATCTATATCTTTTGAACGCAGCCAATTTTCAAGTTCATCGGCCTTTTGGGTTGCCTCCGCATCTGTTTTTACAACAATTCCTATCTTTTTCACGGCTAAGTATTACTCCTTGCAGACCTCGTCATTCAGCTTGGAAAAATAATCGTGACTCCTTAATTTTCGGCGGATTGCGTAAAAATTGGACACTGACCCTCAGGTTTCAGGTGTCGGGTGTCAGGTGTCAGTAGTGAAAAAGCGAGAACCAGCCTGAAACCTGACACCCGACACCTGAAACCTATGCTTCGAGAAGGTTTCACCACACCCGATAATGACCAAAAAAAGACCTGTTTTTCTATCATGTTACGAGATCTGCCTTTATTATTATTCCTGAATTTCTCCCCTGCCTTTTACTTTGTGGTGATCAGTCTTCCAAGGTCTTGCGGCCAGGATAAAAGCGATAACCAGATTTATCAGCAGCCAGACGATACCGATTAAAACCACCGCCGTCCAGGAATAACCTCCATAGGGTTTGCTCAACTCATTATAAAAATCCATGGTTAGGAACCCGAGCAATACAGCCGGAGTAAAAACTTTAATAAAAAATTCCCATCCGGCGCCAACTTTGATAGAAGATATTCTGTTGATATGCTGCCGTATTATTTTTATATTAAACATCCATCCTACAAGCAGACACTCTGCTGTAGCCACTATCAATAGTCCGTAATGGGTTAAAAAATGATCAACAATATCAAGCCAAAACAAACCGGCATTTGTTGTGAAGATAATGGAACCGATGAAACCGAGAATACAAAGAACAGTAACAAAAGGTTTTCTGCTTATACCGAACTTATCAACGACTGCGGAAGTAAAAGACTCTACAATTGAGATAGAAGAAGATATACCGGCAACCACCAGACATAGAAAGAAAACAGCGCCGAAGATATTTCCGCATGGCATTATAGAAAGCGCTTTTGGATAGGCAACAAAAGCAAGTCCGATGCTCTCTGAAACAACTTTTGATATTTCTTGCCCCTCTGATGCAGCCATAAAGCCAAGCACTGCAAAAACAGCTAAACCGGCAAATATGGAATAACCACTGTTTATTAAAGCGGTAAGATAGGCTCCCCTTGTCAAATTGGCCTTTTCAGGCAGATAACTCGCATAGGCAATCATAATTCCGAAGCCCAGAGAAAGGGTGAAAAAGATCTGACTAAAAGCATCTATCCAAATCTTGGGTTTGGCAAGCATGGTAAAGTCCGGTGTTAGATAGGCTTTTATACCGGCGCCTGCACCATCCAGGGTAAGAGACCAGAAAACCAGGATGGCTGTGAGAACAAGAAGTAACGGCATAAATATTTTATTTGCAAGTTCTAACCCCTTCTTTACCCCTCTGTACACAATAGCCCAGTTAATGAACCATATAAACGCCACGCCGGTAAAAACAGGTGTAACAATACCTTTTAGCTCAAAGGGGGATTTGCTGACTGCTAAAAATTGGTTGAAGAAATAACTGTTGGGATCATTTCCCCAGGCCAGGGATAAGGATTTAATGAAATAATTTAAACACCAGGAAATAATACTGATATAATACAGAACAATGCCGAACATCACAAAAGTAACAGACCACCAGCCGAGCCACTCCCATTTTTTATTTATCTTTGTGAAAGCAAGAGGAATGGATCCTATCCTCTCATGTCCTGTTGCAAATTCAAGTATTAATAACGGGATGCCTACGGTAAAGAGGGCGATTATATAAGGGATTAAAAATGCCCCTCCTCCATGCTTATAGGTCATGTAACTGAAGCGCCATATATTGCCAAGCCCGATGGCGGAACCCACCGATGCTAGAACAAAACCTATTTGACTGTTCCATTGTTCTCTTGCCATGATATAGTATATTGAAAAATTTTACTTGGATTTAGCATAATCTTATTATTTTAGAAATAAGTATTTTTAGCCTGAATCTTCCTATGTTTGAAAAAATCTAAAACCGGATTTCATTAGAATTGGGAAATATAAAACGCTTTTAGGTTCTTTCCTGAAGTTTATGTAGAGATTTGATGAACTTAACCGGATAAGTGGTAACATCTCAATAAATTATGGAGCCAACGGGTAAGTTCTCAAAAAGTCCGAAAATCATCTGTGTTTCAGGACTGCGTGCAAACATCGCATTATGATTGTCTTACCATGAAAATCACGATAGCCACGAATAATGGATGGACATCAACTCGTTAATTATTCTGAAGAATCTTCCGGAGCACACATTGCAAAATGCCGCCGTTTTCAAAGTACTCCACATCCACATTCGTATCCAGACGTGCAATCACTTCAAAACAGATCTTTTTCCCGTCTTCTGCTACGGCGGTGACCTGTAATACTTTTCGTGGGCTTATATCTCGGATGCCGCTGATATAAAAGGTTTCAGAACCCGTCAATCCCAGGGTTCCAAAATTCTCATTCTCTTTAAACACCAACGGCAGTACGCCCATGCCAACCAGATTACTCCGGTGAATCCGCTCAAAAGATTGGGCAATCACCGCTTTTATTCCCAAAAGGATCGTTCCTTTTGCAGCCCAGTCTCTGGAAGACCCGGTCCCATATTCTCTGCCTCCCATTACAATCAGTGGCCTGGATTCAGACATATATTCCAAAGCGGCATCATGGACAAACATCTCTTTTTTAGCGGGAAATTTTAGGGTAAAACTGCCTTCCTTAGGTGCAACAAGCTTGTTTTTTATGCGAATATTTCCGAATGTTCCCCGAATCATCACTTCGTGATTTCCTCTGCGCGAGCCATAGGAATTAAACTCTGAGGGAAGCACGTGATTTGCCATCAGGTAGCGACCGGCAGGATAATTCTTGGGTATGGCTCCGGCCGGAGAAATATGGTCTGTGGTCACCGAATCTCCCAGCAATAAAAGCACACCGGCATTTTCTATATCCGAAGTTTTTGCCTGATCGAGAGTGAAATTTTCAAAATACGGCGGCTTTTTAATATAGCTGGACTGTTTATCCCAGTCAAAGGTAGTGCTTTCTGTAACTTCCAGGGCTTGCCAGAATTCGTCCCCGTCAAAAATTTTGGTGTACTCACTCTCGAAAAGCCCTTTATAAACATGTTTGTGAACCAGTGTTTGGATTTCCTGATTGGTTGGCCAGATATCCAAAAGATAGACTGGCCGGCCACTGGAATCGGTCCCAAGCGGTTCCACGGTCAAATCGATATCCACACTTCCGGCCAACGCCAATGCAACCACCAACAACGGGGATGCTAAAAAATTTGCCCGGATACTCTGATGGATTCTGGCCTCAAAATTGCGATTTCCCGACAGCACCGAAGCTACGGTCAGATTATTATCATAAATCACTCTCTCAATCTCCGGATGCAAAGGACCGCTGTTTCCAATACAGGTGGCGCACCCAAAAGCTGCCAGATAAAAACCCAGTGCCTCGAGATAAGGCATCAAGCCGGCGTCTTTAAGATACCGAATAACCACTTTGGAACCCGGAGCCAGAGAAGTCTTGACATGAGAAGGAACTTTTAATCCTTTGGCAACGGCCTTTTGTGCCAACAGTCCCGCTCCCATCAGGACAAAAGGGTTTGAGGTGTTTGTGCATGAAGTTATGGCGGCGATCACAATGCTCCCGTGGCCGATTGTGGCGGATTTGCCATCAATATTCACCGCATACTTTTCGGCGTCGGTCACCGTACAACAAGGTGTTCTGACCGTTTGGGAACCGGATTCGTCGTGAAACGTGGAGATATCGGCCTGATCTGCGTTTCGAGCATGTTTACATCCCAGTACCGTGGCAAAGTTATCTTTAAGATCCTTTAGCTCGATCCTGTCCTGGGGTCTGGCTGGACCGGCAACAGAGGGTTTTACCGAAGAAAGGTCGAATTCGAGAACTTCAGTGTAATCCGGATCTTGTTGCCCGGTATAAAACAACCCCACGGCCCGGGTATAGATCTCAACCAGATCGGCCTGTTTTTCCCGATGGGTCAGGTGAAGGTATTCTATGGTCTTTTCGTCCACCGGGAAAAACCCAACGGTGGCGCCGTATTCCGGAGTCATGTTGGCAATAGTCGCTCGGTCGGGAACCGACAGTGTCTTCATTCCGGGACCGAAATATTCGACGAATTTCTCCACAACATTGTGTTTCCTGAGGAATTCGGTCACCACTAAAACCAAATCGGTTGCCGTGATTCCTTCTTTCAACTCGCCGACCAGTTTTACACCGATCACTTGAGGAATCGTCATATAATACGGCTGCCCGAGCATAACGGCCTCAGCCTCTATACCTCCAACCCCCCAGCCCATTACGCCGATGCCGTCAATCATGGTGGTATGTGAGTCGGTACCCACCAGAGAGTCCGGATACGCCATGGATTTGCCGTCAATTGACTCAACCATCACCACCTGCCCCAGATATTCAAGATTTACCTGGTGGCAGATTCCGGAATTCGGAGGAACCACCCGAAAATTATTGAAACTCTTCTGAGCCCATTTCAAGAGGGCGTATCTTTCCCCATTACGTTCATATTCCCTGTCCACATTTTTTTGTAACGCGTCCGGGCTGCCAAAATAATCAACCTGAACCGAATGGTCGATGACCAAATCGACCGGTACCAGCGGGTTGATTTTCATGGGATCGCCCCCGAGATCTTTTACGGCGTCCCGCATGGCAGCAAGATCCACCACTGCGGGAACACCGGTAAAATCCTGCATCAAAACCCGTGCCGGATGAAAAGGTATTTCCACAGGTTCTTCATATCGTTTCTTCCACCCGGCGATCTTGAGCACATCCTCTTTTCTGACAATACGGCCATCCAGTTTCCTTAACAGATTTTCAACAAGAATCCTGATGGAAAACGGCAGGTTATTTATATCTGAAACACCTTTTTCCTGAAGCAGGCTGATATCTGCAATTTCATACGGCCTGTTGTTTACCTTGATCTGGCGGATAAATTCCTGTCTTTGCATAGCGTCCTTTCTCGTAAATAATTGTGCCTGAACATTCCGGCGTTGATTTGCCCCTCGACAAACTTCAGGTTTTCACGGCGTATCTTCTTTAAAAGAAGCTAATCCCAGCAACCGGACCGCAACTTCCGGATCAATTCGGTGGCAGCTACCGAGCCCTTGAAAAAAATGGTGTCTTTCAATAAGTAAAAATAAGGGGTCAAGTCTACTATTGACCCATGCTAATACTGTCTTGTATTTTTCCTATCTGCTTTTTTTATCTGTCCCTATTGAAAATATTGATCGATCAATAGTATCAAAAGGAATGCTTGTTGATTTTTATGAAACCGTTTCTTTTTTCATAACCGCAAACTTTCCCTGCCACGAATTCCTTTTTTCCAGAGTTTCTTTTATCAGAGCCATGTTCTCTGTTTTTTTAAGGGCCCACATGGGGGCAACAAGTTCTTCAGGGTGCGGATCCCCGGTGAGTCGCTGAATAACCATATTTTTCGGAATATGTTCCAAAAAATCACAGACAAGGTCTGCATATTCCTGCTGTCCAAGGCACCTGTATTCGCCGGCAGCGTGGAGCTTATCAAGCTTTGTGCCCCTGACAACATAGAGAAGGTGGATCTTTATGCCGTCTATTTCCATGTCTGAGACAACCCTAGCTGTTTCCAGTATGTGGTTTTTTTTTTCGTTGGGAAGACCGAGAATAACATGGGCACATATTTTAATTCCCTTGTTTTTCGTGGCAACGACTGCTTTTTTAAAACACTTAACGTCATGCCCGCGATTGATAAAGGCAAGTGTCGAATCATTGGCGGATTGCAGGCCGTATTCGATCCAGACAAGGTAATTGTCCGCATACCCTTGTAACAACTCAAGTATCGGTTTATTCACACAGTCCGGTCTTGTGCCGATGGATAGACCGACCACATCTTCTATGGCAAGAGCCTGCTCATAAAGAATTTTAAGCCTGTCAAAAGGACCATAAGTATTGGAAAACGATTGAAAATAAGCAATGAATTTTTTTGCCTTGTATCGCTTTGAAAGAGCTTTTTTGCCTTGAACGATCTGATCGGTCACAGAAAGTCCTTTTGCATAGGCACCGGTTCCGGATCCCCGGACATTGCAGTATATACATCCTCCTGTTGAAATCATACCGTCCCTGTTCGGGCAGGAAAGACCCGCATCAATGGTTATTTTTTGAACTCTGCAACCGAAGATACTTCTCAGATAGGTGTTAAAATCATTATATCTTTTATGCATATCATTGGTTTCTTTAGGATGAATATTGTGAGTTTCGCAACAAAACTTTTTTCATTCCGCCACTAAGGCATGAAGAAAGAACGTATCGGCGATTCTATAACTTGTCAAAGTCACAAGTCTTTTAATAACAATCTGTTTATGACATCGGCATGGAAGAATGGAATGTTTGAATACTGGAATATTGAGGTCAGGATCAGAAATAAACTATTTAAATTGTCAAAAACTCCTCAAACCCATCACTCCATATTTCCATTACTCCATTATTCCAATTAGGGCGAAGCTCCTAATTTCCATATCTTTTTTGTCTTAGTGTCTTTGCGGAAAATATTTTTGGTTCCGGCTTTTTTGGTTTCGGTATAGTTAAGAAAAGTTTCCGGTAAAATTGATGAACTCGTAAAAATTATTTCTGGCTAATTAATGATTAATCTTATAACATATATTTTTTTAAAAAAAGATTGTAAAATAATTTAACGGAAACATTTTTGCTTATGGTCTTCTACCAAAAAAAATACGATATTATTGTCGTTGGCGCCGGTCATGCCGGATGTGAGGCTGCACTTGCCGCCGCAAGGATGGGATGCCGCGTCCTTCTTATGGCCATAGATCTGGACAAGGTAGCCGCAATGCCTTGCAGCCCATCTATCGGGGGTATGGCAAAGGGACAGCTTGTAAAAGAGATAGATGCCCTGGGCGGTGAAATGGCAAAGATCACGGATAAAACAGCCATCCAATATCGAACACTGAATACAAAAAAAGGGCCGGCAGTCCAATCCTCGCGCACACAAAACGATAAGATCCGTTATCATATGGCCATGAAGGCCGTTATTGAAAAACAGCCCAACCTGGACCTCAAACAGGCCATGGTTGAGCGACTTGTTGTTGAAAACAATCGGATCACCGGTGTGGAAGATCAAACCGGTTTTGGATATCGGACCCATGCCGTTGTACTGGCCACAGGAACCTTTTTGAGCGGTTTGGTCCACATCGGATTTACCTCAGTCCAGTCCGGAAGGGCCGGCGAATTTGCATCCTATGGTCTTCCTGCACACCTGAGAAAGCTGGGATTTGACCTTGGAAGAATGAAAACAGGCACACCGCCCAGATTGAAGAAATCAAGTATCGATTTTAGCAAATTCACAGAGCATGGATCGGAAGAAGAGCCAAAACCTTTTTCATTCTTTACCGAAAAGATTACCATGCCCCAGCTTCCAAGCTATATCGGACATACCAACCAGAAAAGCCACCAGATTGTGCAAAAAAACCTTAAACGCTCAGCTCTGTATGGCGGCATGATAAAAGGAGTTTCGGCCCGCTACTGCCCCTCGTTTGAAGATAAAATCGTCAGGTTTCCTGATAAGGAAAGGCACCAGGTAATCCTTGAGCCCGAAGGCCTTGATACCGAGGAGGTTTATGCCAGCGGTCTGGGGAATAGCCTCCCCATGGAAATTCAGATCCAGTTTGTCAGATCCGTCAAAGGATTGGAAGCGGCCGAGATCATGCGGCCTGCGTATGCCATAGAATACGACTATATCAATCCTGTCCAGCTTAAGCCAACCCTTGAAACAAAGCTAATTTCAGGACTTTACATGGCCGGTCAGATCAACGGAACATCGGGGTATGAAGAAGCCGCTGCCCAGGGCTTATGGTCAGGCATCAATGCAGTTTGCAAGATCCAGGGAAGGCCGCCGTTCACTCTCGACAGGTCCCAGGCTTACATGGCTGTTATGATAGATGATCTTGTCACAAGGGGCACCCGCGAACCGTATCGCATGTTTACGTCACGAGCGGAATACAGGCTTATGCTTCGGGAGGATAATGCGGATCTGAGATTGATGAAAACTGGTCATGAATTAGGTCTTATCGATCAAGATACGCTACAAGATGTAAATGAACGAAAAAAGCATATTGCCAGGGAGATAAAAAGAATAAAAGGAACCGTGATAAAGCCTACCAAAAAGATAAATGATTATTTGCTCAATCAAGGGACAAAACCTTTAAAAAGCGGCATATTTCTGGATCAGCTTCTAAAAAGATCAGAATTTGATTACCATGCTGTGCAAAAGTTGACCAAAAGCCCTCACAATATCAGTGAATCTATTGCCAGACAGGTGGAAATAGAAATCAAATACGAAGGTTATATTAAGCGACAGCTCAAGGAAATCGAAAAGTTCAAGAACTTTGAACGGATGAAAATACCTGCAGATTTTGATTTTACAACGGTGCACGGACTTTCAAATGAACTCAAAGAAAAACTTTCCGCCATAATGCCTTCTTCTCTTGGCCAGGCTTCCCGCATAGATGGAATCACACCTGCTGCGCTTTCTGTAATTATGATTTCCCTCAAAGCTGCTCAGAAATATGCATCGGAAACCGGAAATCAAAAAATTGAATGATCCTTGACAGACAAGGACTTTCAACTTATTTTTAACATAAAATTGAGGTAATTTGGAGATGTCTGAAACAGATTATTATAAAATACTCGGGGTAAATAAAAACGCTTCCAAAGAAGATATTAAGAAGTCTTATCGGAAGCTTGCAATGAAGTACCATCCCGACCATTCAAAAGGAAACAAAAGTTCTGAAGAAAAATTTAAAAAAATAAGCGAAGCGTATGCGGTTCTGAGCGACGCGGAGAAACGGAAACAGTATGATACGTTTGGCGCCGCAGGATTCCAGCAGCGTTTTTCACAGGAAGATATCTTTAAAGGATTTGATTTTGACAGTATCCTCAGTGAGTTGTTTGGAAAAGGCCGGGGGTTTTCCGGCCGGAGTAATGGCATGCGGTTTTCCTTTGGAGGGAGAACCCCGTTTGACGGTTATCAGCGGCAACAGAAACCCCGGTCAAAAGGAACAGACCTGATATATGAGCTGCCGCTGACATTAGAGGAGGTGGCAACAGGAACAAGTAAAACCGTATCATACCAACATCAGGGACGTAGTGAAAAGATTACGGTAAAGATTCCAAAAGGAATGATATCCGGGAAGAAACTTCGTATAGCGGGCAAGGGAGATTCTGACCCATACGGCGGGCCTCCCGGAGATCTGTATATACAGTCCAAAGTGCTGGGTCATTCGGTTTATGATGTTAAAGAATATGATCTTTTTATGTATAGAGAAATAAAGCTTAGTGAGGCGCTCCTAGGATCGAGCATTTCTGTTCCCACACTCGGCAATAAAGAGTTAAGCTTGAAAATACCTCCCGGAACAAAGCACAAAACCAAGATGCGTCTTGCAGGACACGGACTTCCTCATATGCATGGTAAAGACAAGGGTGATCTTTATATCTATATTCATGTAAACATGCCGGCAAATCTTACTAAAAAGCAAAAAAAGCTGATTGAACAGCTGGCAAAGGTCGGCCTTTAAGGAAGTAAATTTATTGACAAGAGTAACTAAAATGCCTAAAATCCGGGTATGGTCAACAATTTCAATACGCAACCAGATCTTGAATATCTATAGTTTTTAATTATGCCTGAACTTATTCCTGTCTTGAATAAAAATGATATAAACAATATGGTATCCCGGGTTGCGCGCGAGATTTCATCTGACTATCAAGATCATGAACTTATTCTCATCGGGATTTTAAAAGGTGCGTTTGTCTTTTTATCTGATCTTATGCGACATCTTAGTATTCCGGTTAAACTTGATTTCATACGTGTTTGTAGCTACGGCTCCGGCGTTTCATCATCGGGGAATATCCGTTTGGTAAAAGAAATTGAGATGGATGTTAATAATAAAGATGTACTGCTTGTAGAAGACATCGTTGATACAGGCTTGACTTTATCTTATCTCATTGATTACTTAAGAACTTTTAATCCAAAAACTGTCAAAATTTGTGCCCTGATTGACAAACACGAACGCCGTAATGAAAATATTAAAATCGACTATGCCTGCCATAAAACGACCGAAGGATTCCTTGTTGGTTATGGACTTGATTATAATGAAAATTATAGAAATTTAGCGGGGATTTATCACCTTAAATTATAAACTGTGGATGTACTATGATTATTACCTGCAAGGCATGTAACACCAGTTTCAATTTAAATGAAAGACTTCTAAAACCAGGGGGCTCCAAAGTTCGATGCTCAAAATGTAAAGAAATTTTTATGGCCTATCCAGTCGTGCCCCTAAAAGAAGCTGAAAAACCGGATGAAATTATATCGGACCTTGAACTCAAACAAGTGTCTAAAGACAGTGAAACCGGCCAATTGGATAACTCAGGGCTCGGTGAACTTGATTTTCCGGACATGGATAAGTTGTTTTCAGAAGAAGACATCCCGGAAAAAGAAGACGATTTTGATGAAGCGATTGAGGATTTAAAACTGAACTTTGATTATTCGCCCGAACCTGAAAAGACATCTGAGGATATCGAGGAAAAAACCAAGTTTGGAGAACCAGAAAAACTCGATTTGTCAAACATAGAAGAGTTGCTCGATTTAGAGAAACCGGAAACCGAGGGAAAAGACAAGCCAGATCAGGTTGAGCTTGATTTTCATATGGTGGCGGAACCTGAAATTGAAAAGGTTTCTGAGGATTTTGAGGTGAGTTTCGAATCTGAAGAGTTGGCAGAGGTTGATTTATCAGATGTAGAGAAGATATTTGAATTTGAAGAAGAGAAAACTGAAGAAACGGCGGAATCAGTCGATTTAGCTTTGCTGGAGAAGACATCAGGAACTAAACTTGATGAGATTGAAGAAAAGGCAGACAAACCCGAAGCCGTCGAATCTTCTGAAACAGAAGAGATAGAGCGAGAATTTGCGATTGAAGATACTGATCAGGATGATCTGTCAGAAGAGGAGATTGCCGATGTGCAACCGGTGGTGGCAAAAGCAAAATCTCCTACAAAAAAACGGGTCAGCAAACCGCTAATTGTCTTGCTTATCTTAGTGCTTTTGGGAGGCGGTTGTTACGGCATTTATGTTGCACTCAACTTTATGAATATTAGGATTCCTTTTGTCAGTGATTATTTTGAACCCAAAATTTTGGACCCTGCCGGCAATATCAAGATAGACACTTTTGATATTGACAGTACATTTGTAAAAAATACCAAAGCAGGAAGACTTTTCGTGATAACAGGTAGAATTAAAAATGGATATTCAGATGACCGCAGTTTTATCAGGGTAACCGGAAAACTGTATACAAAAGGGAAAATCCTTGTCCAAAAAAAGACCGTCTTTTGCGGTAATGTTCTGTCAGATATTGAACTTTCTAATCTGGAGCTTGCAACTATTAAAAAGCGATTATTAAATCGCCTTGGCGATAATAAATCGAATATTCGGGTTAAACCCGGCCAAGAGCTGCCGTTTATGATTGTATTCGGCAATCTACCGGCCGATCTGGAAGAATTTGCTATTGAGGCGGAGGGATCCGCTCCCGGATAATCGATATCCTAAATTTGCATTAAATCCCGAAGCGATTTTATACCTTGACTAAATAAAAATAAGTTGTTAGAGAGTCCAATTTCAAAATTAAAAAGGCTGCCACAAACTATATTTAAAAATTATTAAGATTTATCATGGCGATGTAGCTCAGACGGTTAGAGCATGCGGCTCATATCCGCAGTGTCCGGGGTTCGATTCCCTGCATCGCCACCAAAAGTCATATATAACCATCTGTTTTTACAGATGGTTTTTTTTGTGCATCCTACCCTTAATATTTAAAATTCAGGATTTTTAGCCACAGGCACTTATTGTTTTAGAACCTGTGAGAACATAGTTATGGATATTTGATCTGTCAATATCATTCCAAATTACATTAGAAACACTTTATACGCATTCATTTTTTTCTCATACCTTTTGCATCAGCTACAAACTTATTTAGTGTCCATCCATAAATGAGGATTTTTGTTCAAGATCAAGGCATGCGAAAAAAATAACCGCAGACATATAGTTGATATTTTGAGGATTATTTTTTGAGCATAACGCAGAGATTGGGGAAAAAGACTATTTATGGATGGACACTATTTAACTCTGTCCGATGCTGTTCCAGCGGGACTATCAGGGAGACCTGAGTCCCTTGGCCTGGCTCGGAAACAATCTCAAAACGACCGCCGAGATGTTGCAGTCGCTCCTTAATGCTGAAAAGACCGAATCCTCCCATT